>ENA-OWPD01002453-OWPD01002453.1-human-gut-metagenome-genome-assembly--contig:-NODE-2453-length-10250-cov-4.366552_pt1 | contig 10250 bp, 5 predicted proteins | sample MGYA00248262_ERZ651842 | MGnify/ENA primary metagenome ERZ651842 (study PRJEB26924, sample SAMEA4378253) | human gut metagenome | biome: human gut; feature: human-associated habitat; material: faeces... | reverse complement strand
CTCTGCCGCAGCATCTCCAAAACCTAATTGATACAGCCGATCATCCGTACCTACCATGAAAGTTAACTTCAACTCTCCTGAGGTTACTGAAAAAAGTTTCTTCACATTCGGATTGTCCGCCGCACGCATCCCCCCCATGCAACAAACAAATATAAATAAAGTAATCAGTTTCTTCATTTACTAATATTTTAGATTATTCTTGAGTCATAAATTTCCAGGTAACGGTAGCAATACTATTGGGCTTTCCTTTCTCTGCCTTAGAAATTGTACCATGCAAACGTCCTTTCTTATCACGCGTTACTTTGATATCACGCCAAGAATATACACCTTTTTCATAATCAAAAGTTTCACCATCATCATCATACAAACGATAAGCACCATCCGCCTTACCATAATGGCGAATTTCAAGATTTATCTTTTGTCCGGCCTTAGGAGCGTGAAGCGCAGCTTCCATAAAAGGAATTATAGCCCCATCTTTCACAAATACCGGAATACGGTCTAAGCCAGGAGAGACAGTGATTCTTTCTCCATTACCTACATATTTACCAGTATAGAAATCATACCAGTTACCCTTCGGCAGCATTACAGTACGTTCTGTTTGTCCTGCAAACATAGGAGCTACCAGCAAATATTCACCTGCCATATACTGATCTTTTATCTCTTTAGCAATAGCCTCTAAATAAGGATTATCTTCTAAATTAGAAGTTTTCAGCTCCGATGTAATTATCTGCTCCGGATTAAAACCCGGTTCCAAATTTATAGCTCGGAAAGGCGGAATACCGTCAAAATGATAACGGGCAAATTCTGTATACCAATAAGGCATCATCTGCATACGCAAAAGAGCATATTCTTTTACCTGTTTTGCTACTTCCGGGAATGACCAAGGTTTTGTTCCGCTTGCCCATGCATTAATCATTGCCATTGGCGAAAAAACCACAGACTGAAAACGACGTAACCATTCTTCGGCAGACTTAGAACCACGTACCTCTGGCGTCCATAATACACCGCTAAAACCGGAATTGATTAATGCCGTAATAAAATCCTGATGACTGTAATAATCGTTATAAATAACATAAGGGAAAGAACTGCTTCCGCCATTAGATGCACGTACTAAACCAAAAGTACGTTGATTGCGCTTTTTATAAAGATCAGCAGTTGTACGTTGTACCCACAATCCATAAGTCTGACGCATCTGCTCGGCGGAAATACCACTAGGGAAAGTAGCAACATCCGGCCAGACATAACGGTCATACCCATCGACTTCATCTATTTTATAACCGCTTACACCTATATTTATATGTTCTTTTTCCAACTTATCTTTCCAAAGTTGGCGTCCTTTTTCACCTGCTAAATCAGGAACAATACCACACCATACTGTATGTGAACCGCTAACCGGATACATTTCTTTATATGCCTCGGACTCAGGTGAAATATATGGATTAGTCCAAAGATTGATACGTATACCTTTATCCAACATTGTTTTGACAAAACCAGCAGGGTCTGTATAACGTTTCTCATCCCACTCAAGCGTACAAGGATAGGCTTTACTTTGCCACCCCGGTTCCAATCCTATAAAATCCAGTGGATAGCCTTGACGTTCAAATTCATCAGCTTCTTTCTCCACATCTTCAGCTGTATACAGTTTCTGGGTACGTTGTGTAAAGCCCAACCCCCAACGCGGCGGCAATGTACCCCCACCACAGAATAAATTATAACGCCGAATGACATCCATTGGAGTAGGTCCTGCAAATATGTAAATTTCAGCACCTGGAGCAGGAACAAGAATAGACACAGCATCCGAATACGGACTGGCTGTCCACGTTTTATCCGTATTACGATCTTTAGCTACCGGAGCATTCGGACTATCCTTGCGTGCACCACTACCGGCATAGACAGTAAGATAACGGGCAGAATTAATAAAAACCCCATATCCCAGACTGGAGATATAGAAAGGTACGGGAGCATGCGTTCTGCCATTATCCTTTCCACCATAATGGTCTACATGCAAATTCAAAATTTTACCACGCTGATGTACAGTCTGAAAGTTCAATCCAAAGCCGTAGAGTTGTTCTTTTTTCTGCAAAGGAATACGGAGAGAGGTCTTCCCATCTTGTATACTCCCGACTATTTCATTTGCCAATGCGGGCAAAGCAACTTCCGGCAAGCGCGCAAAACTTTCCTTTAAAGGAGTGACCGCAGCTACATCCAGTAACGAATAATCTTCGGGAGTACCTACCACACCTTTCCAAACACCGGGTTCCACCTGTTTCCAAGCTATTTGTGCATGTACCGGAAGTAACATCAAAATAGCAAGTGCCCCTAAAATCATTTTTTTCTTCATGTTTTCCATTCAATTTATAGTAGTCATTTTATATGTTTATACACAGGCAAACTATTATTTCGCAAAGAAACCAATAGCGTTTTTATACCGCTTGCAAAATCGTTTTATTTTTTTTCGATACTGTCTCAAATATATTAGTATTCTCAAACAACCCAAAGGTATAAACTATATATGCATACTAAATTTATTGTTATCGAATGATACCGGCAAATCCACCATTCGGTAAAAGTTTTATTTTAATCTTCCCGTCTATATCTTTTATAGGCATATAATCAAAGCAATCTTTATCTTTACCATCCGTTATCATAGTAAACGACTTTCCTTTACATGCTGTAGGTAGTGTGAATTCTATTTCACGTTTTTCAGCCTTACCACTAATTCCCCCTATAAACCATACATCTCCCGAACGACGTGCAATCACGGCATAATCAGAGGGATAACCCGCCAACAGACAACTTTCATCCCAAGCTGCCGATACTTCTTTCAGGAATTGTTTCGGCTGTTCCGGTAAGGAAAGATAGGCCTCTGCTCTATCGGCAAAACATTGAAAACCAGATTCAAACACCACTGCCAAAGCCAATTGATGGGCTACGGTAGTTTGACGTATAGCCTCTACCCCTTGGCGTATTTTATTGGAAAATGTTACCGGAGTATAATCCATTGAACCTACCACATTACGGGTAAACGGAACAGTTGCGTTATGTTCGGCAGCCTTATCACAACGTTGCTGTCTTCCCAAAGTTTCCGCTCCCCGAATAGCTTCTGTTGTCATCATATTAGGATATGTACGTTCAAAGCCACGTGGTAAAGTAGCGCCATGTAAATCTACCAATAAATGGTTATCTGCCGCATCCTTTAAAATAGCCGGATAAAGCTGAATGATTCGTTGTTTATCAGAATCAAAGAAGTCAACTTTGATACCCTTCACCCCGATTTCGCTAATACGTTTCATCTCCGCACGACGCAGTTCAGGATCAGACATAATACGACGGGCTGCAATCGTATCGTTTTCACGTCCCGCACCGGAATGATACCACAACCATACTCCTATACCTTTCGGCTGAGCATATTTCACAACATCTTCCATTGTTCCACCATTTGCCATACGTTGCCAACCGGCATCAATCAAAATATATTCCCATCCCATTTCAACACTAAGGTCTACATATTTCAATTGTTCTTTATAATCAAGCACAGTGGCACCTTTATACCACCAGCTCCAACATGAACGTCCCGCTTTTATCCATGACTCATCCTCAATGACAGACGGTGGATTCAGATGAGACACCATCTGATTTTGGAAAATAGTATTTAAATCGTTACCAACTATAACAGCACGCCACGGAGTATACCAAGATAACTTTGAAACCGGTTCTACCGCATCTGGAACGATAGGTTCATCCAATTCTGGAAAGCGAATTTTATATGCTCCGTTTATACCGGAATTGTCAATATGTGTAGCAGGATAAGTTCCGTCCAAATGCGCTTCAGTAATCATCATCCATAAACCATTAGTCTGAAATAACATTGGGAAAGCCCAACCTCTGCCATGTTCGCATTCTGAACGAATCTCAATAGCATTGCTGCAATATTGCTCGTAACTAGGCTTTTTACGTTCATTCCAATCATAAGGATGTATCCAAGCCTTACCATTGACAGGTACCGCAAATTCCGTATGTTCCGCCTGAATTGTATGGAATTCCTTGTCCGAACCAGATAAACCATAACGAAAAGCTATACCGTTATTATAAACACGTACTATCAAATCAAAATGATTCCCTTCTGAAGAACTAAACGTAAAAACCTGCTCACGACAATCATCAATGGTCTTAATCTGCTTTCCCGATTTTAATTGATAAGCTTCTACAATATCTTTCACAGAGGCTGCAGACACAAATTTTGCATTTTTACCATATTCCAACGAATCCATTATTAAGCCTAAAAGAGACCTCTCAATAGCTATTGTATCTTTATAATATACAGAATAAGTCAAGTCCGTCACTCCATCTGTAATTTTATTTTCTAAGACAAAACGAACATTATTATCTTTCGATTTCAACTCCCAAGACTCAGGAGTCGTACAAGCGGTTACCAATACCGCACACAGCAGCAATGCTACATTCCAAAATTTATTCATAATATTTATTTTAAGTGTTATCATTTAGGTGTAAACATAACGATATACCCGCCACCGGTACGCATATATCCTGTCAGAGAATCTGAATTCCGGCAAAAGACACGTTGCATAGCTATTGCTGCCGCATCTGATGGATTGTCGTTCAGTACTGTTCCTTCATACCAACCATCATCCAAAAAGGTCAACGGAAATTGTATAGTACATTCTTTTTGTCCATTCAACACAGCTAAGAACCAAGTCTTCCCACTTCTACGGGCAAAAGCCGCCACTTCTCCTATCTTACTGGATGGCAAAACAATCGTTTCATCCCACGTAGCCGGTATCTCCTTTATTACCTTTACAGCCGGATTTTCCAACATCTTTTGAGGATGAGAGCCAAAGAAGATAACAGAAGAATTAAAAATTAAAGAAGTCGCAATCTGATGTGTCCAGGAAGTCTCTAAACGACGTTCACCAAAAACGACCGGAGTATAATCACCTGCTCCTACTACCAACCGCGTAAACGGTAACGTTGTATTATGTGTAGACCATTCATATTGTTTCTTCCCGTATTCAAGTCCACGTATACCTTCACGACTCATCTCATTAGGCCAACTACGTACCTCTCCTGCGGGTTTATTACTACCATGAATATTAAGCATTAATTTATACTCAGCAGCCTCTTTGAGACATGCTTGATATAAGTCTATAAATTCTTTTGATTCATGCGAAAATGCATCTAATTTTAATCCGACTATGCCTAAACGATGGCATCTTTCAAATAGAGCTTTACGTTTTTCCGGATCGCGTACATCTCGTCCATGACGCCACAACCAAACTTTTACACCATACTTCGCAGAATAGTCTACCAGATCTTTCAGTTGCTCATCCGTCCAACGGTACCAAAAAGCATCAACCGTATTATACTCATATCCCAATTCACCTGCCAGTCTGGAAAATTCTTTCATATTCTCCAGTGTACGTGCACCACCATCCAACCAACACCATACCGAACGTCCAGGCCTAACCCAATCCGTATTTATACCTTTGGGAAAAAGATTCTTATCAGGCGTTGGAGCAAGGTTCGTTATCAAATCAGTATTCACCAACTCATTCAAATCATCAGCGATCACCACTGTACGCCACGGAGTCGTAATTGTACCAGTAATGGAAGCAGGATTTGACAAACGCCGGGCAAAAGGATATCCTGCTGGCTGGGCATGTCCCAACTTAGTCTCAAAACCATTCTTACCATTGGCCTGTAATGACATCCCGGCATAATTCATCAAAGCGGACTCTGTTAGGCACAAATACCCCCCGTTATCCGGTAATTGTACGGTTATAGGCGGAGCCGCCCATTCTCCTTTCACTATTTCAGAAATGTTTTTCTTTTGATGAATTCCTTCATAATGACAATACATATCATGATACCAGACCTGACTCTTCGCTGGAAGAGTAAAAACAGTATGCTCATCTGGTATTCTTACTTGGTTTTTATTACCCGGAAGTATCATACGGAAAGCAATACCGTCATTATAAGAACGAGCCTCTAAAGTAAAATCGGTATTCAACTGCCTATTCTTTAATCGAAGCAACAACCCATTACTTTTATCTATAGCTAAAGAATGAGAACCTCTAATAGGATAAGTCGCATCTGTTTTATAAGTATCTGAAGATAAAACGGAAATGCCACAACAAATTTCTGTTTGATCTATTGTCATGCTAATAGGAGCTTCAACCAAAACTGTATTACCCCCTTTTTTCACATTATAGGACAAATTATTATCCTTTCCATTTATTTGCAGGACAATAGAACCGTCAGGACTTGTCACAGAAGCTAATGTCTGTGCATAGGTATTTACAACAGTGCAACACCCTAGAAATAATATGCATAAAGTTTTTTTCATAACATACTATTTATAAATTTGCATATCTCCGTCTTCGCAAATAATCTCAGGACGAGCATCCGGATTCTTTAGCTCAAAAGTTACATTTTTCAACTTCAATCCTCTCACATGACGTGCCCATACACCATAAGCCGGTATTTTAGGACCAAAAGTTTTTACTTCCGGATATTGATCAATCGCTTCGGGAACTACCGACAAAGCATCCTCCGGAGTACCTGTACCCAATAAACGAATATGGATATTCTCTAATGTGAGATTAGTAATATAATGTCCGGGAATACCGGTAATAAGAATACCGGTAGGTGGTTTTAACTGCGCATTATCTGCTGCAATAGCTTTCACATTGCGGATAGTAACATTCTCAAAAACACCGACAGGCTGCTGTGTATCTTCATTTTTACGAAAAACGCTTAAACGAGCCCCCAAGCGAAACATCATGGGAGTACGTACTTCTTCCATAGTAATATCCGATATCTCCACATTACGTAATCGTGCCCCATCTACAGAAAAAAGTTTAATACCACCATTCTTGGTATCATAAATATGGCAGTTACTTATTTTAATATTTTCAAATCCCGCCATGGACTCTGTTCCCATTTTGATACCTGCCTGATTACTCTTCAACTTCATATTAGTTATAATAATATCATCACATCCCATTTTACTGGAAGTTGTTTTAAAACAAAGCGCATCATCACCACTGATAATATCACAATTACTAATACGTACATGCTGACAACCATCAATATTGATACCATCATTGTGGGCCACTCCAAAACTTCGAATCGTTATATTATTGATATTGATATTGCGGCACTGAAAATAATGTGATGTCCATGCACCTGCATATTTCAAGGTCACTCCCTCTACTTTCACATTCTCACAGCGTACCCAACGGAGCAAAAAAGGACGCAGCCCCCAACGTTGACCTTCAGGGCGAGTATCTTCCTTAATATGCCGTGCTTTTAAAGCAGAACCTTGCCCATCAATCGTTCCTTCGCCTTCCAATGTCACATTTTTTGCATCTACCGCAACCATTAAAGCCCAACCGACATCAATACCCAGACCTTCGGTAAAAGGATCTAAATTATCATATGCTTTGTAGTCCGTGGTTCCTAAAATAAGCGCATCCTTTTCCAAACGTAAAGTTACATTATCTTTTAAGACAATAGTAGCTGAGAGATAAGTTCCTGCAGGCACAATCACGGTTCCCCCACCCGCTTTATGACAAGCATCGATAGCTTTCTGAATAGCAGGAGAATCCATTTTTCTACCATTTCCTTTGGCTCCATACTTTTTCACATTATAAGTTTCTCCTGCTTGCATAGTTAAAGATAATGTCAACAACAAAAACAATAATCCTAAATAATTTTTTCTTTTCATGATATTAGTGTGTATTACTTGTGTTTATTTCAATTTATCTCCTTAGCGATAGTAATAGTATACAGTTTATTACTGCGACGTCCGGGATGTTCCAACCTCAACTCATTTACTCCCTTTTCTAAATCAATGGGAAATATAAAATTACCACGTTTATTCCCGGTTGTGGCAAGATATCCTATATTTTCACTTATCAACTTTCCATTAGCATAAAGATAGGATGGAACCGGATTTCCACCTTCATAAGAGATATCCAGGTAATACTTGCCTGTATATGGAATCTCAGCCTTCCAAGCTATAAAACCGTTAGAACTGCCTTTTTCTCCTTTGAATTCTACAGACCCATCCTCATTAATAGTAGCTGAACCATTCAATAACATTTCTTTGGTTTGACAGGTTATTATCGGCTGCAGATTACGCAAAACCAAACGCTGGGTAGCCACCACTTTATCATGCTTTATTGCTTCAAGGCGATAGTCAGTCGTCTTATCTACACCGACACATAAATGTCCTTCCGTATTATCCAACTTCATATTGTTTAATCTCACCTCATCTGCATTAGAAACTTTATAGTGCAAAGTCGTTCCATCTGCATAAAAATATTCAATAGCAGCACGATTCTCATCCAAAGGTACCCGATATAATTCGATCCCTTTACCTGTGCCCAAATTACGGCTATACATACGTTGTTCCGGATTATTCCAATGTTCGTGCACACCTAAACTCACTAATTTTTTACCCGCATAGGCAATACCCGAAGGTGGATTTCCGATATTAGCGGCTTCATGCAGGAAGTTATCGGCATTAGCAGGCAAAGGCAGTTCTGAATATATAAAATCAAGTACAACCGATTCAATAGCAACTTGATCATTAGAGGCTAAAAAGCTTGATGTCCATCCATTATTAAATGGAGCACGCTTAAAACGCACCGCATGACCGTTATGCTTCGGATTAACATACATAGCATCTACGATATAGACTAAAGTATTACCGCCAATACGTTCATGAGCCATTAAATCAACAATACAATTATATGTCCCCATTCCTCGGAAAGAAGACCAGTCACGGATACTAAAATGTAAAGGCGGTACTTTCTCTAACGAGCCAAACTGATTCTTACCGGTAGACGTGATACCCGTTTGTCCTGCACTATCACGCCATTTATCCGTAGGTTCCGAATGCCGTTTCATTAAAGCCATATTAATCATATAGTCAGCTTCATAAGCCGCACGTGCCAAACTCATAGAACCCTTATCTGTAATTTCACTGGAATAATGGACCACATCCGGAACGAATCCACCCCAATTCTGATAGTTTACTTCTGGATAAAGCGGCTGCATATAATCATAAATAGCTGATATACCACGACGCTGCGCATCATAAACGGTAATATTATTTTGAGGAACTTGCATGATATCTATCAACTGATGCAGCAAGGCATATACCGACTGCGGAGTAGCATCTATAATGTTTGATCCTCCATTATCATTCAAATTGACCTTTATAGCGATTTTTTCACCCTTTTTATAGCTGACAGCTCCTTTACCTTTCTTATAATTAAAAAGACGAAACAGTTCATCCCACGCTTTATCAATCGTTTTTTGATTAGTCAACGCTATGATTACTCCTTCTAACATATCATTAACCCGGGTCTGACTATTATTATCCGCATCCGAATACAAGCCATGTTTACCATCCCAAGCAGCAGCTTTAGGATCATAAGCCCAAGCAACTCGTCCGGGATGAATACCTTTAGCAACTCCCATTGGAGTGTTCGGCGCATCAATAGGGATAAAACGTCCCATATCCGTGCCGTTATCTATTTGCTTACGGATAACCTGTCCCATTAAAGAATTATCTACAGACATCACATATAAGGTCCCCGATGCAAGCACACCGATTAGCAATACGGATAAACCTAAAGTTACACGCCGGGCATTCCATAAATTCCGGACACGTTTCCACGTTCCCACACCTACCAGAGTACTGCTGATAAACGCGACAAATGAAAGGGCTATCGGAGCTGCAACCTGCTGGCAGGGATATTCCATACGACTTGGCTTCGGTACTACCCGAATCAAAAACCAAACTAAAGCAGCCAATCCTAATAGAGGGAAACATATCTTCAACACGACATTCTTTTTGTTAATGCCTACAATACGTCCGCTTTTAGGACAAGTTTTGAAGAACCATTTTTTTATTTTATTTTTCATACTATATAGATTATATGTTCATAACTACACCGACAATTTGTAACCATAATGAAAAAACAAGAGCCCATAATAGCCTGATACAAAAATAGGAATATAAAAAAGAGACGATTTTAAGATTTTATTCAAATCCTTGAAGAATCGTCTCACAGAACAAAACAGTATGTCATTTATGTAAATAAATCAGTTCTATTCCAATATCCTTTCCTTGGTTCCTACTGTATTTCTTTTCAATCGGATTATTCCAATGTTCCAGAACCCCAAGACTTTTAACTCCCGTACCATCACGTTCAGGA
>ENA-OWPD01002443-OWPD01002443.1-human-gut-metagenome-genome-assembly--contig:-NODE-2443-length-10282-cov-3.437665_pt1 | contig 10282 bp, 7 predicted proteins | sample MGYA00248262_ERZ651842 | MGnify/ENA primary metagenome ERZ651842 (study PRJEB26924, sample SAMEA4378253) | human gut metagenome | biome: human gut; feature: human-associated habitat; material: faeces... | reverse complement strand
TAATCGTGAATCGTGTTCCGGATGGAAAACTGGATGCCGGAACTCTGGAAGAAATCCGAAATCAGGGACTGGAGCTGCTGGGAGTGGTGCCTCATGATAACCAGGTTTATCAGTATGACTGTGATGGAAAGCCGATTATACAGCTTCCGAAAGATTCTCCGGTCAGAAGTGCACTGGGAGAAATTGTAAAGAAGCTAGGACTGTGAGAGAGGGAGGTTCTCTTTATGATTTCAGCCAGACAGCAGTAGATGAGATAAAAAAATAAAAGAAAAATTAGGTTAAGAAAATAATAGAATATATACAGGAAAAAGGTGAAAAGATGGGATTTTTTTCAGGATGTATGGACGCCAGAAACATGACTTCAATTGAAGAAGTTAAATGTCCGAAATGTAGTGCAGATATAGAAGTATTTGTGAGAGATGGAAAAACAGTTGGCGACAGTGTATGCGATAACTGTGGATATACGATAAAAGAAAACCAGATTATACAGGTGTAATTTGTAATATTACATCCACTTGACTCAGGAATGAAGCAGTGATATACTAAAACAAAAGTTATTTATAAAATAACAGTAAAAACCTGGAACTATATTGTGCGGGCTTGAACAGTTACAAAAAATGCAATTCTTGTGGAGGGTATAGGATGATACAGATTGCAATTGTGGAAGATGAAGAAATTTACGTAAAACAATTAACAGAGTATATCCGGAAATATCAAACGGAAAGGGGAAGATCAATAAAGGTTACGGTATTTGGTGATGGAGAAGATATCACTGAGAATTACAGTGGCGGTTTTGACATTATTCTGATGGATATTCAGATGCGGTTCATGGACGGTATGACAGCAGCAGAAAAAATCCGTCAGATGGATCAGAAAGTAATTATTATGTTTATTACAAATATGATTCAATATGCAGTACGTGGATATGAAGTTGATGCAATGGATTATGTAGTAAAACCAGTTGAGTACTTTTCTTTTTCACAGAAACTGGATAAAGCAGTTGGACGTATGCGCTCTGAGGTTAAAGAATTTCTTACGATTCCGATTGGGGAAGGAGTTGTAAAGATAAATATAGCAGATATCTATTTTATTGAGGGGCAGAGACATAATGTAATTTATCATACTTCGAGAGGAGATTATTGTTCAAGAATTACGATGAAAGAACTCGAAGAAAAACTTGCGGTACACAATTTTTTTCGATGTGCAAAGGGATATCTGGTAAATATGAATCATGTAGAGGGATTTGTTGGTTCTGATTGTGTGATTCATAATGTACATATACCTGTCAGCAGAACCAGAAAAAAAGAATTCATGAATCTGCTTCTGCAAAACCTCAATATGGAATGATTTCATGCGAAATGGAGGATACTATGTTATATCAGGATATTCCAAGAATTTATACGGCAATAGCAGAGTGGGGATCATGTCTGGTTTATCTTTATATCCTAAAAAAAGAAAACATGAAATCTGTACATTTTCTTATAGGCAGTCTTTTCATGTTGGCAATGCAGAGTATTTTTCTGACTTTGACAGGCAGCGTAACTGAAATTTTGTGGATTCCCTGTATGATGATCGCTGCAGGTATGATGTATGGATTTCTTATGGTCGGAGGAAATATGAAGCCTCTGGGAGCGGCTTATTGCTGTGCCCGTGCATTTGTTCTTGCAGAGTTTGCAGCTTCGCTGCAGTGGCAGATGGTATCTATTGTACAGGCATGGGGGAATCAGAGCCTCGGGGTTGAAATTCTGATTACGATGGTTGTTTTTGGAGGCTGCTTTACTATTGATATTTATTTAGAAAAAGATCTTCTGAAGCAGAATTATCTTGAACAGATGACAGTAAAGGAAGTAGTAGCGGCGGCAATCATGGCTGTTGCAATCTTTGCTTTTAGTAATCTGAGCTTTTTAAATGAAAATGCACCATTTGCGAGCAGAGAACGTGCAGATATTTTTTCTATCAGAACACTGATCGATTTTGGAGGAATTGCAATCCTGCATGCTTATCAGAGCAGGATCAGTGAGTATGTTGCCGAGAAAGAACTTTCAGTAATGAACGTGATGCTGAAAAGCCAGTATGATCAATACCGAAATTATCAGGACAGCCTGGATCTCATACAAATGAAATACCATGATCTGAAACACCAGATAACGGGACTTCGCGCGGAATCAGATGAAGAGAAACGAAAAAAATGGATTGATTCCATGGAAAAGGAAATCGCTGCTTTTGAGAATATAAGCAGAACGGGGAATCAGGTACTTGATACGATTTTGGCAGCTAAGATTTTCCATTGTCGAAAAAATCATATACAGATTACCTGTGTGGCAGATGGAAAATTATTGGATCATATGCATGTAACAGATATATGTTCTATATTTGGAAATGCTTTGGATAATGCGATTGAACATGTAATTTTAATTCCAGATCCGGAAAAAAGACTGATCCATCTGACAGTATCCGCTCAAAAAGGATTTGTGTTCATCAAGATAGAGAATTATTGTGAAGCAGAAATTTCCAAAAATGAAGAGAATCTGATTACAACAACAAAAAAGGATAGTAAAAACCATGGTTTTGGATTGAAGAGTATTCGTAAAGCTGTAGAAAAATATGATGGTTCTGTAGTATTTGGAGTACAGCAGAACTGGTTTGAATTAAAGATTCTTTTACCCAGAGTATTGTAATGCTCTGGGTATTTTTGTTGCCAAGCATACGACAGGTCCGGTGGACCTTTTTTAGTATTTTGTGCCATATTTGCTGCATCTTGTGCCAAAAACGGCACGAAATAATAACCATGTTATAGTAATGTCAACAGGAAATGATACCTGAAAAAGGCGAGAGAGTCAAAGGAGGAAAAAAGAGAATGATCAGTGTTGAAATGGAAGATGTTCTGGCGGTATTACAATTATGCAAACCGTATATTATCGGTATTATTGCTGCACTTGTAATTGGAATCGTAATTATGATCGCATGCCGCAGGATGTCCAGGGGCAAAAGATTTCTGATAAGAGGAGAAGCTGCGATCGCAATGGTTCTTGCAGTTGTTGTCTGCGTGAATATGATCTGTTTTGGACCAATGTCTACGTTGATTGGACTGGCAACGGGAAATGGAACTTTAAGCGATGAAACAAATGAAGAAGCTGCGGAAGTAGCAGAAGAAATTATGGAAGATGGAATTGTTCTTCTGAAGAATGAAAGCCTGCTTCCTTTAAATGAAACAAAAAAACTGAATATTTTTGGCTGGGAATCTATTAATCCGGCTTATGGAGGAGCTGGTTCCGGTGGAATTAATGATCTGTATGATATTGTCAGTCTGAATCAGGGACTTGAAAATGCCGGATTTTCTATTAACCAGGAACTGGTTGATTTTTATAACAATTATGGTGCAGATAATCCGGAAATGTCTATCCAGAAACAGAGCTGGACATTACCGGAGCCACCTGTAGATACTTACAGTGATGAGCTTATTAAAAGTGCGAAAGAGTATTCTGATGTGGCAGTTGTGGTTCTTTCCAGAAAAGCAGGTGAAGGTCATAATGATATTCCTATGGATGTAAGAAAAGCAGCATATGATAATAATTCAGATGAATATGATGATTTTCCTGAGGGAGAGCATTATTTACAGCTTTCACAAACTGAGAGAGATATGGTAGATATGGTTTGCTCAAACTTTGATAATGTGATTGTGGTTTATAATGGAGCAAATCAGTTTGAACTTGGTTTCGCAGATGAATATCCTCAGATTAAATCTGTTGTATGGTGCCCCGGAACGGGAAATGTGGGATTTAATGCACTTGGTAAAGTATTTTCAGGTGAAGTCAATCCTTCCGGAAAAACACCGGATACATTTATTTATGATATGACGACTGCTCCGTGGTGGAATAATGCAGAAAAAACGGAGTATACAAATCTGGCAGATTTGGCCGTTGAAGGAATGAACGCAGGAACTGCGCAGGTGTATGCTCCGGCATTTACCAATTATGTGGAAGGTATTTATGTAGGATACAAGTACTATGAAACAGCTGCACAGGAAGGTGCGATTGATTACGATAAGACTGTACAGTATCCATTTGGATATGGCCTGAGTTACACGGAATTTGAACAGAAAATGGGTGAACTGGAGGAAAAAGACGGACAGATTTCTGTAGATGTAGAAGTAACCAACACCGGAGATGTTGCCGGAAAAGATGTAGTAGAAGTGTATTATGAACCGCCATATACAAATGGGGGAATTGAGAAATCTTCTGCAAATCTGATCGAGTTTGCAAAAACAGATTTGCTTCAGCCGGGAGAATCTCAGACTGTTACAGTTACATTCAGTATAGAAGATATGGCCTCTTATGATGAGAATAATGCAAAAGCGTATGTTCTTGAAAAAGGCGATTATGTGATCTCTATCAACAGCGATTCACACACTGTGCTGGATCAGAAAACTTATACTGCAGATAAAGATGTAGTATATAAGGGAGAAAATAAAAGAGCATCAGATGATACTGCAGCAACAAATGTATTTGAAGATGCAAAAGGCGATGTGACATATTTATCACGAGCAGATCATTTTGCAAATTATGAAGAGGCTACAGCAGCACCGGCATCTGCAGAGCTGGGTGAGCCATATGTTTCTGAATATCATCTGAACAGCAACTTTGATAAGACTACATATCTCAATGATGAGGATGTAATGCCGACAACGGGAGCAGATAATGGACTTACATTAGCTGATATGCGTGATGCTGATTATGACGATCCTCGTTGGGAAAAACTTCTGGATCAGCTTACTGTTGATGAAATGGCAAATATGATTGCAATGGCAGGTTATCAGACAGCAGCCATGGATTCTGTGGGAAAAGTGGCTACACTTGATTTCGATGGACCAGCAGCAATTAATAACAACTTTACAGGAGTTGGTTCTATTGGATTTCCAATTGAAGTTGTGGTTGCTTCCACATGGAATAAGGAACTTGCACAGGCCTGGGGTGAATGCATGGGCAAGATCAGTCAGGAAATGGGTGCAGAAGGCTGGTATGCACCAGGTATGAATACTCATAGAACCGCATTTGGAGCAAGAAACTATGAATACTTTTCAGAAGATGGAGTTCTTGCAGGAAATATGGGAGCAAAAGCAGTAGAAGGAGCAAGAAAGTATGGGGTTTATTCTTATATCAAACATTTTGCTCTGTATGAGGGAAATGCAAAGATGGTAAGTGTCTGGTCAAATGAGCAGGCAATTCGGGAAATCTATCTGAAACCATTTGAAATTTCTGTAAAACAGGGTGGCGCAAATGCGGTTATGGTTTCCTGGAGTTTCCTTGGAGATAAATGGACTGGAGAAAGCAGTAACCTTATGAATACAGTTCTCAGAGATGAATGGGGATTCAGGGGAATGGCACTTACAGACTTCTTCCGAAACAATGGTCATGGATTTATGAATGCAGATGCAGCTTTGGCGAATGGAGTAGATGCAATGTTGTCCACATTTAACGGAGAAGAGAACAATGTAGCCAATCCGGAGCATCCAACAGCTGTACTTCAGATGAGGAATGCCTGCAAAAATGTCATGTATACAGTTGTAAGCAGCTGGGCTTATGATGGAGAACACGAAGAAACAGGTATGGAAAACTGGAAAAAAGCAGGAATTGGAATCGACATTGTAATAGCACTTTTCATGGCAGGAATGGAAGTACTGGTAATCAGAGGATATAAGAAAAGAAAGAATGTTGAATAAGGATGAAAGTGGGATGGAAAACAGTTATGAAACAGCAAAAATTGGTTGAAAAGATGACAATAGAAGAAAAGGCAGCGATACTCAGTGGAAAAACTGTCTGGCAGACCAGAGAAATTGACAGGCTTTCCATCCCGTCCATCTTTCTTTCAGATGGACCGCATGGAATCAGAAAACAGGCAGGAGCAGGAGACCATCTGGGATTGAATGCATCCTTGAATGCAACTTGTTTTCCCACAGCAGCGACGATAGCAAACAGCTGGAATCAGGATCTGGGGGAAGAGATTGGACAGGCTCTTGGAGAGGAAGCAGCAAGTATGGATGTAAATATCCTGCTTGGTCCGGGATTAAATATTAAAAGAAGCCCATTATGTGGAAGAAATTTTGAATATTTTTCAGAAGATCCATATCTTTCCGGGAAGATGGCAGCGTCATATATTCGTGGAATACAGAGTAAAGGCGTTTATGCCTGCCCGAAGCATCTGGCGGTTAACAGTCAGGAACTTCGGAGAATGGCAATGGACGCAGTTGTTGACGAACGGACATTAAGAGAAATTTATCTGACCGGTTTTGAGATAGCTGTTAAAGAAGGACACGCAAAAGCAATCATGAGCAGTTACAACCAGATTAATGGGATTTATGCTAATGAGGACAAACATCTTTTGACAGATATCCTGCGCAAAGAATGGGGATTTGATGGAATTGTAGTAACAGACTGGGGCGGAAGCAATGACCATGTGAAAGGTGTTGCTGCCGGCTCAAATCTGGAGATGCCGTCCTGTGGGTACGATTCTGCAAGAGAAGTGATTGCTGCTGTCCGAAATGGAACGCTGAAGGAAGCGGATTTGGATGAAAGAGTTGGAGAACTGGTGGATGCAGTGATGGAACTGACATCAGGGAAGAAGCTTTCAGATAAAAACTTTGACAGAAATGCACATCATCAACTGGCAAGGAAAGCAGCAGCAGAAAGCATGATTCTTCTGAAAAATGAAAAACAGATTCTTCCGCTGGATACAAAAAAATCCATCGCTGTTATTGGAGATTTTGTTTTTTCACCCAGATATCAGGGGGCAGGGTCTTCTATGGTCAATCCAACAAAAGTAGAAGATATGTCATCGATTTTGCAACAATATGATCTGAATATTCTGGGGATGACAAGAGGCTATCAGAGAAATGGAGATGTAGATGAGAATGATAGAAAGTTTGCATTAAATTTGGCCATGAACGCAGATATTGTGATTTTCTGCTTTGGTCTTGATGAGATCAGTGAATCAGAAGGACTGGATAGAACCCATATGCGTATTCCGCAGAATCAGATAGATCTTCTGCAGGATATCAGTAAAGTGAATGAAAATATTATTGGAATACTGAGTGCAGGATCTGCGATAGAAATGCCATGGCACACCTGCTGCAAAGCGATTTTGCATGGCTATCTGAATGGACAGGCAGGCGCTTCTGCAACATTGGATATTCTGACCGGAAAAGTGAATCCATCAGGAAGACTGGCAGAAACATATCCCATATCTTATGAACAGACACCGGCATTCCGATATTATCCAAGTAATGAGAAAACATCGGAATACCGAGAGAGTGTTTATGTGGGATATCGCTATTATGATACTTCAAAAGTCCGGGTGCAATATCCATTTGGCTTTGGACTTTCCTATACGGAATTTACATATTCTGATCTTATCATAGAAGAGGATGGAATCAAAGTTTCGGTTACCAATACAGGTGACAGAGATGGAGCAGAGGTTGTTCAGATGTATGTAGGACTTCCTAATGCAATCGTGTTCCGACCGGAAAAAGAACTGAAAGGTTTTGTAAAAGTTTATCTAAAGGCAGGAGAAAGCAGACAGCTCAGGATTCCGTTTGATGATAAGACATTCCGTTATTGGAATATAAAAACGGGACAGTGGGAAATAGAAACAGGAACTTATCAGATTATGGTAGGAGCCAGTGTTGCAGATATTCGTTTAACAGGTATGACTGAGAGAATAGGAAATAGTAAAGGGTATCCGTATAATCCGGCAAAAATGCCTTACTATTATACAGGAATCGTGCAGAAAATATCAGATGAGGAATTTCGTGAACTTCTTGGCCATGAGATACCGAACGGGAGATGGAGTGGAAATCTGGAAATCAATGATGCAATCTGTCAGATGTATTATGCAAAAAGTCGACTTGCAAGGCTGATATATAGATATCTCACAAAAATGAAAAAGAAGAGTGAGGCACAGGGAAAGCCAGATCTGAATATTCTTTTTATTTACAATATGCCGTTTCGGGGGATTGCCAAGATGACCGGCGGGGCCGTCAGTATGGAAATGGTATATGGAATTGTCGATGCTGTGAATGGCCATTTTATGCTTGGAGTAAAAAAAGTAGTTGGCGGATATTTCAGAAACAGAAGAAATAATAAGAAATATGAAAAATTATTAAAAGGAGCCGGAGGGAAGTGCAGATGAATCATATAAAAAATATATGGAAATGTTTTGAAGAGAAACATGCTACTTTTGCAAAATGGCTTTATCAGATATTCTATTTTGTTATATTCAGTATGGGCGTGACAGTATTCCAGTATCTTGTATTTACATTTTTACCAGGGATTTTGGGAATTGGTCTGGCTGGTACAGAATTTATGTGGCCAAAGGTTTCAATGAATCTGTTTGGAGTAAAATTTACATGGAGCTTGCTGGGGTATAATGTATTGCGTGATGCAACGGGGAATATACTGATCGGTGGTGGACTTGGCTATTTTATCAGTTATGAACTGGGGTCATTTCTTGCACAGTGTATCAATTTTCCGCTTCAGAGAAATATTACTTTTAAAAGCCATGGAAATCCTGTATATCAGGCAATCTGGTATTTTATAGCATGGGTGGTAATTTCACTGATCTGTAATGGATTTAATAATCTGTGGATGCCAGTTGCATCTGCATATGTGGCACCGGCAGTCTATAACATGCTTGTGACAATTATTACAGGTGGAGTTTCCATGGTGATTTTTTTCTTTGTGTTTAAAATTATTTTCCCGGAGGGGAAGGCTGAATCTTTCTGATAAACTGCGGAGCAGTTATTCGGTTATGAGCAAGTAGCAGAGCGGATTGTGAATATCCGCTTGACTAAGGCATTTACCTGAAATAGGTGAGTGCTTTTTTGTTTTCAAGTATTCTATAAGAGACTGTATTTATGCCCTTCATCTTTTGAATATGTGTAAGGACATTTTTTGAGCCGGCATAAAAATGATTTTTACAAAAATTAGAAATAGAAATAAGGCGAGAGAAGAATTTGAAAAATTCATTTCGAAAAGTGTGGAAATATTAGCAGAAGATGAGATGAAAATGAATATTCACAAAGATAAGATGCTATGGTATAATACAAAGTACTGTATTAGGACTTCTGATGAGAGAAGCTGAAATATGGGAAAAGATTTAAAAGGCAAAGAGCTTGGATTGTGAATATCCACTTGATTGTCATTTGATATGTTGGTCAATCAAAGATTTAGCTATTGGACTGGGATAAAATCAAAGGATTTATAGGAGGAAATATAAAAAATGAAATTAGGAATCGTCGGATTACCCAATGTTGGAAAAAGTACATTATTTAATTCATTGACAAAGGCAGGCGCAGAATCTGCAAATTATCCGTTCTGTACCATTGACCCTAATGTAGGTGTTGTTACAGTGCCGGATGAGAGACTGAAGCTTCTCGGAGATTTTTATCATTCTAAGAAAGTGACACCTGCTGTAATTGAATTTGTAGATATTGCAGGACTTGTAAAGGGCGCATCCAAAGGAGAAGGTCTTGGAAACCAGTTCCTTGCAAATATCCGTGAGGTAGATGCGATTGTTCATGTAGTTCGCTGCTTTGAAGACTCCAATGTTATCCATGTAGATGGAAGTATTGATCCGATCCGTGATATCGAAACTATTAATCTGGAACTGATCTTCTCAGACCTTGAGATCCTTGAGAGAAGAATTGCCAAAGTCACCAAGACAGCACGTATGGACAAAGAAGCTGCCAAAGAACTTGATTTCCTCCAGAAAGTCAAAGCACATCTTGAGGATGGACAGATGGCAATCACAATGGAACTGGAATCTGAGGATGAGGAAGCATGGATGGGAACATACAATCTGCTCACTCAGAAACCGGTAATTTACGCTGCAAATGTGGCAGAGGACGATCTTGCAAATGATGGTGCTGACAATGCGCATGTACAGGCTGTAAGAAAATATGCTGCGGAGCAGAACAGTGAAATTTTCGTAATCTGTGCTCAGATCGAGGAAGAGATTTCCGAGCTGGATGAGGATGAGAGAAAAATGTTCCTGGAGGATCTTGGACTCAAGGAATCAGGACTTGAGAAGCTGGTTAAGGCAAGTTATCATCTTCTTGGACTTATGAGCTTCCTGACCTCCGGAGAAGATGAGACCAGAGCATGGACCATAAAGATTGGAACCAAGGCTCCGCAGGCTGCAGGTAAGATTCATTCTGATTTTGAACGTGGATTCATTAAAGCTGAGGTAGTAAACTATCAGGATCTTCTTGACTGTGGCTCCTATGCAG
>ENA-OWPD01002426-OWPD01002426.1-human-gut-metagenome-genome-assembly--contig:-NODE-2426-length-10401-cov-1.973516_pt1 | contig 10401 bp, 7 predicted proteins | sample MGYA00248262_ERZ651842 | MGnify/ENA primary metagenome ERZ651842 (study PRJEB26924, sample SAMEA4378253) | human gut metagenome | biome: human gut; feature: human-associated habitat; material: faeces... | reverse complement strand
GGAGACAAGCACAGAAGAGGCAACTGAGGTTGTATCAGAGGTTGCATCAGAAGATGAGACTGGTGCTGAGGAAGAATCAAGCGAAGCAGAGACAAAGGCATTTGATTATAGCGAAGGCTATGATGAAAAGGGATTTTTTGAAGGTGTGAAGGCACTTGATTATGTAACGCTGCTTGATTATTCCCATATGGAGCTGTCAGATGAAATCATTCCATCTGATGAGGCTGTGCAGAGCCAGATTGATAAGACATTAAGCTCTTATACAAAGACAAACCAGATCACTGATGCAGATCGTCTGATCGAGGATGGTGATACTGTAAATATTGATTATGTAGGTTCTGTTGATGGTGTTGAGTTTGAGGGCGGAAGCACTGACGGAAAAGGTGCAACTGTTACCATTGGCGTAACAAGCTTTATCGATGGATTTTTAGATCAGCTGATCGGTCATGCACCGGGCGAGAACTTTGATATCAATGTTACATTCCCAGATCCATATACTAAAAACACAGATTTAAGCGGCAAGGATGCTGTTTTCAATATCACAATCAACTACATCGAAGAGAAGATAACACCAGAGTTTGATGATGATTTTATCGCTGAGAATCTGCCGGATTATGAGAGCGCAGAGGCATATCGTCAGAGCGTCTATGACAATCTGTACAAGCAGAACATGTATAACGCACTGTTCCAGTATGTAGTAGAAAATTCTGAGATCAAAGATGTACCGGAAGAGGTTGTTGATACAGTTTACAATGAGCGTTATCAGTATTATACCTCTATCGCATCTATGTACGGTGTAGGAATAGATGCTTTCTTATCTGCAAATGGACTTGATGAGGATTCCTTCAGGGATATGTGCAAGACATATGCAGGAAACTATCTTGTACTGCAGGCCGTTATGGAAACTGAAGGTTGGGAGATGACAGCAGATATTGCAAAGGAATCTTTAAACTTTACTGATGAGGATTACGAGAAGGCAGTTGGTGTTTATGGTGAGCCATATGTAATGTTTGCAGCAAGCACTGATTATGTGTTAGGAAAGCTTTCAGAGAACGTAACCTTAGTCGAGATGGAAGAGGAGTCTTCAGAAGAAGTTTCTGAGGAGGCATCTTCAGAGGTGTCTTCCGAGGAGGTGTCTTCCGAGGAAGTTTCCACAGAGGAAGCATCTTCTGAGGCAGAGTAAAACATTCTTGTATATAGGATAATAACAAAGATCATTGTCTGATTGATTACAAACAGGCACAAAGCCTCGTTGGAGCGGTAAATGCTTCTTCGGGGCTTTAAAAAATGTTAAAAAGAAAAAGCGACAGTTTGGGGAAGAAAAAAAGGAGAAAAATTATGGAAGAGAAAACAAAACCACAGGCAAGAACGCGGGATTTGGGAAAGGGAAGCATACCAAAACTTCTTGCACAGCTTGCGATTCCGGTTGTTGTCGCACAGATTGTCAATTTGCTTTACAACATTGTAGACAGAATTTATATCGGACATATTCCGGGAATAGGTGCGGCAGCGCTTACTGGTGTTGGCTTGTTTGCACCAATTTTAATGTTGATAAACGCGTTTGCTATGCTGTCTGGTTCAGGCGGAGCACCAAGAGCAGCAATATTCATGGGAAAGAAGGACAATGAAACGGCAGAGAAGATCATGGCAAACTGCTTTTCATTGATTTTAATTTTTGCAATTGGACTTACCATTTTATTTTCTATTTTTGCACCAAAGCTTCTTATTTTATTTGGAGCTAGTGATGCGACGCTGCCGTATGCAGTTGAGTACGCGCGAATTTATATTTTTGGAAGTATTTTTGTGTTGATTGTTCTTGGAATGAATCTTTTTATCACAACACAGGGCTTTTCTAAAATCAGCATGATGACTACTTTGATTGGTGCAGTCATTAACGTTATACTTGACCCGATTTTTATTTTTGTGTTTGATATGGGTGTGCGTGGTGCAGCAATAGCAACTGTTTTAAGTCAGGCAGTTGGTGCCATCTGGGTGCTTCGTTTTTTGACAGGAGAGAAGACAATACTGAAATTAAAGCTGTCTAATATGAAGCTTGACCCGAAGGTGTTTGGACCGTGTCTTGCACTTGGTATTTCAAGCTTTGTAATGATTTCCACAGAGAGCCTTTTGTCGATCAGTTTTACATCAAGTCTTGCCCGTTATGGCGGTGATGTGGCAGTTGGTGCGATGACCATTATCACAAGTGTGAATCAGCTTATCACTATGCCTCTTCAGGGTATCTGTCAGGGTGGTCAGCCAATCATAAGCTATAACTTCGGAGCCGGAAACAAGGATCGCGTAAAGAAGGCTTTCTTTACTCAGTTTTTTGTGTGCGCTGCATTTACCATTGCCGGATGGCTAGTCATGATGATTGTACCACAGCTGTTTGCAGGTTTATTTACATCAGATACGAACCTAGTAGATTACACTTCATGGGCACTTCACATTTATATGGCGGGTATATTCTCGATTGGTTTTCAAGTGAGTTGTCAGCAAAGCTTTATGGCACTTGGCCAGGCGAAGGTAAGTCTGCTTTTGGCATGCTTAAGAAAAATTGTGCTGTTGATTCCGCTTATATTTATTTTGCCGTGCTTCTTGGCAGACAAGGTATTTGCTGTCTTTTTAGCAGAGCCAATCAGCGATATTTTGGCAGCAACTGTAACGACAATTACATTCTTAACACGTTTTGATAAGATTCTTGAAGTAGGTGTGCAGGTAAAAAAAGGTGATTGATAAAATTTCGCACCTGTGTTAACATAAAGAAACAACAGGGAAAACAAAAGCGGGAGGAAATCGTAATGGTTACTTTAAAGGAAATTGCGCAGCACTGCGGTGTTTCAGTTACAACGGTGTCAAATATTGTAAATAATAGTCCCAAAAAGGTCAGGGATGAGACACGTAAAAAAGTAATGGAAGCGATCGAGGAACTTGGGTATCATCCAAATTACTTCGCGCAGGGGCTACGTAGACAGCGCACTAAGACAATTGGTGTTATCACTGAGGATCTTGCGCAGTTTACGACGCCGGAGATTGTCGAAGGCATTATGAAATATTGTGAGGAAAAAAAGTATCGTGTCCTTCTGCAGAATCTTAGGCTGTATTCAAGATGGCAAGATAAATGGTACAATGATGAAACGTTAATCCATAGTGTATTGGATCCAGCTATGAAGGAGCTTGTAAGCATTAAGGCAGATGGACTGATATATATAGCAGGTCATGAGCGAGAGATACATCTGTTTGAAGAAAAAACAGACATGCCGCTTGTATTAGCTTATTGCTGCTCAGATGAAAGTATGACTTCTGTTGAGATCGACGATGAGGAAGGCGGCTATCAGATGGTGAGCTACATTTTAGCACAAGGATACAGAAAGCTTGGAGTGATAAGCGGACGTGCTGACAATATTCATGCAAAACGCCGTTTGCTTGGCTGTCAGCGAGCACTGTTTGAAGCAGGTATTCCGTATAATCCGTCATGGGTTTTTGATGCAAATTGGGAGCCTGAAAAGGCATATACGATGACAGCTAAGTTAGTGAATGCTGGGGTAGATGCGATTTTTTGTATGTCAGACTGGATGGCAGGCGGTGTGTATAACTGTATTCATGATATGGGACTTGAAGTGGGAAAGGATATTGCTGTTACTGGATTTGATAATGAGAAGGTTGCAAATTGGTACATTCCCAAGATGACAAGCAGCCGCCTTCCTCTTCTTGAGGTTGGAACAGAATCGGCAAGACTGTTGTTTGAAAAGATAGAAAAGCAGGACAGTGATGATAATGGAGCTGATAGTGATACGGTAAAGCACATTAAAATTCCATGTGAGATAAAAATACGTGAGTCAGTTCCAAAGCGAAATGAGTAAGAATAAAAACGGTAAACAAATTAGAGGAGCAGTCGGTAAGGCTGCTTCTTTTTTTTGCATGATTTTGTAAATTGGGATCGGAATAGTTAGTATTTTGCAAAATGTAAAAGAGTAACGTTAAACAAACAGTAGAATGGTAAAGCAACACAAAAAAACAGGCTGAATACATAAAAAATATAAAAATAAATATGCAAAATAGACAAATATAAAAATAAAATCAAATTAGGTATTGACAAAATGCCTGCAAAGTGACATAATGAGATTAACAAAAGAAAAACGTTACACCAAATAAAAAAGAAAGGTAGTGGAGCAGTTGGAAAAGAAAAAGATGACGAAAAAAAAATGGAAGTCCATACGGTTGTTTTTGTATGTAGCACCTTTCATTGCATTGGTAATTATATTTAGTTACTATCCGTTATACGGATGGATTTACGCATTTTATGATTATCGTCCGCCAAAGCCATTTTCTGAGGCGCAGTTTGTTGGCTTAAAATGGTTTAAGTCACTGGTTGAGAACGATGTTAAGATCAAGCAGATTGTTCAGGTATTAAAAAATACATTTGCGATGAGTGCGTTAACACTTGGTACATCATGGCTTCCAATGCTGTTTGCTGTATTTTTAAATGAGATTCGATGCGTGAAGTTTCGTAAGTTTGTCCAGACTGTTACAACGCTTCCAAACTTCGTCAGCTGGGTTCTTGTATATTCAGTTGCATTCAGCTTGTTTAACAGTACAGGTATGGCAAATACACTGTTAATGAAGCTTGGATTTACAACAGAGCCAATTTTGTTTTTACAGTCCACAAAGCATGTTTGGTTTACTCAGTGGCTGTGGCTGACTTGGAAGAATCTTGGCTGGGCGGCAATTATGTACATAGCAGCAATTTCTGGTATTGATGATGAGCTGTTTCAGGCAGCAAAGGTTGACGGTGCAAACCGTATGCAACTGATTCGTCATATTACAATTCCAAGTTTGATTCCGACTTATTTTGTTTTGCTGATGATTAACATTGCAAACTTCTTAAACAACGGAATGGAGCAGTATTACGTATTTCAGAACGCATTTAACAAACAGTACATTCAGGTACTTGATCTTTACGTATATAATACCGCAATGGGAAGCGGAAGCTATTCCGTATCTGTTGCAATTAGTATGTTAAAGAGTGTAGTCAGTGTAATTCTTCTTGTAGGTGCAAATACCTTCTCGAAGAAGGTACGTGGCGAGAGCTTTATCTAACTTGGATCGGAGGGCAGCTTAGATGAAAAAGGAACAAGTTCATCAACATAAGACAAAGATGAAGGAAAGCTTCGGCGACCGTATGGTCGGTGTTATCTGTTACATCATATTCAGCCTGTGCGCGCTAGTCTGTATATATCCGTTTTACTACATCTTTATCAATACAATCAGTGCAAATGATTTAAGCGCCAGAGGCGTGATTCTTTTCTGGCCGAGAGGAATTCATTTTCAGAATTATGTGAGCGCACTAAAGATTGACGGTTTATTTCAGGCAGCAAAAATTTCTCTTGGAAGAACAGTAATCGGAACATTTTGTACTGTAGGTGCATCAGCATTCTTAGGTTATATGTTTACTCAGGAAGATATGTGGCACAAAAAGTTCTGGTACAGACTTTTAGTTGCAACGATGTACTTTAATGCAGGAATTATCCCATGGTTTTTGACAATGAAAAATATGCATCTTACAAATAACTTCCTTGGTTATATTTTGCCGGCAATTGTTTCTCCATTTAACATTATCCTGACAAAGACGTTTGTGGAGTCTGTTCCAAAGGAACTTCAGGAGGCAGCAGAGATTGATGGTGCAAATCGTTGGCAGCAGATCGTGAACATCACGATTCCAAGTCTTGTTCCAATGATTACGGTTATGCTTCTTCTTTCAGTAGGAAACATCATGAGATCTGATACAGGTCTTTTCTATCAGGTAACAAGAAACAGCGGACAGCTGTATTCTACAACACAGGTTATTGATTCTTATGTACTGAATGCGATCTTTAAAAACTCGAACTTCGGATTCGTTGCAGCAACTACATTCTTCCAGTCAGTAGTTGGTTTGCTGATGATGCTGCTTGCAAATGGTGCTGTTCGTAAGATTGCACCGGAAAATGCACTGTTCTAATGAAGGGAGGAAATGTAGATGAAAAAGAAAAAAGATCTTGACCTTGCTCCTTCCAGAAGAGAGCGTAAAACACTCGGTCAGTACATATTGTTATTCTTCTTGGTATTGTACACTTTGTTCTGTGCACTGCCGATCGTACTTGTATTTGTAGCAGCATTTTCAGATGAGAAGACAATCGTACAGAATGGTTTCTCGTTTATTCCGAAGAAGTGGTCACTTGATGGTATCAATGCCGTACTTAGATATGGCAAGCAGCTGGCAACCTCTTATGGTGTAACGATTTTTATCACAGTTGTAGGAACATTAGTTGGACTTTTGATCATGGCAATGTTTGCTTACTCAATTAGCCGTAAGGATTTCATGCTTGGTAAGTTCTTATCTGTATACCTGCTGATTCCAATGCTGTTTTCAGGCGGACAGTTATCCTGCTATATAATTTATACATCTATGTACGGATTAAAGGATAACATCGCACTTCTGATTTTACCGCTTTGTGTATCAACGATGAATGTTATTATTCTTCGAACATACATCGCAAACAGTATTCCTGGTGAGCTTATGGAGGCGGCTAAGATTGACGGTGCCGGTGAGTATCGAACTTTCTTCCAGATCACACTTCCACTGTTAAAGCCATCTATGGCAGCAGTTGGATTTATGATGGCAACTGTTTACTGGAATGACTGGCAGAATGCACTTTTGTATATTACAAGTGATCGCAAGAAGCCATTGCAGTTACTTCTGATCAATATTCAGAAGAGTATCGAGTTTTTGTTAAATAACTCCAATGTTCCAGCTTCTGTTAAGGCAGCTATGGGAGGAACAATTCCACAGTACTCTGCAACGATGGCAACAGTTATTGTCGTAATCGGACCGATTATGGTAATTTATCCATTCTTCCAGAAGTATTTTGTAAAGGGACTTACAGTTGGTTCTGTAAAGGGCTGACAAAGTCAATAAGTAAAGGGCATTTTCCACAGATATCTATTATGTGGATGAAAATAAATAAAAACCAAATAAAATCAAACATTATTAAGGAGGACACTTATTATGAAAAGAAAACTTTTTGCAGTATCAATGGCAGCAGCTATGGCAACCAGTTGTTTCGCAGGCACCGCTTTTGCAAGCGATAGTGAGCCAGTAACAATCAAAGTTACAAGAGCATGCTTCAATCTGGCAAATCCAGATTCTGAGCAGGTAAAGAAGGTTCAGGATGCTATCAATGAGTATATTAAGGATAAGATCAATGTTCAGATCGAACTGACCGATATTGGTTCAGGTGAATATACCGAAAAGGCAAATCTGGCACTTGCAAACAATGAGATTAACCTGCTTTGGACAGCTTCATGGGAAGCTACCATTGGAACAAATGATTTAGTACCTGCAAATGCAGTTTATGATATTACCGATCTGCTTCCGGGAACACCTCTGTATGAGTCTATGGATGAAGGACAGTGGGAAGCTACCAAATATGACGGCAAGAACTACTTTGTACCAGTTTATAAGGATAATGTAGAAGGCTATGATGTAATGTTCCGTAAGGATCTTGTTGACAAGTATGGCTGGGATATCAGTTCAGTTAAGACTTTGGCTGACATTGAGCCGATGTTAGCAGATCTTGAGGCAGAAGGACTTAAGTATCCATATCTGTCACAGAAGACAGCTATGTTCTACAGATATTATATCAATGATTTTGATTTCTTTACCGCTGATTCACAGTCCAACTGGGTAGCAGTAGATCGTTCCACAAATGAAGTAGTTGATACCGTTCTGACCGATCAGTACAAGGAGTTCTGTACCTTAATGGCTAAGTGGGCAGAGGCTGGATATATCTCTGAGGACGAAGTAACAAAGACTACAACTGATACTACAACACAGACTCAGGATTGGGGTATTTCCTGGTGGACAGATATTCCTGTTAATGCAGAGGCAAACAGCCGTTATAATCAGGAAGTTGTAATGACACCAATCACTGACAGATGGGCACACTCCACATCTGCACTTGGTTCCTGCTATGCAGTAACAGCAAACAGCACACCAGAAGAAGCACAGGCTTGTGTTGATTTCTTAGGACTTCTGTATACTGATAGTAAGTTAGCAGATCTTTACACCTTTGGTATTGAGGGTGAGGATTTCAACTATGTTGACGGTAAGGTAGAGCAGACTGATGCTGGTAAGTACAACCACTCCATGTGGGAATCTGCATCTGCAACTATCGTAACACCACTGACAACAGAGCCAGATGATAAGGCTGAACTGTATAAGGACTTCAACGGTGGTGCAAATACTTCTTGCGCAGCTGGTTTCCGTTTCGATAAGAATGAAGTAGCTGATAAGTATGCAGCTTGCCAGAATGTATTTAATGAGTATGGCTTCGCACTTGAGAATGGTGGTTATGGCGTTGATCAGATTGAAGATACAATCGCTCAGTATCAGGCAGCTCTCGATGAGGCTGGTTATCAGGACGTTTTAGCAGCATTCCAGGCACAGTATGATGAATGGAAGGCAGAGAATGGTTCTGAGACTACTGATGAGTCTATTGAAGAAGAGTCTTCTTCTGTAGCAGAATAATTATTGCTAGAATCTTTTTCTCATAAACTTTTTCTTTCGCAGAAGATGGGGTGTACCAAACGGTGCGCCCCATCTTTTTTTGGTTAAAAATGATCAATACGAATGATTAAAACAGTCACTACCATTTGCGTTGTAAATGTGTTAAGATAAAAAACGACAATGAAATTGATAAAATTTTTTTGAACAGAATAGAATATAGCAAGAAAGGTTGATAATAATATGAATCCAAGCGAAAAGTATGAAAAACAGTATTTTATGCCGCCGGTCGTGACCTATGACTGGGTCAAGAAGGATGATATCGATCATGCACCGATCTGGTGCTCTGTTGACTTAAGAGACGGAAATCAGGCGCTTGTAGAGCCAATGAGTCTGGATGAGAAGATTGAATTTTTTAAGATGCTGGTAGAGATTGGCTTTAAGGAAATTGAAATCGGATTTCCGGCTGCTTCAGAAACCGAGTACCAGTTTTGCCGTACCTTAATTGAGCAGAATTTGATTCCGGCTGATGTTACGATTCAGGTATTGACGCAGGCAAGAGAGCATATTATTAAGAAGACTTTTGCGGCGATTAAGGGAGCACCAAGAGCAGTTGTTCATGTGTATAACTCCACATCTGTTGCACAGCGTGAGCAGGTATTTAAGAAAGATAAAGAGCATGTAAAGCAGATTGCAATTGATGGTGCTGCATTGTTGAAGGAGCTGGCTGATAAGACCGATGGTAACTTTACCTTTGAGTACAGCCCGGAAAGCTTTACAGGAACTGAGATGGATTATGCACTTGAGTGTGCAATGCTGTTTTGGATGTATGGCAGCCGACACCAGACAATAAGGTGATCATTAATCTTCCGGCAACAGTTGAGAATGCAATGCCGCACGTATTCGCAACACAGATCGAATATATGAATAAAAATATGAAATACCGTGACGGAGTTGTTCTTTCACTTCATCCGCATAATGACAGAGGCTGTGGTGTGGCAGCGGCAGAGTTAGGACTGCTTGCCGGTGCAGATCGTATTGAGGGAACGCTTTTTGGAAATGGTGAGCGTACCGGAAATGTGGATATTATTACATTGGCGATGAATATGTTCTCACATGGTATTGATCCGAAACTGAATTTCTCTAATATGTCATCTTTAGTAGAGGTATATGAGAGAGTGACAGGCATGAGAGTTCATGAGCGTCAGCCGTATGCAGGAAAGCTTGTATTTACTGCATTTTCTGGTTCTCATCAGGATGCAATTGCAAAGGGCATGGCATGGAGAGAAGCTGGAAAGAGTGAAAAGTGGGATGTTCCGTATCTTCCAATTGACCCGAAGGATGTAGGACGTACTTATGATTCAGATGTTATTCGTATTAACAGTCAGTCTGGAAAGGGCGGCGTATGCTATGTACTGCGCACTAACTTTGGTTTGAGTCTTCCGGAAAATATGCGCGAGGAGGTTGGCTATACTGTTAAGGATATTTCTGATAAGGCGCATAAGGAATTGACACCAGCAATTATTTATCAGATTTTTGAGGATCACTATGTTACCAGTAAGTCAATTTTCCAGGTCAGCGAGTGTCATTTCCGTCAGGAAAATGGAATTGTGGCAAATGCAACAATTCAGCATGGCCAGAATACACAAGTCGTTACAGGAACAGGTAATGGACGTCTTGATGCCGTCAGCAATGCGATTAAGAATTATTTTAATGTTAGCTATGAGCTTAGTTTCTATGAGGAGCATTCTCTGACAAAGGGAAGTTCTTCAAAGGCAGTTGCATATGTTGGTGTTGTTTGCAATGGAAGACGTTATTGGGGTGTTGGAATTGACAACGATATCATTAAGGCTTCAATTGAG
>ENA-OWPD01002417-OWPD01002417.1-human-gut-metagenome-genome-assembly--contig:-NODE-2417-length-10429-cov-3.131965_pt1 | contig 10429 bp, 9 predicted proteins | sample MGYA00248262_ERZ651842 | MGnify/ENA primary metagenome ERZ651842 (study PRJEB26924, sample SAMEA4378253) | human gut metagenome | biome: human gut; feature: human-associated habitat; material: faeces... | reverse complement strand
TTTAATGTCCGGTGGAATTTACCGCTGCACTGGAATTTAAAATTTCAAGTTAGCTGAAAACAGAATATTTTAGCCGATAGGCAGGAGGAAACTTATGTATTTAGAAGAACAGAGGATTTTATTGTGTGGTATCGACCATGGGTTTTCAACTATGAAGACCGCACATTTTGTATTTGAAAATGGTGTGAAGGAGTTAGGAGGAGAAGCTTCGCTTACTACAAACACCATGCTTCTGCATGGCAGGTATTTTAAGGTTGGTGAAGGAAGACTTCCGCTGAAAGATACCAAAGTAGAGGATGAGGATTACTACTTATTAACACTGGTTGCCATCGCTAAGGAAATGGATTATTACGGACTGGGTGATGCAGAGGTTTGTATAGCAGCCGGATTGCCATTTACAAGGTTTGGACAGGAAAAGGCTGAATTTAAGGAGTATCTGAATCCGGGGAGTACGGATTTCCAGTACAATGGCAAGGAGTACAATATCACCTGTAAAACGCATTGCGTTTTACGTATCTGGCAAATTCTCTCTGCACAAGTTTTTGAATTATGATAGTTGGAAAGGAACTTCCAATGACGGATAAAGAAAAAGAAGCGAAAGAAGGGATTGCTTATAGGACGAAGAGGACAATTGGTAGAACCAAGGAAGAATTTTACCATCCGCTTGTCGGATGAGGAACGGGAGCAGGCAGAGTATGATGCCAAAGCCAACAACATGAAATTATCAGATTATGTAAGGTATCTGATTACTCATGGTGGAAGAGTAGATACAACGCTTGCTTACGACAGACGGAATATGATTAGTCAAATTTCCGGTCTTTGTAACAATTACAACCAGATGACAAGAAATGCCAATGGATGTGGTTATGTGTTTGACAGCACCATGCAGGCAGGAAATCATCTGCTTGAACAGATAAAAAATTTATTACAGGAGGTGGTGAACCGGTGGCAATAACCAAGATGATGCATATGAAGGCGAGTAGCAAAGCTCGAATAGACATTCATCTGGAGCATTCCATCAATTATATTTTGCAACCGAAAAAGCTTGGGGAAGCAAATCTGGCAGGCGGTATCAACTGCCTGCCGGAGATGGCTTACCAACAGATGAAGGCGACAAAGCGGATGTTTGGCAAAACTGGCGGAAGACAAGGATATCATTTTGTAATATCCCTGAAACCCCGAGAGGGAACACCGGAGATTATGTATGATATTGCAATGCGGTTTGCCGAGGAGACATTTGCAGGAGAATATGAGGCGGTGGTGGCTGTTCATACAGACAGGGAACATCTTCATGCCCACATCATAATAAACAGTGTAAATATGGTAACAGGATACAAGTTTCAGTGCCGGGATGGTGACTGGAAATATAAATTCCAGCCCATTACCAATAAACTCTGTGAAGAATACGGACTGTATATCACTCCGGCTGAATACAGCAAGGAACCAAAGAATATGGCAAGACCACAGTGGGAGCGTGAGCAGGCATTTTCCGAATGGATCAAGCAGGATGCCTTGTTTTGTGCCATCAGTGCAGAAAATATGGAGCATTTTATTTTCCTTCTGGAGAAGCTGGGATTTGAAGTAAAACAGGGCAAGCACATCGCTGTAAAGGTTCCGGGGATGAAGCGGTTTAAAAGACTGGATACCATTTCGGAGGATTTGAGCAGGGAGAGTCTGGAAGCTATGTTTCGATATGGGGACGCGAGTCTTGCATCTCCTATTAACAGAACTGTATCATTACTGCCGGTAAGAAAAACTGTTCTTACACCATACCAGAGAAAGTGCTATGCAAGGATGTATCGTTTGCGGCTGGCAGAGAAAAAGCGGTTTACTTATAAATCTGCTTATTTGTATGAGCAGATACGGAAAATGCATGAGCTTCAGGAAGAGTATTTGGTGGTGGTTAAGTATGATGTGAAATCATATGGAGATTTGTTCCGCTTGAAGCTGCGTTTACAACAGGTGGATGAGGAACTGTGCAAAGCACAGAAGGAAATGTACCGTGACAGGGCTTTACAGAAAAGGTATTGCAAGACTGCGGAAGATTTGGAATTCTTTGAAGCGTCCGAGGATGATTATCGGGAACGTTTGGAGCAGATAAAGCTTCAAAAGAAGGATAATCGAAAGAAGCTGAAAGGCTTGCTTAGAGTCTGTTGTACAAAGAACACTAAGAAAAGAAGTGGCAGAATACATTCAGTTTTCAGAGCGTAAAGAGATGACGATTGATTTTGAATTATCGCCAATGGAGATAGAACTTTATGTGATGATTAATAATTATCTGAAAAAGGAAATCTTATATGCACTGCCAAATTCACATAGAACTCTTATTACATCTGTTATTAGAAAATTACTTGCGTCGTCAAGTATGGCAGTTGCAGAGACTTTTAAGGTATTAAAAGGTAGACTTGAAATTTTAAAGGAAACAACCAGAACTGAATCAGCTGATGAAAGCATCGATTTCTTTCTCAGTTTTTTTGACGATGATGAAATAGAAACAGATGATGATAGTAAGCAGGATGAATTATATACCAGAGAAAAGGCAACTGCAACAGAATTAAAACGTCTTGTCCTCAGAGGAAAGAATACTTCCTATGATTCGCAGAATTCTACCTATAAGGCGGAAGATTATGCTTTTTCAAAGCTTAAGGAAAGATATAAGAAGTGGACCGGAAACAGTTTCGACGATAAAGATTTGATTTCTTTTGGACTGGTAAATGAACAGGGGAACTTGACCAATGCAGGAGCGTTACTTGCCGATGAAAGTCCTATTCGCTGTTCAAGGCTGTTTTGTACAAGATGGAATGGGTTGAATAAAAGTGGCGGTGCAGTCGATGCATTAGATGATGCTGAGTATTCGGGCAGTGTTATTTCACTGATTGAAAATGGGGAGGCCTTTATCAAACGAAATTGCAAAATGAAATGGCGTAAAACAGCAAATTCAAGAGAAGAAATGCCGGAGTATGTAGAGCGAAGCTATCATGAAGCACTCGTAAATGCTTTAGCACATCGTGATTATCTGGTAAATGGAAGTGAAGTTCATATTGACATATACGATGACAGAATGGAAATCTATTCTCCGGGAGGAATGCCGGATGGGTCCATGATTCAGGACAGAGATCCGCTTATGGTACCTTCAACTAGAAGAAATCCGGTTCTTGCCGATGTGTTTAACAGGCTTGGATATATGGAACGTAAAGGTAGTGGATTTGGAAAGATTATTAGTGGATATGAATTTCAAATTAATTATGATGAGAGTAAAAGACCATCATTTCGCTCGGACAGATATCAGTTTACTGTAGTAATGCCAAATCTGAACTATGATGTTTCTCACGATTTTGAAGAAAATGAGACAATGTCCGAATCAATGTCCGAATCAATGTCCGAATCAATGTCCAAATTGGAAAGAACAAGAATGCAGATTATTTTGCACTATCTCGATACAAATAAAGAAATAAATAGCTCTATTGCAGCAAAATTATTGAAAGTGGAAATAAAGACGGCAAGTCGACTGCTATTGAAGGGAGAAAAATTGGATATTCTTAATAGTTATGGAAAAACAAAGAATAAAGTATATTTTAGAGAATAGTGCAAGGCAATGGTGTGAAAGACATAAGATTGATATTGTTGAATAAAAGAAAGGGGGCTGCTATGATACCCACAGAAGATATTATACCGATAGTGAAAAACACAATTGCTGCATCAATTAAATGTAACACCCATCGGGGATACATTGGTTGGAGCAGCTGTGATAATATTTGTATGGATATGCATGACTGCCTTGATATGTGTACTGAGACCTTAGAAAAGCGTGGCTATATGGTTGCACTTGAGGCGGCTACATACATTTTGGTATCTGGCGTTAAGTTAGCATCTCATGCGGATAGTAGTTCGGGAATGCTTACAGATGTTATCATGTGTACATACGAATTAATAGAAAAATGCGCAAAAGAAATCGAAAAACAGAACAAACAAATGCGGGATCAAGCATTTGCATTGATTATAAAAGAGGCAAGAAAGAGTGTATTTGATGGTTGGACTGACTGGCGTTATGACTTGCTGAAATGTGGGATTTGCCTATGCGATGAAAAGAGTGCAAAGAAACTTGAAAAGGTTTTGGATACCCTGTTGGAAATTTCACGGGAGGATTATTACCCGGAATATACGAAAAAAGAAGATTTGATTGTAAGATACCTTTTACATAGACATTTATATGGCAAAAAGAATACGCAGAAGGAACTATATCAGAATATTGCAATAAATGAACTCCGTATTATAGCTATCAAGGATGCTATGGAAGATAAGAATTATGATGAAGCAGAGAAGCTTTGTTTAGGGAAAGTAAATGCAGAAGAGACATGGCATTATCATTGCAGTGATCCGGAAGATTGGAATAATATATTATATGATATATATAAGACAGCAAACAACAAGGAAAAGCAAATCGCACAGGCAAAAAAACTGCTATTGATGGGAAATGAGAAGTTTTGGGATGTTTTGAAACAGATTTTTAATGATTGCGGTGCATGGAATGAGAATTACGAGAGCTTATTGGATGAATTAAAGGATAGCAAGCGAACTGTTTGCTATCGTAGTATTCTTATTTCTGAAAATGAAAAGAAGAGATTGCTTGAAGATGTAATGGAAAATCCGTATGATTTGTTTTATTATGGAAAATATTTGGTGAAGGAATATCCGGAGCAGATATATGAGTTGTGCTATAAGGATATAAGTGAGAGTTGTGCTCAGGCAAAGGATAGACGAGAATATAAGAAGATAACGAAGAATATTGCACAGCTTATAAAATGGAAGGGTAATGATACAGCTAAGTCTTTAATTGAGGAATTGATACAGAGATATCCAAGAAAACCAGCATTGTTGGATGAATTGGAGAAGGTGGAGAAGAAATTGTAATTCAAATAAAATACTGGAATCCGTGCTGTGGTATCTGTCAGTTGTGGAGCAATTGTCAGCCCTGTAATATATTCTGAGCCTACTCCATGCTGTGAATTTTTCTACAGAAAAGGAACTGCACACTAATTTCTTAGTGCGACAGTTCCTTGGATCCACTCACAATATGATTTGTTTTTTACCGGTACAGCTTCTTTTTTTCGTAAATCGGTTCCGAGGTTAATTCCAGTCCCAGTTTGCTGAACATTTTAATATCCACAGAGGAAAGCATCACGGAGGTGTGAATCTGGCAGCCGCGAAGCTTGGGAAGCTGCTCTAAGGCCAGCCGTGCATTGGGATCCGTGGCAGCGCACATGGAGAGGGCAATCAGAACCTCGTCTGTGTGAAGCCGCGGGTTTTTGCTTCCCAGATATCCGACCTTCAGTCCCTGAATCGGTTCGATGAAGGTAGGAGAAATCAGGTGAATATTGTCAGCGATTCCGCCAAGCTCTTTGACTGCGTTCAGCAGAACGGCAGCAGAGGCGCCAAGCAGAGCGGAGGTTTTTCCGGTAACGATTTTTCCGTCAGGCAGTTCCAGGGCGGCAGCCGGAGAACCGTTTTTCGCGGACAGCTCGTTGGCTACAGATACAACGGAGCGCATATCGGTGGTGATCTTTGCCTGCTTCATCAGCAGCTCGATTTTGTAAACCTCGTCTTTGGAGCCTTTGTCCTTGGCAAGACGGTTCAGCGCCTGATAGTAACGGCGGATGATCTCCTGGCGGGAGGCTTCCTTACAGGCCTCGTCGTCGATGATGCAGTTTCCGGCCATATTCACACCCATGTCGGTGGGGGATTTGTACGGACAGTAGCCGTAAATTCCTTCAAACATGGCAGACAGTACGGGGTAGATCTCCACATCGCGGTTGTAGTTGACAGTGGTTACGCCGTAGGCTTCCAGATGGAAGGGATCGATCATGTTAACATCGTTTAAGTCTGCGGTAGCTGCCTCATAGGCAAGGTTTACCGGATGCTTTAAGGGAATATTCCAGATCGGGAAGGTCTCGAATTTGGCATATCCGGCCTTGATGCCCCTCTTGTTTTCGTGGTAAAGCTGGGAAAGGCAGGTAGCCATTTTTCCGCTTCCCGGGCCGGGAGCAGTGATGATGACCAATGGCTTTGTAGTTTCGATATACTCATTTTTTCCGTAGCCTTCATCGCTGACAATGTGAGCGATATCGTTGGGATAGCCTTCGATGGGATAGTGGCGGTAAACCTGGATGCCCAGCTTCTGAAGCTTGGTGCGGAACAGATCCGCAGAAGGCTGACCGGTGTAGCGGGTGATTACAACACTTCCCACATAAAGCCCTTTATCACGGAATTCCTGAATCAGACGAAGAACGTCTACATCATAGGTGATTCCCAGATCGTGGCGGATTTTATTTTTTTCAATGTCTTTGGCGCTGATGACGATAACGATCTCTGCCTGAGAACTCAACTCTTTTAAAAGACGGAGTTTACTGTCAGGAGCAAATCCCGGAAGAACACGGGACGCATGATAATCATCAAACAGTTTGCCTCCGAATTCAAGATAAAGCTTGTTGCCAAATTTTCCGATCCGGTTTCGGATATGTTCGGACTGCATTTTCAGTGTCAAAACCGATTCTCATTTTATTCTTCTCCACTTTTTCGTTCATTTTAATCCTGCATGCAAAAGAATAGCGGCAGGACACATTTCGTACTCAGTATACTATAAAATCTAACTGTTTTACAATATTTTCATAATCTTTTTATTGATTTATGCAAAAGCTGTACTTATAATGGTAATAACGTCATGCACGTTGTGCAATGACGCCGAAGATTTTTAGGAGGAACAGGATGGATAACAACCAGAATAAGAAGAATAATAAAAATAATCCGAATAATAACCGGCAGGGTTTGGGCATTGTGCTTATAACGACCCTGCTGGTGGCTTTTGTATTGATCGGATTCTTTTCTGCTATGGGCAATACAAGTCAAAGGGAGATCAGTTATGACAAATTTCTTAAACTTGTAAGTGAACATAAAGTAAAAGAGGTAAAGTTAGACAGTGAAAAGATTTATATTACATTAACGGACAAAGCCCGTGAGGAAGCGCGGGAAAAAGCTGTTGAGAAAGCGGAAAAAGAAGGACGCCTCAGTCCGTTTGAAGAAGCGATGGAAAGATTGCGTATCCAACTGCCTTCCGTAAAAAAAGAAGGGAAAGAACACGCGCCTGATTTTTATACGGGATATGTTGACGATGATACGCTTGTGACAAAACTTGACCGTGCCGGGGTTAAGTTTCAAAGTGAGATTCCGGATACGATCGGTCAGTTGTTTTTTGAAATGTTTGTCACGGTGATCCTGCCGCTTCTGCTCATGGTGTGGCTGTTCACATATATGATGAAGCGCATGAATAAGGGCGGCGGAATGATGGGCATTGGAAAGAGCAATGCGAAGATGTACATGGAAAAAGAAACAGGAGTGACGTTCCGGGATGTGGCAGGAGAAGATGAAGCGAAAGAATCGCTTCAGGAAGTCGTTGATTTCCTTCATAATCCGGGAAAATACAGTGGGATCGGAGCGAAACTTCCGAAAGGAGCGCTTCTTGTAGGACCGCCGGGAACAGGAAAGACACTTTTGGCAAAGGCGGTTGCGGGAGAGGCAAAAGTTCCGTTTTTCTCATTATCGGGTTCTGCGTTTGTGGAAATGTATGTCGGTGTCGGAGCATCCCGTGTTCGTGATCTGTTCAAACAGGCTCAGCAGTCGGCTCCGTGTATTGTGTTTATCGACGAGATCGATGCGATCGGAAAGACAAGAGATACGGCGATGGGCGGAAATGATGAGAGAGAGCAGACTCTGAATCAGCTTTTGGCGGAGATGGACGGATTTGATACGAATAAGGGACTTTTGATTCTGGCGGCAACAAACCGTCCGGAGATTCTTGATCCTGCGCTTCTTCGTCCGGGACGGTTTGACAGACGGATCATTGTTGATAAGCCGGATCTGAAAGGCCGTGTCGATATTTTAAAAGTACATGCAAAAGACGTTCGGATGGATGAGAGCGTGGACTTGGAAGCAATCGCGCTTGCAACATCCGGAGCAGTTGGTTCGGACCTTGCGAATATGATCAATGAAGCGGCGATCAATGCAGTAAAACACGGAAGGCAGGTTGTGAGTCAAAAAGATTTGTTTGAGGCGGTTGAAGTTGTTCTTGTCGGAAAAGAGAAGAAAGACCGGATCATGAGCCGGGAAGAGCGGAAAATTGTTTCTTATCATGAGGTAGGTCATGCCCTTGTGACAGCGCTTCAGAAAAATACAGAGCCGGTACAGAAGATCACGATCGTTCCGAGAACGATGGGCGCGCTGGGGTATGTGATGCAGACTCCGGAAGAAGAGAAGTTCTTAAATACAAAGAAAGAACTGGAAGCGATGATCGTTGTTGCGCTCGGAGGACGTGCGGCGGAAGAAATCGTGTTTGATACAGTAACGACAGGCGCGTCAAATGATATTGAACAGGCAACGAAAATCGCCCGTGCCATGATCACGCAGTATGGAATGTCAGACAGGTTCGGACTGATGGGGCTTGAATCGATCCAGAACAAATATTTGGACGGCCGTGCGGTTCTTAACTGTGGAGAGGCGACAGCGGGAGAGATTGACGAAGAAGTAATGAAGATGCTGAAATCTGCGTACGCAGAGGCGAAGAAACTTCTTTCCGAAAACAGAGAAGCTCTTGATAAAATCGCGGAATTTCTCATTGAAAAAGAAACGATCACAGGAAAAGAATTTATGAAGATATTCAGAGAAGTAAAAGGAATTTCCGAGCCTGAAGAAGGCGCGGTATCCGGTATAGAAGAGCGTGGGAGAATTGCGATGAAATAAGGAAATAAGGGTTGTTTTCCGTTTGAGAGAAAGCGGAGAGCGATCCTTTTTCTTTTGAAATCATAAAATCCGTCGAATCTTTCGGAATTTTGGAAGAAAAGAATTTCCGGGAACGGATAGTTTGAGAATAAGAGGGAAAATAGATGGAATACAGAAACAGTTATATATCGCCGCTTGGCAGGATATTGCTGACAGCGGATGAGATCGGACTGACCGGACTGGCGTTTGAAGGACAGAAAAATGCTGTTCAAGGTTTGACCCGGGAAAGTGAGGAGAAAGAGACAACACTTTTTTCGGGTGTGAAAAAATGGCTGGATATATATTTTTCAGGAGTGGAACCGGACTTTCAAATACCGATTCATTTGGAAGGAACCGATTTTCAGATGTGTGTGTGGGAGATGCTTTGCACGATCCCGTATGGAGAGACAACGACATACGGCGCAATCGCAAAGCAGATCGCACATGACAGAGGGATTTCAAAGATGTCGAGTCAGGCGGTTGGAAATGCTATCGGACGCAACCCTGTGTCGGTGATCGTTCCGTGTCACAGAGTGATCGGAGCAAAAGGAAATCTGACAGGATATGCAGGCGGAATTGAGAGAAAAGCAGAGCTTTTAAAAATAGAACAAAACAAAATGCCACTGAGCAGTATCCCTTTTGATAAAGTGAAAGAGAATGTTTATAAAAGATAAGTTTTTCTTGTTTTTTTATATATGGGAAGTATAATAAAGTTTATGGAAAACAATAATTTTAACATACAGGAAGAATTAAAAAAGCTTCCCGCAAGACCGGGCGTATATCTTATGCATGACGAGCGGGACGAGATCATTTATGTCGGGAAAGCGATCAGTTTAAAAAACAGAGTGCGGCAGTATTTTCAAAGCAGCAGAAATAAAGGCGTCAAGATAGAACAGATGGTGACGCATATCAGGCGTTTTGAGTATATTGTGACAGATTCGGAGTTGGAGGCTCTTGTATTAGAGTGTAATCTGATCAAAGAACATCATCCAAAATACAATACGATGCTGATGGATGATAAAACATATCCATTTATCAAAGTGACGGTGAATGAACCCTTTCCGAGAGTTTTGCTGGCAAGGAAAATGCTGAAAGATAAGGCAAAATACTTCGGTCCGTACACGAGTGCGCAGGCGGTTAGAGATACGATTGATCTGATCCATAAATTGTACCATGTAAGGAGCTGCAATCGAAATCTTCCAAAAGATATCGGGAAAGAACGTCCTTGTCTTAATTATCATATCAAGCAGTGCGACGCTCCGTGTCAGGGCTATATTTCTGCGGAGGACTATCAGAGATCCGTAGCGGAAGCCGTGAGGTTTTTGAGCGGTAAGTTTGATGGGATCTTGCATGAGTTGGAAGAAAAGATGCAGGCTGCTTCAGAGGCATTGGAATTTGAAAAGGCGATCGAGTATCGGGAATTGTGGAACAGTGTGAAAAAAATCGCGCAGAAACAGAAGATCACGGACAGTCATGGCGAGGATCGAGATGTTCTTGCGGCTGCAACTGCGGACGAAGATGCAGTTGTGCAGGTCTTTTTTATACGCGGCGGACGCTTGATCGGACGGGATCATTTTTATCTCCGGATCACGAAAGGCGAGTCGGTCGGCAGCATTTTGGA
>ENA-OWPD01002413-OWPD01002413.1-human-gut-metagenome-genome-assembly--contig:-NODE-2413-length-10444-cov-5.067186_pt1 | contig 10444 bp, 8 predicted proteins | sample MGYA00248262_ERZ651842 | MGnify/ENA primary metagenome ERZ651842 (study PRJEB26924, sample SAMEA4378253) | human gut metagenome | biome: human gut; feature: human-associated habitat; material: faeces... | reverse complement strand
GGGGTTTCGCCCGGCGGAGGTGACCCGGCGGGCGGGTCAGGAGACCCGCCCCTACAAGGCAATTTCGGTCATGCGTGATATGGCGACCGCCGCAGCCTTGAAACCGCGCCTGTCCCTCTGGAACCAAACGGGGTCATGAAAACGCCGTAGGGGCGGGGGAAACATTCTGCGGCGGGGACAGCCATTTCTCTGGCGCGCTATCCCTGATTTCCCCAAAAAGCGGACAGGCTCTCTGCTATAATGGGAAAACATGGAAGGAGCGTGATGGTATGAGCAGCTGGCACAGCAAGCCTCTGCCCCGGCTTTTGGAGGAATTGGACGCCCGCCCCGGCGGACTGTCCCAGCACCAGGCGGAGGAGCGCCTGCGGCGCACAGGTCCCAACGAACTGGAGCCGCCGCCTCAGGCGGGGCTTCTGGGGCGGCTTTTGGAGCAGATGCGGGACCCCATGATCCTGGTGCTTCTGGGGGCGGCGGGACTGTCCCTGGTGGCCAGCGGCGGGGAGGAGTGGCTGGACGCGGCCATCATTCTGGTGATCGTGGCGGTCAACAGCGTGATCTCAATTTTTCAGGAGGATCGGGCCCAGCACGCCCTGGAGGAACTGCGCAGGCTGTCCGCGCCCCAGGCCACCGTTCTTCGGGGCGGCCGCCCGGTGAAGCTGCCCGCGGCCCAGCTGGTCCCCGGGGACGCGATCCTTCTGGAGGCCGGCGATCTGGTCCCCGCTGACGCCCGGATCCTGGAGTGCAGCCGCCTCCAGGCGGATGAGTCCGCCATGACCGGGGAGTCCATCCCCGTGGAAAAGGCTCCCGCCGAGGCCCTGGCAGAGGGCGCGCCCCTGGGAGACTGGACCAACATGGTCATCTCCGGCACCCTCATCACCGCGGGCCGGGGGACTGCCCTGGTGTGTGCCACCGGAATGGACACCCAGATGGGGCACATCGCCGGACTGCTCCTTGGGGACGAGGGGACGGACACCCCCCTTCAGCAGAAGATGGGGGAGATCTCCCGGACTCTGTCCTTCCTGTGCCTGTCGGTGTGCGCGGTCATGTTTGGGGTGGGATTGATCCAGGGAAAACGGATGCTGGATATGTTCCTCACTGCCGTGTCACTGGCGGTGGCCGCCATCCCGGAGGGCCTGCCCGCCATCGTTACCATCGTGCTGGCCCTGGGGGTGGGGCGGATGGCCGCCCGGGGGGCCATCGTGAAGAAGCTGCCCGCCGTGGAGACCCTGGGGTGCGCCGGTGTGATCTGCTCCGACAAGACCGGGACCCTCACCCAGAACCGGATGACGGTGCAGGAGGTGTGGATCCCCGCCGGAGGACGGCGGAGAGATGCGCTGCTGGCTGGGGCCCTGTGCAACGACGCGCGGCTGGAGTGGCGGGCGGGCGCGCCCGCCGCCCAGGGGGACCCCACAGAGGGGGCCCTCATCGTGGCCGCCGCCCGGGAGGGGCTGGACCGGAACAAGCTGGACGAGCAGTGGCCCCGGCAGGGGGAGCTCCCCTTTGACTCCAGCCGGAAGCTCATGTCCACCATCCACCCCAGGCCGGAGGGCGGCTTTCGGGTGTTCGTCAAGGGTGCGCCGGACGTTCTGCTGGAACGCTGCGCAGCCGGCCCTCAGGGGGTTCTCACCCCCCGGCAGCGGGAGGGGATCCTCCGGGCCAACGAGGAGATGGCCGGGCGGGCTCTGCGGGTGCTGGGGGTGGCCAGCCGGGATCTGGCCTTCCTGCCTCCCACCGTGGTCCCCGGGACCATTGAGAGCGGGCTGACCTTCCTGGGGCTGTTCGGCATGATGGACCCGCCCCGCCCCGAGGTACGGGAGGCGGTGGCCCTGTGCCACCGGGCGGGAGTCCGGCCGGTGATGATCACCGGGGACCACAAGGCCACGGCCCTGGCGGTGGCCCGGGAGCTGGACATCTATCGCCCGGGCGACCTGGCGGTGACCGGGGCGGAGCTGGAATTCCTGCCTCAGGAGGCCCTGGAGGAGGACATCCACCGCTTTTCTGTATTCGCCCGGGTATCTCCTGAGCACAAAATGCGCATTGTGAAAGCCTGGCAGAAGCGGGGCTGTGTGGTGGCTATGACAGGGGACGGGGTGAACGACGCCCCGGCCCTGAAGGCGGCGGACATCGGCTGCGCTATGGGGCGCTCCGGCACCGATGTGGCCAAGGGGGCGGCCGACCTCATTCTCACCGATGACAACTTTTCCACCATCGTGTCCGCCATCGAGGAGGGCCGCGGGATCTGGTCCAACATCCGCAAGGCCATCCACTATCTCCTCTCCTGCAACATCGGGGAGATCCTCACCATCTTCACCGCCACCCTGCTGGATTTTGGGCAGATGCCCCTGGCTCCGGTGCAGCTTCTGTGGCTCAATCTGGTCACCGACTCCCTCCCGGCGCTGGCCCTGGGGGTGGAGCCGGTGGAGGAGGGCGCCATGGAGCAGCCGCCCCGCCCGGCGGACCGGGGGCTGTTCGACCGGAGCTTCTCCCTGCGCCTGGCCTGGCAGGGGCTGATGGTGGGCGGGCTGACCCTGGCGGCCTATTTCCTGGGCTTCACCCGGCTGGCCGCCCCGGGCCTGGAGGGGGCGGTAGCCAACACCATGGCCTTTGCCACCCTCACCCTGTGCCAGCTGTTCCACGCCTTCAATGTGCGCAGTGAGGACCGCTCTCTGCTGGAGCAGGGTCTGTTGTCCAACCCCGCCATGAACAAGGCGTTTTTGGCCGGGGCGTCCATGCAGCTGGCGGTGCTCCTGTTCCCGCCCCTCCAAAGCGTGTTTTCCGTGGTCCCCATGGATGGGGGCCAGTGGCTCACCGTTCTGCTGCTGGCCGCGGCCCCCATCCCCATCTGCGAGCTGGCCAAGGCGCTGGGCCGCCGCCGGGAGATGGCGGAGACCCGGGGGGTCCCGCCCGACCATGGGACAGGCCGGCCAGTGAGCGGCGCGGGCGCGGCGAAATAGGCTCTCGGCCTGCTGTCTGATCCAAAGAACATATCCCCCCGGCCGCTCAGCGGCCGGGGGGATATGTATTCATTACAGCTTATTCTTTTTCAGCAGACGGATGTCATCCCCGAAGAAGTGGAGGACATGATACTCCCCGATGAGGCGGGAGGCGATCTGGGGGGAGTAGCGCCGTGCGGCCTCCTCCATGGTGAGGTTGGAGGAGATCACCGTGTGGCGGTTGGCTACCAGCCGGGTGTTCAGCAGCTCATACAGGGCGGACTGGACGAACTGGGTGGTCAGCTCGCTGCCCAGGTCGTCCAGAATGAGCAGGTCACAGGTGAGGTACCGCCGGGTCTCGTCCAGGGCGGTCTGCACGCCCTCCGCATCCCGCTGGAACTTCCGGGTCTCAAACTGGGCGAAGATGTTGCCTGCGGTGTCGTACACCACAGAGCGCCCCTGCTCGGACACCGAGCGGGCGATGCAGGCGGACAGGAAGGTCTTGCCCAATCCGGGCGCGCCGGAGAGAAACAGGTTTTTGAAATAGAAGCGGCCAAATTTCTGGGCGTAGTTCAGACACACCTCATACACCAGGTCCATGTTGTCCCGGGGAGAGGTGCCCCGTCCGGGCCATACGGACTGGCTGTAATAGTCCAGCCGGAAGGTGTCGAAGGACTGCTCCCCCAGATCCAGCAGCTTGGACAGTTCCCGGATCTGCTCCTGGGTGCAGAGAGACCTCAGACAGTCGCACATCTGGGCCCCCCGCCAGCCGGTGTCTCCGCACTTGGGACAAGCGGGCTTGTCGTCCAGGGCGTCCTCCGGCAGGCCCAGCGCGCCCAGCAGCACGGCCCGCTCCTGCTGGAGCTCCAGATTCTTGTCCCGGATGGCGCGCACCGCGTCGCCGGCGTTCTCTCCCTTTCGGAGAGAGGCGGCCACCAGTTCGGCCATGGTGCCCTGGAGGCGCCGGTCCAGCTGGGCCAGCCGGGGCTCCCGGGCATAGGTCTGCCGCCGGAGCAGCTCCCGCTCATCCTCCCGGCGGCGCTTCTCCTCCTCCAGCCGGGCGGAGGCCCGGCGCAGTACATTGGGGTCGTAAGCCATGGGTTCAGCCCTCCCTCTGCTTCATCTGTTCCATCAGGCGGCGCATCCGCTCCATATCCTCCCGGGCCTGTTCCGCCTCCCGGGAGGCGGCGGCGGGAGAGGATGGTGCGGCGGCCTGCACCGGCCTGGGGTCCCGGTCCCCGGCCTGGATGGCCGCCAGGGTGTGCAGGCCCTTCTCGTGCCACCGGCGGAGAATGCCGTTCATATAGCTCCAGTCCATGGACTGCTTCTTCATCACCGTGCGCTCATAGGCCGCCCGGAGGGCCTCGTCGTCAAAGCCCATCTGATCCCATGCGGCAATGTAATTCTTCTCCCGCTCCACCAGAGGCCGGGGCGGGATGTCCAGCAGCCGCAGCACCTCCGCCCCGCGGCCCCGCAGCCGCACCAGGGTCTGGAGATAGCGCTCCGCCGCCTCCACCGTGTCGATCCCCTTCCGGGCCCAGACAAAGCCCTCCCGGCGGATCTGGGAGAGGAAGGGCTTGCGACCGGGGCCGTATTTGCGCTCCATCTCCTCCACACACCAGTTGACCAGAAGAAAGATGACCTCGGTGGGCAGGGCCAGGTGGTCGTACAGGGTGTACAGGATCTTCAAATCGTTGGCGGTGAGCTTTTTGCCCAGCCGCCGCTCCACTTCATCGGCCAGGGCCGGGAAGGTGGAGGCCGGGTCGCTGAGGGCGGCGGTGATATCCTCCGCCCCATACTCCGGGGGCGGGGCCTCCGCGGGGACGGCCGGGGCGGCCGGAGCGGCGGACAGAGCGGCCGGGGCCAGGCCGTGCTCCTTCAGCTGGTCCAGCGCCCGCTGCTTCCGGTCCTCCGGCCAGCGCAGGCCGTCCGGCGTGCCCCGGCGCAGCAGGTGCAGGTACAGCAGGGCAGCGTCGCCGCTGTCCAGCTTCAAAAGCCGGTCAGCCGCCTGGTCCGTCATGGCGACCACGCTGCCCGGCATCAACAGTTGGGCCATCCTCCGCCCTCCCTTCGCATCTTGATCTGCTCCATTTTACCGCAAAATCCGCCGGGAGTAAACAGGAAATCTGTGCGGTTTCCAGTCCGCCGCACCGAGGCGGCTGATTTTCAACGAGAGAAGGCTCCAGCTGTCCCGGGATGACACAAGGCCCGGCGGGTCACAGTCCGAGCGGCGTGGCGTACATCTATTTCCGAGCCTTGGAATAGCAGTAGACCGCACGCCACCACGAAAACAAGCAAAAAATAGGAATATAACAGATCTTCAGGACCATGCACCAAAATAGAAAAGGTTTCTTCCTTCTGTTCAATACAGGATCCAGACGGACATATCCGGCACGGGCTTCTATGGAATGGCCCGAGCCGTTGAAAATACACTGCCGCCCGCCGTTTCCGGTTTACAAGCCGCCCCCGTCTGTGATAAAATAGCAACCATCTCAAGGAAGGGGGCGGGGTCCGGTGGCCCACAACTTTTTTCCCATGATCGCCCGGATGCGGTATATCGCCCGGTGGGGCCTGATGCGCAACACCCAGCCGGAGAACATTCAGGAGCACTCCCACCAGGTGGCGGTGCTGGCCCACGCCCTGGCCGTGATCCAGAACCAATATTTCGGCGGAAGCGTGGACCCCGGCCGGGTGGCCGTGGCAGCCCTGTACCACGACGCCAGCGAGATCCTCACCGGCGACCTGCCCACCCCCATCAAATATGACAACCCGGACATCCAGAGCGCCTACCAGCAGGTGGAGGCGGTGGCGGTGGGAAAGCTGCTGTCCATGCTGCCGGAGGAGCTGCGCCCCGCCTATGAGGAGGCGCTGACCATCCCGGACCCGGAGGTGCGGGCCCTGGTCAAGGCGGCGGACAAGCTCTCCGCCTATCTCAAATGTGTGGAGGAGCTGAAGGCGGGGAATTCGGAGTTCAAAAAGGCCCGGGAACAGACCTATGCCGCCCTGTGCCGGAACCCCATCCCGGCGCTGAGCTACTTTATGGAGCACTTCTTGGATGGGTTTGAATTGACCCTGGACGAATTGAATTGAGCGCCTGATCCCTTGCAGACAGGCGGCGCATGATATGAAGAATAAGGAAGGTAGATACCTATGAAAGCGATCGTAACCGTCATTGGAAAGGATCAGGTGGGGATCACCGCCGCGGTGTGCTCCCTGCTGGCCCAGCACAGCATCAACATTCTGGACATCAGCCAGACCATTTTGCAGGAGTATTTCACCATGGTGATGCTGGTGGATACCGCCGCCTGCGACAAGTCCATTGTGGAGATCTCTCAGCTGCTGGAGCAGGCCGGTCAAGAGCGGGGGCTGTCCATCCGCATCCAGCGGGAGGATATTTTTAACGCAATGCACCGGATCTAAAAAGAAGCGCGGAGGATAGGCGCGCAGGGGGGACAGACTCCGAAGCGGATGGGCAGAGCCCAGGGGCCGCCGAAGGCGGGACTGGGTCTGCCCGGAGTCGGAGGAGTTGTCTCCCCGGCCGCGCGCCCAATCCGCAGCGTGACAAAAAGAAGCGCGGAGGCGAGCAGAGCAGCCGCAGTCATGTGACAACAATTAGGAGGGGCAATTCATGCTCAGTCAACACGAAATCATGCAGACCATCCAGATGATCGACCAGCAGCACCTGGATGTGCGGACCATCACGATGGGGATCTCCCTGCTGTCCTGCGCCCGCAGCGACCCGAAGGCGGCCTGCAATGCGATCTACGACAAAATCACCCGGTATGCCGAAAAGCTGGTGGCCACCGGAGAGGCCATCGAGGCGGAGTTCGGCATCCCCATCGTCAACAAGCGGATCTCCGTTACCCCCATCGCCCTGGTGGCCGCCGCCGCGGAGACTGACGATTACGCGCCCTTTGCCGCCGCCCTGGACCGGGCTGCCAAGGCCACCGGCGTCAACTTCATCGGCGGCTTCTCCGCCCTGGTGCAGAAGGGGATGACAGAGGCCGACCGGAAGCTCATCGCCTCCATCCCGGAGGCCCTGTCTACCACCGACCTGGTGTGCGCCAGTGTGAATGTGGGCTCCACCAAGGCGGGCATCGACATGGACGCGGTGGCCCTGATGGGCCGCACCATCAAGGACCTGGCCCAGCGCACCGCAGATCAGGGCGGCTTCGGCTGTGCCAAGCTGGTGGTGTTCTGCAACGCCGTGGAAGACAACCCCTTCATGGCCGGCGCCTTCCACGGGGTGGGCGAGCCGGAGAAGGTCATCAACGTGGGCGTCTCCGGCCCCGGCGTGGTCCACCACGCCCTTCAGGCGGTGAAGGGCCAGCCCTTTGATGTGGTGGCCGAGACCATCAAAAAGACCGCCTTCCGCATCACCCGCATGGGGCAGCTGGTGGCCCAGGAGGCCAGCCGCCGCCTGGACACCCCCTTCGGCATCGTGGATCTCTCCCTGGCCCCCACCCCGGCGGTGGGTGACAGCGTGGCCCGGATCCTGGAGGAGATGGGCCTGGAGGTGTGCGGCACCCACGGCACCACTGCGGCCCTGGCCCTGCTCAACGACGCGGTGAAAAAGGGCGGCGTTATGGCTTCCTCCCATGTAGGCGGCCTGTCCGGCGCCTTCATCCCGGTGAGCGAGGACGAAGGCATGATCGCCGCCGCCAGCTCCGGCGCCCTCACCCTGGATAAGCTGGAGGCCATGACCTGCGTGTGCTCGGTGGGTCTGGATATGATCGCCGTCCCCGGAAATACCTCCGCCGAAACCCTGTCCGCCATCATCGCCGACGAGGCGGCCATCGGCATGGTCAACTCCAAGACCACTGCGGTCCGCCTGATCCCCGCCACCGGCAGGCAGGTGGGCGACCTGGTGGAGTTCGGCGGCCTGCTGGGCTCCGCCCCGGTGCAGCCGGTCCATCCCTTCTCCGCCCGGGACTTTGTGGCCCGGGGGGGACGCATTCCCGCCCCCATGCAGAGTCTGAAAAACTGAGCGGGGCGTCTGCGTTTCGTCACGATTTCAAACAGCGGAAGGGCATGTCCCTTCCGCTGCTTCGTTATGAGAGGTTTTCCACATCCTGAAACATTGTAGGGCAGGGAAAACGTCCCGCAACAGGGGACGGGCGGCCACAGAGGGCCGCCCCTACGGCGGTTTTAACAGCCCCGTTTGGTTTCAGAGAGATAGGCGCGGTTTCATGGCTGCGGTGGCTGGCATATCACACATGACCGAAATTACCTTGTAGGGGCGGGTCTCCTGACCCGCCCACCGGTTCACCTCCGCATTGACCGAAAAATTCCGAAAACCGGCGGGAGGGGCAAGCCCCTCCCCTACGGATTTTCAGAAAAATCCCGGCGGAACGGGAGGGCAGACAGCCGCCGGAGAGATCCCTTGAACTGCCGTGGGGGACCTAGGCCGGCCAGAGATTAGCAAAGAGATGATTTCTCTGCAAATCTTGAAAAGTTTGCGCTTCTCAGTGTTTGTTTATAATAAATTCATAAAGTGCCTATTGACAATCCAGGGGGCAGGTGGTACATTATCTTTAGCACTCAGAGATAGTGAGTGCTAAACCAACCAAACGAAGTACAGGAGGTGAGCGTATGGAGTTGACCAACCGGAAAAAGCGGATCCTGCGGGCCATCGTGGAGATCTACATCATCACAGCGGAGCCGGTGGGCTCCAAGGCCGTGGCCCAGCAGGCCGGCCTGGACATCTCCACCGCCACCATTCGCAATGAGATGGCCGACCTCACCGAGATGGGGTATCTGGAGCAGCCCCACACCTCCGCCGGGCGGGTGCCCTCCCCTATGGGCTACCGGCTGTACGTCAATGAGCTGATGGGCGAGCATCAGCTGACCATCCAGGAGACCCAGCGGATCAACGAGGCGCTGAACCTGAAGATGGAGGAGCTGGACCGGTGCCTGGATCAGGCGGGAAAGGTGCTCTCCCAGATCAGCGACTACCCGGTCTTTACCGCCGCCGCCCCCCGGATGCGGGTGACGGTGAAGCGGTATGACCTGCTGATGGTGGAGGAAAACGCCTTTATCGCGGTGGTGATGACGGACAACAGCGTGGTGAAAAACAAGCTGATCCGCATCCCGGACACCCTTTCCGACACCCAGCTCCAGCTGCTGTCCACCGTGCTGAACAGCTCCTTTGTGGGCCTGACCCTGGAGGAGATGGAGGACACCCTAGACAAGATGGAGACCCGCTCCGCCCCGGGGGCCTTCCAGCTGATCTCCCTGGTGGTCCAGTTTGCCATCGAGGTGCTGGTGGAGCAGCGCAACCAGCCGGTCCACACGGCGGGGATCACCCACCTGCTGGAGCATCCGGAGTACCGGAGCCTGGACAAGGCCAAGCCGCTGATGAACTACCTGGCGGAGGAAAAAGAGGCCTCCCGCCTCCCGGTCACCCTGGGGGACGGACAGAACATGAACATCCTCATCGGACCGGAGAACGTGAACGAGGCGCTGAAGGACACCAGCGTGGTCATGGCCAGCTATGACATTGGAGATAATATGCGGGGCGTCATCGGGGTGGTGGGACCCACCCGGATGGATTACGCCAAAGTGACAGCCCGCCTGTCCTACTTCGCCGACAGCCTGACCCGGATGTTCGGCAAGGGGGAGCTCCCCGCCGGCGGCGACGGCGGAGACGGGCAGAATCAGGAATAGGAGGAACAGTAGCCCATGAGCAGGAAAGAGAAGCGGCCGGAGGAGACGACGGCCGAGGAGCAGAAGGCCCCCGAGACAGCAGAGCCCGTCCAGACCGAACAGCCGGCCCCGGAGGCCGGAGAAGCGGAGACGGATCCCCTGCTGACCGAGCTGGAGGCCCTGAAGGACCAGGCGGCCCAGCAGGAGGACAAATACCTCCGTCTGGCAGCCGAGTACGACAACTACCGCCGGCGCACCACCAAAGAAAAGGAGTCCATCTGGAACGACGCCAAGGCGGACGCCGCATTGGCCTTCCTCCCGGTGTATGACAACCTGGAGCGGGCCCTGAAGCAGGAGACCGCCGACGAGGCCTATAAGAAGGGCGTGGAAATGACCATGACCCAGCTGCGGTCCGTGCTGGAGAAGCTGGGGATCACAGAGATCCCCGCCCTGGGCCAGCCCTTTGACCCCACCCTCCACAACGCGGTGATGCACGTGGAGGACGAGAGCCTGGGCGAAAATACCGTGGCTGAGGTGTTCCAGGCCGGCTTTAAGCTGGGGGACAAGGTCATCCGGTTCTCCATGGTAAAGGTGGCCAACTAAAGCGAAGTGTATCGCCGCAGCATGGCAGCCAGATCCAAAACTCATTTTATAAACAACAATCTTTCATATATTTAGGAGGAAAAACATTATGTCCAAGATCATCGGTATTGACTTAGGTACTACCAACAGCTGTGTGGCTGTCATGGAGGGCGGCGAGTCTGTCGTCATCCCCAACGCGGAGGGTAACCGTACGACCCCCTCTGTGGTCGCCTTCTCCAAGGACGGCGAGCGCATGGTGGGCCAGGTGGCCAAGCGCCAGGCCA
>ENA-OWPD01002410-OWPD01002410.1-human-gut-metagenome-genome-assembly--contig:-NODE-2410-length-10460-cov-2.682076_pt1 | contig 10460 bp, 10 predicted proteins | sample MGYA00248262_ERZ651842 | MGnify/ENA primary metagenome ERZ651842 (study PRJEB26924, sample SAMEA4378253) | human gut metagenome | biome: human gut; feature: human-associated habitat; material: faeces... | reverse complement strand
CTTGCATGTGTTAAGCACGCCGCCAGCGTTCGTCCTGAGCCAGGATCAAACTCTCTATAAAATCGTATCAACACAAGCCCTCCGGCTTGAGCTAATCTTTCATAGAGCTATTTCCATAGCTTCTTTGTTTTGCTCCGTCCCTTCGGTAATTGACTCAACCCGAAGCCCGGAGCTCTTCGTCGGTTCTTTCGAACCGTCCGTCTGGTGCTTTTCGTTCGTTACGTTGTTTAATTTACAAGGTACACGCCGCTTTATCGGCGGAAGTCCATTATAGCAGATCAGCTTTCATTTGTCAACCACTTTTTTTGGCTTTTTTTCGCCGCTCTGTGGTGCATCCCGCTGTGCTGCCGGACAGCTTTGTTAGATTACCAAATCTTCTCCCCTTTGTCAATACCTTTTTCCAATCTTTTTTTGGTTTTTTTAATTTTAGCCATCTCTTCTGCTTATTATAGGGCTTTCAAGCTCTTGTCCAAGGGCAGCCTTCGGTGTTATAATGTTGCGTGAAAGCTTTTTTATACATAGCATCTTTAGATATCTATCAGATTTGAGGAGGCGATCTTTCTGCTGATCCAGCGAATGAGCGCGGTTTTTGGCCGATTACAGGACGAGACTCTGGACCTGGGAAATGGTCTGAACATTTTACAGGCGCCCAACGAAACGGGTAAATCCACCTGGTGCGCCTTTTTGCTGTCCATGCTCTATGGCATTAACAGCCGTGAGCGTGAGCGGGCCGGCTACATTCCCGATAAAATCCGTTATGCCCCCTGGTCCGGTGCCGCCATGAGCGGGCGGCTGGAGTGCCGCGTGGAGGGCCGGGAGCTGACCATTACCCGCTCCACCCGACGGCAGGCCGCCCCTTTTGGCGAGTTTCAGGCCGTTTACACAGGAACCGGGGACGCCGTCTCGGAGCTGACCGCACAGTTCTGCGGCGAAGCTCTGCTGGGTGTCAGCCGGGAGGTTTTTGAGCGCAGCGCCTTTATTCGTCAAGCCGGATTGCCCATCAGCCAGGATGCCGGGTTAGAGCGGCGCATTGCGTCCCTGATTACCTCCGGGGAGGAGGAGACCTCCTATTCCGAGGCCGCCGAGCTTTTGAAGAAGCAGCTCAACCGCCGCCGCCACAATAAAACCGGCCAGCTGCCCGCTCTGGAGGCAAAGCTCCAGGAAACAGAACGGCAGACAGCGGAGGTCCTGCAGATGGCAGAGGAGTTCACCCGTGCCCAAGCTCAGACCGAGGCCCTCTCTGCTCAGGTCTCCGCCCTGGAGTCAGAGCTTGGAGAGCACGATCGCTGGGAGGCCGCCCGCCAGCAGCAGGCCCTTCATGAGGCCGCATCCGAGGCGCTTGCCGCACAGCAACGCGCAGAGGCGCTGCGCCAGGGCATTGCGCAGGCGCATATTCCCGAAAACGACACCATTGGACGGCTCCGGGGGGCGATTGTCAACCTGGACACCACCCGCAAGGCTGTGGAAAAGGCCCGGGCAGAGCGGGACGAGGCCCTGAAGGCCCTGCTGCGGGCGGAAGCCGCAGTGAACGAGAGTCCCTTTGCCGGCGAGAGCGCCGAAAGCGCCCGGCGCTCTGGGCAGCCCGCTTCCCCCAGCCGGATTCCAGGCGCTATAGCCCTGCGGGAGCTGGCGATCTTCTGTTTGTTTACAGCCATAGCGGCCGGAGCCGCATATTTGCTGTTCTCTCAAGGCTCCTCCCTCTCTGCGCCTCTCTCCCAAATTCTTCCCTGGCTTGTATTCGCAGGGGTCACAGCCGTGGGCGGCGTGCTCTCCCGGCTCTACCGCAGCCGCGCACTGAGCAGCCTGCGAGACACGGCTCTGCATAAACGCTTTGGCACTACAAATCCTAATGAGATCTCCGCCCTGGCTGACGCCTATATCCAAGCGCTGAATACCCGAGACACCGCCCAGGGGGAGGCTGACCGCCGCTCCGCAGCCGCCGACACCCTCTATAATAGCCTCACCGCCAATGAGCAGGCGCTTTTATTGGAGGTCCGCCGTTTTGCCCCCTCTGCCTTTGACCTCTCCGCCGCAGACCAGCTGCTGCGCACCTGCGCCGTCCGGCGCCGGGAACTTCAAGAGGCTGAGTCCGAAGCCGCCAGCGCCAAACTGCGCTATGATCTGTTGTCCCAGCAAACCCCGGAGCTTCCTGACGGGGAGCTTTCGCAGCCAGCCAGGAGCCGCCGTGCGGCAGAGGATGAGCTGACCCAGGTCCGCGCTCTTCTGGCCTCTGCCCGTTCTGCTGCGGACCAGCTCTCCGGCCGGCTCGGCGCGGCGGGGGACCCGGTGGTGTTGGAATCTTCCGCGGCCCTTCTGCGCCGTGAAATTCAGGAATTGGAGAGCGAGTACGGCGCCCTGAAGCTCGCCCAGGAGACACTGGAGCGCGCCAATACCGCCCTGCAAGGCCGCTTCTCTCCGGCCCTTGGAAAGCGGGCCTCGGAGATTTTCAGCAAGCTCACTGGCGGCCGCTACAGCGGCGTGGTACTGGACCGGCTGTTCCGCCTCTCCGCCGAGCCCGCCGGGGACCCTCTGTACCGGGACGCGGCGCTGCTCTCCGCGGGTACGGCGGATCAGCTGTATCTTGCAACGCGGCTGGCCATCTGTGACCTGGTACTGCCGGCGGACCGGGCGGTCCCCATCGTCCTGGATGACGCGCTGGCCAATTTTGACGACGAGCGCTGCGCGGCTGCCCTGCGCTGGCTCCGGCAGGAAGCTGAGCGCCGCCAGATTCTTCTCTTCACCTGCCACAGCCGGGAGGCGGAATTTTTTGCAGGCGACGCTGGGGTCCGTATTCAGCGGTTGACGGGGCCGGTCTGACGCGATAAGATAGAGTCAGATCGTTTGACCCAAGAGAAAACGGTGTCAGAATACCCGCATCTGCGGAAAAAGGAGATAGACTATGATGAGCGAATGCACCCATGAGTGCTCCACCTGCGGCGAGAGCTGCAGCCAGCGGCAGGAGCCCCAGTCCCTACTGAAGGAGCTGAATCCGGCAGCCCGAGTGGGCAAGGTTTACGGCGTGGTGTCCGGCAAGGGCGGCGTTGGAAAGTCCATGACCACCTGCCAGCTGGCAGTAACCATGCGGCGCCGGGGCTATCAGGTAGGCGTGCTGGATGCCGACGTCACCGGCCCCTCCATTCCCAAGGCCTTTGGCCTCCACCAGCAGGCCACCGGCAGTGAAGCCGGGATGAATCCCGTCCTTACCCGCACCGGCATCCAGGTCATGTCCACGAACCTGCTGCTGGCGAATGAGACTGACCCGGTGATCTGGCGCGGGCCTGTGATCTCCGGCGTGGTCCAGCAGTTCTGGACGGATGTTCTCTGGAACTGCGACTACCTGTTTGTGGATATGCCTCCGGGTACTGGCGACGTGTCCCTCAGCGTGTTTCAGTCCATTCCCCTGGACGGCATCCTGATTGTGGCCTCGCCCCAGGAGCTGGTGAGCATGGTGGTGGAAAAGGCTGTGAAGATGGCGGAGATGATGGAGGTTCCCATCCTCGGTGTGGTGGAGAACATGAGCTATGTGGCCTGTCCGGACTGCGGCAAGCACATTCATCTCTTCGGCCAGGGCAAGACCCGCGAGGCCGCCGAGCGCCACAGCCTGCCCCTGCTGGCGGAAATGCCCATCGACCCGGCCCTGGCCGCGCTGGTGGACGCTGGCGACATCGAGTCCTTTGAGGGCTCCTGGCTGGATGGCGCCGCCGACAGGCTGGAGGGAAAATAAGCAACGGAGGTTCGCCGTGTTGTGCGCCGCACGACACGGCGATCTTCTTTTGTCCATTTCGTCGGAGACTCCCTATGCCCTGGCCGGCGGAAAACTTTCCTTTTTGTGCGGAAAAACAGTTGCAAAACTTCTGTAGATTCGAGATAATAGAGTCATCGACACAAACATACTTGAAACGACAAAAAAGACAGGGGGAGTTTCCCATGCAGGAGCTGCGGGAGCGCATTGTAAAAGAGGGCAAGGTTCTGCCCGGCAACATTATTAAGGTGGATGGTTTTTTGAACCACCGCATTGATACGGAACTCATGGAACATATTGCCGTGGAGTTTGGCAAACACTTCAATATGGATGAAGTGACTGTGGTTCTCACCGCGGAGGCCTCCGGCATCGCACTGGCCGCCGTAGTGGCCCACCATTTCCACAAGCCCATGATCTTTGCCAAGAAGGCCAAGAGCGACAATATTGAGGGCGGCCTCTACCAGAGCGATATTTTCTCCTACACTTATAAAAAGAAGGTCACGCTCCTGGTCAGCAAAGAGTGGCTCTGCGCCGATGACAAGGTCCTGATCGTGGACGACTTCATGGCCAACGGAGAGGCCATGCGGGGCCTGTGCGATATCGTGAGCACCGCCGGGGCCACACTGGTGGGCATCGGCTGCGCCGTGGAAAAGGGCTTCCAGGGCGGCGGCGACCGGCTGCGCGCCGCTGGCGTCAACTTGAAATCCCTGGCTATCATTGAGTCTGCCGAGCCGGGCAACATTGTGTTCCGGGACGAGGACTGAACGCAACGGACGGCCTCCTTTTTCGTCTTTATAGATGAAACCAAGATCAGGAGGCACCCTTATGAAACGAACCATTCTCTATCTCATGCTGGCCGCCCTGGCACTGCTTGCCGGCTGTACCCAGGATGAGGAACTCAGCGCCAAGCCTGTCATCTATCTCTACCCGGAGTCAGATGCCAAACCAGTGGACTACCTCTACCCCGAAGCCGAGATGGAGGTCACAGTCTCCCTGGACTACGACGGAGAACTGACCTGTGTCTATCCCGCCATGGAGAACGGTGCCTGGAGTGTCACCGCCAGCCCTGATGGAACCCTGACGGACGCTTCAGGCCAGACCTACAACTACCTCTATTGGGAGGGCGTCTCAGCGACAGCATATGATTTCTCCCAGGGCTTCTGCGTCCCCGGTGCCGACACCGCCGCATTCCTGGAGGACGCTCTGTCTCAGCTGGGCCTGAACCGTCGGGAGGCCAATGAGTTTATCGTTTACTGGCTGCCCCGCATGGAGGCGAATCCCTATAATCTGATCGCCTTTCAGTTCGACACTTACACGGACCATGCCCGGCTCACCATCACGCCGGAGCCGGACGCTACTCTGCGGGTCTTCATGGCCTGGAGGCCGTTGAGCACTCCTGTGGAGCTTCCTGCCCAGGAACTCCCCGCCTTTGAACGCACAGGCTTTACCGTGGTGGAATGGGGCGGCGCGGAGATCTCCTGACCCAGAAAAACAAAAAGCCCACACCCTGGGGTGTGGCTTCCGTCAGGTATGGGTTTTTCGTTACCGCTCGCTGGGAACCTGGGTCTTGTTCTCATAGATCAGGTCTTCCAAATCCGCAGGCTCTGTGCCGTGTGCTTCCAACCACATTACTATCATCCCCCCTTCTTCTGAATTCAGGTGCATTGTAATCCTTTTTCTCAGAGAAAACAAGGGGAAATTTGTAAAAGAATCGTAAAATCCACAGCAAAGAAGGAGTCGCTATGTCCCATCAAACTGTGATCGTCCTGGATTTCGGCGGTCAGTACAACCAACTCATCGCCCGCCGGGTGCGGGAGTGCCGTGTTTACTGCGAGGTCAAGCCCTATACCACGCCCCTCCGGGAGCTGCGGGCAATGAACCCCATCGGCATTATCTTCACCGGCGGTCCTAACTCCGTCTATCTGGATACTTCCCCCCACGTAGATCCGGAGATCTTCACTTGGGGCGTACCCATCCTTGGCATCTGCTATGGCTGCCAGCTGATGGCCCACGCTCTGGGCGGCCAGGTCACGGAGGCCCAGGATGACTCCGCCCGGGAGTACGGAAAGACCGTCACCTATTACGATACCTCCTGTAAGCTCTTCCAAGGACTTCCGGAGGAGGGCGTGTCCTGGATGAGCCATGGGGACTATATGGCCCGAGTACCGGAGGGCTTTTCCCTGGTGGCCCGCTCCGACGCCTGCCCCAATGTGGCGATTGCAGATGAGGTCCGTGGCTTCTATGGCGTTCAATACCACCCGGAGGTCAATCACACGGAGCACGGCACCGACATGATCCGCAACTTCCTCTATCACGTCTGCGGCGCTGAAGGCGACTGGACCATGGAGGACTACAAGCGGACGGCCGTGGAGGCCATCCGCGCCCAGGTAGGCAACGGCCGGGTGCTGCTGGCACTGAGCGGCGGCGTAGACTCCTCCGTGGTGGCGGCGCTGCTGGCGGAGGCCGTGGGGCGGCAGCTCACCTGCGTGTTTGTGGACCACGGTCTGATGCGACTCAACGAGGGCGACGAGGTGGAGTCCGCCTTTTCCAGATGGGATGTGAACTTCGTCCGGGTGGACGCCGAGAGCCGCTTCCTCCTGAAGCTGGCGGGCGAGGCCGAGCCGGAGCGCAAGCGGAAGATCATCGGCGAGGAGTTCATCCGCGTCTTTGAGGAAGAGGCCCGAAAGGTGGGCTCTGTGGAGTTTCTCGCCCAGGGCACCATCTATCCCGACGTGATTGAGTCCGGCGCGGGTGACGCCGCAGTTATCAAAAGCCACCACAACGTGGGAGGCCTGCCGGATTATGTAGACTTCAAAGAGATCCTTGAGCCTCTGCGTCTGCTCTTCAAGGATGAGGTGCGGCAGCTGGGCCGGGAACTGGGACTGCCGGAGTATCTGGTCTCCCGCCAGCCCTTCCCGGGGCCGGGTCTGGCCATCCGCATCATCGGGGATATCACCAAGGAAAAGGCGGACACCCTGCGGGAAGCGGACTTCATCTTCCGGGAGGAAATCGCCAAGGCTGGTGAGGATCAGAACCTGAACCAGTATTTTGCCGTCTTGACCAACACCCGCAGCGTCGGCGTCATGGGCGATGGCCGAACTTATGACTACACCTTGGCTCTGCGGGCCGTCACAACCAGCGACTTCATGACCGCCGACTGGGCCAGGATTCCCTACGAGGTGCTGGATAAAATCTCCACCCGGATTGTCAACGAAGTTCGGGGCATTAATCGAATCGTGTACGATATCACCTCTAAACCGCCTGCCACCATCGAGTGGGAATAAGTTAAAATAGTCTTTCGAGTCCCGGAAAACCTTGATATTACAGGGTTTTCCGGGATTCTTGTTTTTTACTGGCTACAAATTGGCTACATCAGGACGTTTTTTCGTAGCCATCATCTTTTGTGGCTATGACATCAAGCTGAGCGGCTACTTCGGTCTGCTTGTTCGGGTACAGATGGCTGTAGGTTTCCATGGTGGTTTGCACCCTTTCGTGTCCCAAGCGTTCTGCTACCAGAAGCGGCGTACAGCCCATGTCAATGAGCAAACTGGCGTGGGTATGACGTACATCGTGCACCCTGATCTTCTGCGTTCCGGAGTGGTCACAACCATACTTCATCTGTCTGCCGACCCACCCCCTGTCATAAGGGAAGATACGGTCTGTAGGCTGTACATCGTAGAGCTTTGCCAGATAGTCTTTCAGACAGCTTTCCAGTACCTTAGGCATGACCACCTCACGGTAGCCAGCTTCTGTCTTAGGCGGATAGATGTAGTCCTTTCCGTTCAGACGCTGATAGTTCTTGTTGACAGAGATAACGTGTCGGTCGAAGTCAATGTCCTCCGGTGTCAGAGCAAGCAGTTCGCCAACACGCAATCCTGTGTAGTACATCACCATGAAAACGGTGTAGCCAACAGGTCTGCTCTCCATGGCTTCAATGAACACCTTGAATTCCTCGTTCGTCCAGAACAGCATTTCATCGGCGTTCTTCTTACCCATGGTTCCTGCCTTGTGACAGGGGTTCTCTCTCAATCCGTAGAACTTCACTGCAAAATTGAAGGCTGCGGTGAGCTGGTTGTTGATGGTTCGCAGATAGGTCGGTGAATAACCTCTGCCGTTGGGACGGCGGTAGTTAATCAGTTCGTTTTGCCAGTTGCGAATATCGGTCGGCTTGATGGCATTAATTGGCATCTCACCGAAATACGGGAGGACTTTCTTATTGAACAGATAGTGCTTGTTGGCTAAAGTTGTCTCTCTGAGACGAGGATCTGCATCTTTCATGTAGAGTGCAACGAAATCCTTGAACTTCATGCCCAGGCTGCCATCTGCCTGACTAATAAAATCACGTTCCCATTGTAAGGCTTCTTTCTTAGTATTGAAGCCTCTTTTCTTTTTGTGGATCTCCTTTCCTGTCCAATCCTTTACTCGGATTTGGGACATCCACTTGCCTGTGTTTTTGTCTCTTGTTACTGACATTGTGTTCTCCTTTTCTATCCAATGTCAGACCTTAATTATTCTGCAGAGCCGAACTCCTTTTCAAGAAAAGCTCTGCGACGAGCTAAACGCTCATCTTCGTCAAGTTCTTCCGGTTCCACACATTCCACGGAAGCCCCCGCATAGTACGCAAGGGTCTGCTCTTGCCAGCTATGTAATGCCGCAGGAGAACAGTTGTAGTTGCGCACATCCTCACGCATTTCCTCCCATTGTTCTAAGAAAAGACACATATCCGCATTGTGGTCGGCATCCATTTCCTTGCCATTGAAACGGATCGAGCAGGTCCACTCATTACTGCGGGGCGGTTTCTGCACATCTACATCGAATTTGATAGAAGAAACCTTGTTCAGTTCAAACAGGAAGCTCATTATGTCGGCAAGGCTTCTGATCGGTGCCGTATTGGTTTCATAACCAAGGATAAAGGTCGGCGTCGTATCAAGGTGCTTTGCCATTTCGTTTACGACATCAATGGAAACCTCGATTTCTCCGGTTTCGTATTTCTGCACAGTGCGCAGAGACTTTCCGAGTAGGTTTGCCAGTTGTGTCTGGTTCAGGCCCTTGCGTTTTCGAAGAGTTTTTATCCGCTGGCCGATTGCGGAATAATCGAAATTACCCATAAATAATTCACCTCGTCTATATAATATCACAAATAAATACGAATTTCAAGTACATATTTTATTTCCATAAGGCTTGACAAAAGCGCTTTTTATACGTATAATGAAAACGTACTAAAAGTGCGTATTTTTTAATTAAATAAAAATTGAGCGAATGAAAAATGCGCAAATCTGCATTTTAGACACGGGAGGTACTAATGAGAGCACAGTTTATCACAGCAGAAGAAATTCGGGAAATCATGAACATCAGTCGAAGCAAGGCGTATCAGATTGTGCGGGAGCTGAACAAGGAGCTGAAAGCAATGGGATACATCACAATTGCCGGAAAATGCCCTATCCAGTTCTTTAAGCAGAAATTCTATGGTTTACAGATTGGAGGGGATGAGAATTGATGAATGAAAAAGAAAAAACGACCGTCCCGGTTCCATCTGTTGGCGCAGATGGGGAACAGTCGCTTTCCTATGTAACTGAAGAAATTGTAACACAAGAACCCGGTTATTTCAACTCCGATGACGGAAAAAACGGCGATGAATATCTGAAGCAGATGCTTCGTATGTCGGAGCCGTCCTATCTTCCGACTATGACCATGAACCAGATCTATGAAACGGTATATGAGAGCCGTAGACCAATCATAGAAAACCTCTTATATCCGGGGGCGTACCTTTTTGTAGGTGCGCCCAAGGTGGGTAAATCTTTCTTTATGGCACAGCTTGCTTACCATGTAAGCGTTGGCCTTCCACTGTGGGATTACAAAACCCATCCCGGTACAGTTTTATATCTTGCGTTGGAGGATGATTACAGACGTATTCAGGAGAGGTTATATCGAATGTTTGGCGTAGATGGAACGGACAATCTCCATTTCGCTACATTTGCAAAATCCCTCGCTACAGGTCTGTTTGAGCAGTTGAAGCGATTTGTAAAGGAACATCCAGGAACGAATTTGATTATCATTGATACGCTGCAGAAAATCCGTGAAGTCAACAACGACAGGTACAGCTACGCCAATGATTATGAGATTATCGGCCAGCTGAAAGCATTTGCAGATGAATCGAATCTCTGTCTGCTGATTGTGCATCACACAAGAAAGCAGCAGGCTGATGATAGCTTCGACCGCATTTCCGGAACCAATGGTCTGCTGGGAGCAGCCGATGGTGCTTTCATCATGGAGAAGGTAAAGCGTTCCGGGAATAAGGCATCTATCGAAGTCTCTGGTCGAGATCAACCGGATCAAAAGCTGCTTCTGGAACGAGATGTTGAGACTCTAAAATGGGAACTGGATGATGTAGAACGAGAGCTTTGGGTAAGGCTGCCAGACCCTGTTCTGGAGAAGGTAAAAGCTCTTGTATCGGGCGAAGAGTGGTTGTGGGAGGGAACACCTACCGAACTGGTTGAAGCTTTGCAGGTGAACATGAAGCCCAATCAGCTCACACGATACTTAAATGTGAATGTGGGGCGTCTGCGTGAGGAGCATTGGGTAATGTACAGTAACACCCGCACCCACAATGGAAGGCATATCAAAATTGAAGCCTTTCATTATGAAAGTGACGATGCGTGACGGTGTGACGATGATTTTGATAGTGGTGGCGGTGTCTAAAACACCGTCACCATCGTCA
>ENA-OWPD01002399-OWPD01002399.1-human-gut-metagenome-genome-assembly--contig:-NODE-2399-length-10505-cov-2.133876_pt1 | contig 10505 bp, 10 predicted proteins | sample MGYA00248262_ERZ651842 | MGnify/ENA primary metagenome ERZ651842 (study PRJEB26924, sample SAMEA4378253) | human gut metagenome | biome: human gut; feature: human-associated habitat; material: faeces... | reverse complement strand
ATCGTAAACATGGCTGGGATGATTGCAAAATACTTGGCAATATCATTGGCAATACTAAATGTAGTCAAAGATCCCCTCGTGATCAACAACTGTTTTCCGATTTCTACTACTTCCAGAATTTTTGTCGGATCGGAATCCAGATCCACCATGTTCGCCGCTTCTTTGGCTGCCTGGGTACCGGAATTCATAGCCAGTCCCACATCCGCCTGTGCCAGAGCCGGAGCATCATTGGTACCATCTCCGGTCATGGCAACCAGTTTGCCTTCTGCCTGTTCTTTTTTGATTGCTTCAATCTTATCTTCTGGTTTACACTCCGCAATAAATCCGTCCACACCGGCTTCTTTTGCAATGGTAGCTGCTGTCAACGGGTTATCCCCTGTACACATGATTGTTTTGATCCCGATTTCACGAAGTCGTGCAAATCGTTCTACCAATCCTGGTTTTACGGTATCTTTCAAATAAATAACACCTAAAATTTTATTACCTGCACATACTACAAGTGGAGTTCCGCCCAGGTTGGAAACTTCTGTCACAATGCCTTCCAGATCTTCCGGGATTGTTCCACCTGCATTTTTTACAAACGTCTTGATTGCTTCGGAAGCACCTTTTCTGACCATTGTTCCATCTTTCAAATTTACCCCGCTCATTTTAGACTGTGCAGTAAATTCCACAAACTCCATCTGTTCTGCTGCACTTTCATCAATCACACAGCCCATGTTTCTTCCAAGTTCTACTGTTGATTTTCCTTCCGGAGTCGCATCCAGTAATGAACACATGACACTATAATCCGTCAGATCTTCTTTGGAAACACCTTTCACCGGATAAAATTCGGCTGCCAGACGATTTCCATATGTGATCGTCCCTGTTTTATCCAGGATCATGGTATCCACATCTCCACAAGCTTCTACTGCTTTTCCTGACATTGCGATCACATTAAATCGAGTCACACGATCCATTCCCGCAATTCCGATGGCAGAAAGCAGTCCTCCAATGGTTGTCGGAATCAGACATACCATCAATGCGATCAGCCAGGAAATGTGCAAACGGATACAATGAAACAATGACGATCAAGAAAATCAAGGTCAATACGATCAGTAACGTATTCAGTGCAATTTCATTTGGAGATTTCTGTCGGGAAGCTCCCTCTACCAGCGAAATCATCTTATCCAAAAATGAGTGTCCCGGTTCTGCCACGATTCTGATCTTCAGCCAGTCAGAAACTACCGTTGTACCACCTGTTACCGAAGAGAAATCTCCTCCCGCCTCTCTTGTGACCGGTGCGGATTCTCCTGTAATTGCAGACTCATCTACCGATGCGACACCTTCGATGATCTCGCCATCATTGGGAATCACTTCCCCTGTTTTTACAAGTACCACATCTCCCTTTTTTAATTCGGAAGCATTGATTGTTTTCTCTTCTCCGTTATTCAGAAGCAGTCTTGCTTTTGTATCTTGTTTTGTCTTTTTCAGGGAAGCCGCCTGTGCTTTTCCTCTTCCTTCTGCAACAGACTCTGCAAAGTTTGCAAATAATACTGTCACAAACAAAATTGCTGTTACAATTCCATTATACACGCGATATTCTGCACTGCCTCCAAACAATGTCGGAAATATCGTCAAAAGCAATGTGATCAGAAATCCGATATCTACAACAAACATGACCGGATTTTTTACCATATAACGCAGATCCAATTTCTGGAATGCGCCTATAATGGATGATTTTAAAATATCCTTTGTAATAAATTTTGTCTTTTCTCTCTTCGCCATGTTGATTCTCCTTTCCGCTCATTTTCTACTGCCATAGTGACAGATGCTCGGCGATCGGTCCAAGTGCCAATGCCGGGAAGAACGTCAAAGCGGCAAAAATGTATACAATAAATACAAGAATAATCATAAAAGTTACATTGTCTGTTTTCAGCGAACCAATCGATTCGTTGACTTTCTTCTTCGCCAGCAGAGAACCTGCGATTGCAAGCTGTGCTACGATTGCAAGATATCTTCCAAAGAACATGGCCAGTCCGGTAGTAATATTCCAGAATACCGTATTGTCTGCCAGTCCTTCAAATCCGGAACCATTATTGGCAGCAGAAGAAGAAAATTCATACAAGACCTGACTCAGTCCGTGATATCCCGGATTTGTGATTCCTTCCAGTCCTGCCTGTGTTGCTACACCCAAAGCGGAAAATCCAAGGATCAGCAGCGGATGGATCAAAATCACAAGCGCCACCAGTTTCATCTCTTTGCCTTCAATCTTTTTATTCAGATACTCTGGTGTACGTCCTACCATCAGCCCGCAAATGAATACTGCCAGGATTACATACATGACCATATTCATCAAACCAACGCCTTTTCCACCAAAAACACAGTTGAGCATCATGTGGAGCATTGGAACCAGACCGCCAAGCGGAGTCAGTGAATCGTGCATATTGTTAACCGTTCCGGTTGTAAAGGATGTTGTTACCGTTGTAAACAATGCAGATTGCGGGATTCCAAACCGGGTTTCTTTTCCTTCCATATTTCCGGCCTGTGCAAGTCCCAGTGAATGAGTCACCGGATTGCCTGCCATCTCAGCAGAATAGCAGATTACAAGTCCCACTACAAAAAGGATGGACATTGCTCCGAAAATCACTGCTGCCTGTCTTCCCATCAGCATTGGCTTGCCAAACTGTTTTGGTGCAACTGCTTTTCTCGCCGCATTTTCTTTTCTGTTGTCATGGATCATATGACCAAATGCTACAACGCAAGAGCCCGGAAGTATCATCATGGAAATCGTTTCTATTATATTAGAAATAACAGTCGGGTTCTCAAACGGTGTCGCTGAGTTTGCACCGAAGAATCCACCTCCGTTTGTTCCCAGATGCTTGATTGCTTCCAGTGCGGCTACCGGTCCAAGTGCCAGATCCTGCATCTTTCCTTCGATTGTCTGTATCGTTTCATTTGCCTGTAATGTCTGCGGCACTCCCTGACTTACCAGAAGAAGACCGATTACAAACGAAAACGGAATCAGGATTCTGGTCGTCACGCGGATCACATCTTCATAAAAGTTTCCCATCTTTCTTCCGGAAACTCCGCGGCAAAATGCCATACATGCTGCATAACCGCTGGCAGCTGAGGTAAACATCATAAAAATGATCACACACAACTGACTTCCGTAAGAAAGACCGCTTTCTCCTGCATAATGCTGCAGGTTTGTGTTTGTCATAAAACTGATGATCGTATTGAAGGAAAGACTTGCCTCCATTCCATCAGCTCCGTTCGGATTTAAAAACAGCAAATTCTGTAATCGTAAAATCAAATAGCCGATAAATACCATTACTGCATTTGCCAGTACTAAAGACATCGCGTACTTTTTCCAGCCCATGTCTTCTCGTTTGATTCCGCAAATTTTATATAAAAAATTGTCGATCGGATTGAACACCTTATCCGCAAATGTTTTTTGCTTTGTGGCGATGTGATACATATATTTTCCCATTGGAATGACCAGTATCAAGAAAATTGCCAGTGTGAGTATAATCTGTAACATCTCTCTTCCTCCTGTTGCTGTCCTTTCTCTTTTCTCACAATTTCTCCGGATGTATCAGCGCATACACAAGATATCCGGCAAGTAATAAAACTAAAATTCCAAGAACGATCATCTTTATATCCTCCTATTTTTCTTTTGGATTGATCAGCGATTCACAAAAATTCGCAAATAATTTTACACATCCAAAACAAATAATTAAAATTCCTAGTGCAATTAAATCCATCATATTTTTTTCCTCCTTGCTGTTCCCTATTGTAGGACATTGCAAATAAAATCTGTATTAAGCTGAAATGGATTCGTATAAAGATGGTATAAAGATTCGGGTGAAAAAAGGGGGATTGTGAAACACCTTCTCTTGAATTAGCATTTAAAATTGCAGAAGTATTTGAGGTTTCGATCGACAAAATTTTTGAATATAGGAAGGAGAACTAATATGAATGAACAAACTATAATTTTATTTTTTCTTATTGTTTCATTAGGTGTAACACTCAGCCTATATATTTTTAAAGCTAAGAAACAGATGAATTATATGGGGGATGAACGGTGGGAAATGATACAACTAAAATCATACAGAATTGCCAGTATCTCCACTTGGCTTTTAATAATAGTACTTTTAATTTTGCCCATTTTCGTAGACAGCCAATCTACAATCACCATACAACGACTAACCATTTTTTGTCTATTTTACATTGGAGCCCTCAATTTTCTTGAACTTTCTGCAATTCGTCCCAAAAGTATACCTTGTTACATTTGCAGATTCCCCCGAAATCTTAAGAAACTCAGTGGCTTTTTATAACATTCTATAGTATGCTAAAAACAAAAAGGAGTTTTGCACAATGTTTCACAACAAAGTAGTTGTCATCACAGGCGGCGCACAAGGTATTGGAAAATGTATTGCCGAAGAATTTAAAAAGAACAACGCTTTTGTCTGTATCATCGACAAACAGCCAAATGATTACTTTGTCGGCGATTTGGCTGAAAAAGAAGTTCTGCGCCGCTTTGTGGAAACAGTAATTGCTGACTATGGCAAGGTAGACTATCTGATCAATAACGCACTGCCGCTAATGAAAGGGATCGAGGAATGTTCCTATGAAGAATTTAACTACGCTTTAAAAGTAGGCATAACAGCGCCATTCTATCTTACAAAGCTTTTTCTTCCGTACTTTGCTCCTGATGCGGCAATTGTAAATATCTCTTCCTCCCGGGACCGTATGAGTCAGCCACAGACTGAAAGCTACACTGCTGCTAAAGGCGGTATAGCAGCTCTTACGCACTCCCTTGCTGTCAGTCTTGCCGGGAAAGTTCGTGTAAATTCAATATCTCCCGGTTGGATCGATACCGCTTACACAAAATATGACGGTGCAGATGTGATTCAACACCCTGCCGGCCGCGTTGGGAATTCTCTGGATATTGCCAATATGGTACTATACCTTTGTTCCGATAAAGCAGGTTTTATCACTGGGGAAAATATATGTATTGACGGCGGCATGACGAAGCAGATGATATACCACAATGATTACGGATGGACTCTGAATCAGGAAAATAATTGAGAAAGAGGGGCGTATCACAATACATGATACCCCCACTTTGAAACCTTAAGTATTACATTTTCCGAACACAACCACTTCTGATTTACTGATATTTTTCATTCTATAAAATCCTAATCTAAAATCTTTCCGCCAATCGAAACTGTCACGACCTGCCATGGAATAAATTTTCCGCTGTTTTGCAGTGCTTTCTTTGCCGCCATTTCCAGACCTCCGCAGCATGGCACTTCCATACGAAGAATTGTTACACTCTGAATCTCATTTTCCGCAATGATCTGTGTCAGCTTCTCACTGTAATCTCCTTCATCCAGCTTAGGACATCCAATAAGCGTTACTTTCCCACGCATAAACTCCTGATGTACATTTGCGTATGCATAAGCTGTACAATCTGCGGCAATCAACAGTTTCGCCCCATTAAAATACGGTGCATGTACCGAAACCAGTTTGATCTGGCATGGCCACTGTGCCAGCTGTGACGACTGTGCGGCACTCTTTTGCTCGGTATTATGACTGCTTTCTGGATGAAGCTGTCTCATTCGCTGTCCCGGACAGCCGGAAAATTCTGTCGTTGACTGCGCTGCTTTTTTTCTCTGGTTTTCCAGCACTGCCTGCTCATCATAGGGGGCAGCCTCCCGCTCCACAAAACGGATTGCTCCTGTCGGACACTGCGGCAGACAGTCACCCAGACCGTCACAATAATCATCCCTTAACAGTTTTGCCTTTCCATCGACCATCCCGATTGCACCTTCATGACATGCAGCAGCACAGACTCCGCATCCGTTGCATTTTTCTTCATCTATCTGAATAATTCTTCTGATCATCTTGATTCCTCCCTTGTTTTTGTAGTTCAAGTATAGTACAATCAGGGCAATATTTCGGTTGTTATAACCACAGAAAGGAAGATTTTATGAAAAAAGTTCAGACCCCTCTGTTTCAGGGAATTACAGAAAATGGATGGAACGAAATGCAAAACTGCAGTTGCATGCGTCAGCAGTCTTTTGAAAAAAATGAACTTATTTTTCGGATGGGAGAATCTGTCCGAGAAATCGGAATTGTTCTGACGGGAAGTGTTAATATCGAAAATGTAGATCTCTGGGGAAATAAAAGTCTGCTGAGCAACATCTCAGCAGGACAAGTATTTGCAGAAACTTACGCTTTTTGTCAGGAGCCTTTGATGGTGAATGCAGTAGCCGCTGAATATACAAATCTTCTTTTCCTGAATCTGGAGACTTTGATGCAGCCCCGCTATCAAGATACTCTCTGGACGGACAAGATCATGCAGAATCTCCTTCGAATTTCCATTTACAAAAATCTCATCCTGTCCAACCGGATTTTCTGCACAACCCCAAAGACCATTCGGGGACGTCTGCTGATCTATCTGTCCTCTCAGGCGTCCAAAGCCGAAAGCACGGTCTTTCAAATTCCTTTTAACCGACAGGAACTGGCAGATTATCTCAACCTGGATCGCAGTGCCCTCTCGAAAGAACTTGGAAAAATGCGCGACGAAGGAATTCTGGAATTCCGCAAGAATCAATTCGTTCTTCACCGACTTCCGGAGTAGTCTGTTCTCTCAGACTACTTCCCATCTGTAAACCTATACCTGATCAGATGAGATGAAGTCCACCTCTGAAAGTACGAGTTGCGGAATGTCCGGATCGCTATACCTCTTTCACTGTTACAGTTACCTGATCTCCAGGCTGTTTTCCAATCTTGTTTCTAATTTCTTTTCAGATTCCAATAATATAACAAATGCTACCGTCTGGATTTTTAACTCCCATATTTACAATACTTCCACAGTATGGTTTCCCATCAAATGTAATCTCTGCTTTCACTCTTCCTTTACCAAATTCTTTTCTGATATCATACGGAAAGCGCACATACGCTCCGCCCTTGTCGGGAACCGGCTCGATCACAGCCTGAAACTGATAAGTTTTTTTCTCCGAATTACGCAAGATCACATGCATTGGTTTTCCTTTCGTCAGTTCATCAACTAATTTGTCCAGATAACGAATTTCGCGCATGAGAGGCTCTTGAATCTCTTCGACACGAACTCCGCAGACAGTACCTTTTATCAGCATTCTGTCTGGATTTGGTTTTGGAGCATTTCTGAAAAACTCCCCATAGCTGATGGATTGCTCTACTGCACTTTCAATGTCTTGCGTTTTATATCCTGTTAGCCAGGTAATCACTGTATTGACCTCATCCTGACGTCTTCCCTTTTTTGTCGCTTTGTTTACCAGCAATGGATAAATTTTTCCAAATTCCATCTGGTACACTTTTTCAATATTCATCGTTTCTTACTCCTCTTCGTCATTCCATACTTATATGTAGGCTAAAACTCATACATCGTACCATGTGAAAACAATCGTCCATCTGTTAATTCTATACACAAAATAATCGTATTTTCATCGTCAAAGTTATTATGTCCATTATCAATTCATTCTGCAAAGGCTTCTTTCAATTTTCCAGCAATTACATGATTCTCTTTTTTCATGCGTGAATCTCAATAGTTCTCCATCCTCTTGCTTCAAAATTCATTCTAAGGCTTTCATCCCAATTTGTCAAAATACCATCTTCTTTGCTTTTTTATTGCGAAAACATTGGGGAAATGATACAATTCAACCAAAGAATTTGGGAAAACAATAAAAGAAAGGAATGGCTGTATGGGAAGAGTTGTAGCAATTGCAGGTGGTGATTTATTATCTACCAGAAAACTGAATGTACATGCAATTACACTATCTAATAAAACCACTCCAAACGTTCTGTTTATAGGCACTGCCAGTCACGATGCAGAGGGATATATTGATGCAATCACCAAAGAATATAACCAACTTAATTGTGAAGTAAAAAGTCTTTGTTTAGTTAGCGGGGATCAAAAAGACATCGATGCACTTTTATCCTGGGCTGATATTATCTATGTCGGTGGAGGGGATACAATTTTTATGATGCAGATCTGGAAGCAATACAAATTAGATGAAAAGCTGCTGGAAATCTATGAAAAAGATTTCGCTGTATTAACGGGCATCAGTGCAGGTGCAATTTGCTGGTTTAATTGCGGGTATAGTGATAGCGGATCATTTCAAGAAGGAAATGACTGGAATTATTGTTGGGCGAATGGAATGTTACATCTTTTTCATATGGCCTATTGTCCACACTACAATGAAGAAGGAAGGGATTCTTTTGATAAAATGTTAAGAGCAAAAAATTTAGCAGGTTTGGCTATGGAAAATGATACTGCATTTGTAGTCAACAATGGAAAATCATATTTTATAAGAAGTAATCCGAATGCAAATGCATTCAAGATCCAATACAAAAATGGAACAATAGAAAAGCAAGCATTAAAATTTAAAGAGTAATACTCGTTTCTATGTTTTATGGAGATGAAAACAAAGCGGGGCTGTCATAACAGCCCCGTAAAAATTCACTCTATTACTGCGCCACCCGCAGCATACGATATCCAATCCCCACATGTGTCTGGATATATTTCGGCTGAGATGGATTTTCTTCAATCTTCTTTCTGAGCGTTGCCATAAACACCCGCAAAGAAGCTACATCATTGTCCCAGGCACTTCCCCAGATTTCTTTCGTAATATATGTATGAGTTAATACTTTTCCAACATTTTTTGAAAGCAAAATCAAAAGCTTGTACTCTGTGGAAGTCATATGCAGTTCCTGCCCCTTTAAATACACACAGCCGGACACATAATCAATCCGCAGGTCTCCATTGACAAATTCTTTTTCTTCCTGAGATGAGCTGGATTCCATATACTGAAGTCTTCGCAGGATCACACGCAGTCTTGCCAGAAGCTCCTCTACAGAAAACGGCTTGGTCAGATAGTCATCCGCACCTGCATCCAACGCCTCAATCTTATCCCTGTCTTCACTCCGCGCACTGATCACTATAATCGGCAGATTTGACCAGGAACGGATTTTTTTGATCACTTCCACTCCATCCATGTCCGGAAGCCCCAGATCCAGAAGCATGATATCCGGTTTCTGAGACGCTGCTTCCAAAATTGCCTGAGCACCGTTGGCCGCCGTATGGAAACGGTAATCCTGTGTCTCTAATGTAGTTGTAATCAAGTTTCTTACTGCTGTATCATCTTCTACCGCTAAAATCAATGGTTTATTCATTCAAAGTAACCTCCTCTGCCTGCAGTGTAAATGTAAAAATCGTACCATGTGGAACATTATCTGCTACCTGAATCGTTCCCCCATGCGCCTGTATGATCGACTTACAGAGGAACAGCCCCAGTCCAAGACCTCTTCTGCTGTCTGCAACTTTACTGTCTGCAGTATAAAACATATCAAAAATCTTTTCTTTTGCACAATCCGCAATTCCTTTTCCATTATCTGCAATGGAAATCGCGATCATCTGATTTTCTTTTCTTGCATAGATCTCTATTTTAGAGCCTTTCGGCGTATATTTCAATGCATTGTCCACAATATTAATAATAACCTGGATGATGAGACGGGAATCCATTTTTGCCAGAAGCAGCTCTTCCGAATGAATAAATTTCAATTCATAGTCCGAATGATCCCGGCTGATGTGTTTCAGCGCCCCCTCAATCACCTCATCCACCAATTCGATCTGCAGATTCAGATTCATAGTCCCGTCTTCCAGCCGCGTCACAGACAGAAGATTTTCCACCAGATTGATCAGCCACATGGAATCATCATAAATTCCTTTATAAAGCTGTTTTTGCTTCTCTTCACCAAGCGCTGACGCACTGTTCAGAAGAATCCCTGCATTTCCCGAAATACTCGTCAGAGGCGTCCGAAGATCATGAGAAATCGAACGCAGGAGATTTGCTCTTAACTGCTCATTCTTTGCCTGTGCAAGCGCTTCTTCCCGTTTTCTGTTATAGCCCTCTTTTTCCAATGCCAGTGCACATTCCCCTAAAATGGATAAAATCAGGTTCTGTTCATAGACATCCATCATCATCCCTTCCAGAGCAATTCCGATCACGCCATAGACCATGTCTTCGTTTCGGATTGCCAGATACAGGCAATGTGCATCCGGATACTGATCCATTCCTGTTCCTGCGCGTTTTCGATTCTCGAACACCCACTGCGCAGCCTGCCGTTCCCGCTGCTGCAAGTATAACATCTTGGCTGCACCAGGTTCTGCCATACAAAACCTGGGCTCAGAAAGTATTCCATCCTCTGCCCGATAATATATCACATTTTTTCCCATCATGCGCATCAGATGCCTTGCAGTCTCTTCAATCATCTCATCCGCATTCTTCGCCTTCTGGAGCATCTGATTCGTCTCCAACAGGATGCGGGTACGTAAAGCCATCTGCTCAGCCCGATACCCCTGCTTACGGATTTGTATGGTCAAATTACTGACGATCACGGCTGCAATAAACACAGTCACAAATGTCACTGGATACCCGTAATCATACGAAAAAAACGTAAATCTTGGCTCTGTAAAC
>ENA-OWPD01002388-OWPD01002388.1-human-gut-metagenome-genome-assembly--contig:-NODE-2388-length-10584-cov-3.981955_pt1 | contig 10584 bp, 9 predicted proteins | sample MGYA00248262_ERZ651842 | MGnify/ENA primary metagenome ERZ651842 (study PRJEB26924, sample SAMEA4378253) | human gut metagenome | biome: human gut; feature: human-associated habitat; material: faeces... | reverse complement strand
TCGCTTCATCTATCAGGGGAAATCACCCCTGACGGTATGCAACGAGCAGGTGGCCTACCAGTTGCCCGCCAATGCCAAAGTGACCCTACCCTATGTACTGACAGGTGAGGATGGCGACTACGAATCGCAGTTCTTCAACTCGTTTGAAAACACCTACACTACCGACCTCGTTGCCCGGCTCAACCCTAAGCGGTTGGCCTTTCTGCCGCTGTTAGTCGATGTGGGTCAAGGCGTGAAGTGCTGCATCTCGGAATGCGATTTGGAGCACTATCCCGGACTCTATCTCCTGGCTTCGACGGAGGAAAACGCCCTCAAAGGGGTACTGCCTCGCTACCCCAAAGCGGAGACGGTAGGTGGACATAACAACCTACAGATGATTGTGACCGAACGTGAAGCCTATATCGCTCAAGTGGACGGCCCATGCCGCTTTCCTTGGCGTATGATGGTAGTAAGCAGCTGCGATAAAGAGTTGGCCGCTTCTGACCTCACCTACCTGCTGGCCCAGCCTAACCGACTGGATGACCTCTCGTGGATCAAACCGGGCAAGGTGGCCTGGGAGTGGTGGAACGACTGGAAGCTGACTGGTGTACCATTCCAATCGGGTGTCAATACCGAAACCTACAAAGCCTACGTCGATTTTGCGGCGGAGCAAGGTATCGAGTATGTCATTCTGGATGAGGGATGGGCCGTAGAACAGAAGGCGGACCTGATGCAGGTCGTGGATGAGATTCAGCTGAAAGAGTTAGTTGACTATGCCGCTGAGCGACAGATTGGCATCATTCTGTGGGCCGGCTACTTAGCCTTTCAACGCGACATGGAGAAGGTATGCCAACATTACGCAGAGATGGGAGTCAAAGGGTTCAAAGTGGATTTCATGGATCGTGACGACCAGCAGATGACCCACTTCCTCTACGAGATGGCCGAAACCTGTGCACGCTATCACCTGATGCTCGATCTGCACGGCACCCATAAGCCAGCGGGATTGAACCGCACCTACCCTCACGTGGTCAATTATGAAGGTGTACATGGCTTGGAGTGGATGAAGTTTGGAGAGAAAGAGATGGATCAAGTAACCTACGATGTCATGTTACCCTTTATCCGTCAGGTAGCTGGTCCGATGGATTATACGCCTGGTGCCATGAGGAATGTAGCCATGGAGAACTTCTCCATCTGTAACTCCGAACCGATGAGCCAAGGCACCCGTTGCCGCCAGTTGGCACTCTATTTGGTACTGGATGCACCGTTAGCCATGCTCTGCGATTCGCCATCAGCCTATCAAAAGGAGAGCGAATGCACCAAGCTTATCGCCGCCATGCCTACCGTATGGGATGAGACCCTCATTCTGGATGGGAAGGTTGGCGAATACATCGTAATGGCTCGCCGGAAAGGAGACACCTGGTATCTGGCTGGATTGACCAACTGGCAAGAACGGGATGTAGAACTTAATCTCTCCGCCCTTGCACTTCAAGGTCAATCAGGTGTGCTGTTTCACGACGGGGCCAATGCCAAGCGGTTTGGATCGGATTATGCCAAACAGCACATCACCATTCCGGCCGATGGCAAGCTGACCATACACCTGGCTCCAGGTGGAGGATTTGTATTCCAACTGATAACGAAATAAACCATTTTATTCATAATTTTAAATCTAACAAAACAGATGAAACATCTATTTTTATTTTTGTTTGTCGCTGCAGCGGTCATGACCGGATGCAATGGCGATGATATCGATGAACTGCGTGATAAAACAAATGCGCTCGACGAACGCGTTACCGCATTGGAAGATATGCAGAAGACACTATGGGACAACATCCAGGCTCTGCAGGCGATTATCAATGATGCATCGTTCGACTACGTGACCAGTGTAACGGCGTTAGCCGATGGTTCAGGTTATCAACTGACTTTCAAGCGCAGTAACCCCATCGTCATCAAGCATGGCAAGCAGGGGGAAAAGGGTGATGTACCTAACCTCGGTGCCAAGCAAGATGAGGATGGCGAATACTATTGGACTTTAGATGGTGAATTCCTTCTGGCAGCCGATGGCAGTAAGCTCCCTGTCAAAGGTGAAAAAGGTGATAAAGGCGACATGGGACCTGCTGGTATCACGCTGTCCGATGGAACCACCAGTTACATGCCTATGGTTCGCATCAACGCCACCACGTTAATCTGGGAAATCTCTGTGGATGGCGGTGCTAACTGGGCCTCAACAGGTGTCAGCGCCAGCGGTGGCGGAGACTCTATCTTCGCTGAGAACGGTGTGGACACTTCAGACGAAAGCGTCGTGGTGCTAACCCTGAAAGACGGTACCAAGATTACGCTCCCTCGCTACAAAGCCATCCGCATCGGTAACGACGAAGAGGGCGGTGTGCTTAAAGTCTATGACGCTGAAACCACCATTCCACTCTCCTTGCCCGCATCGATTACAGCGGAAGAGTGCGTAGCTGTAATGGCTCAGATTATCAGCGACCAGGGTACCACAACCACGATTGCTACGCGTGCAGCCGCTGCACCCTGGAAGGTGGAGGTCATTATGCCCGCCTTCGATGCCGAGGGTAAGTACAAAGGCAATGCCGCTGTAAAGGTTACCGCTCCTGAGGAGGTAGCCGAAGGTGAGAATGCCCTGCTGCGCGTCACGTTGGTTGATAGCGAAGGTACCGAATCGGTTACTTCTCGCGTGATTCAGTTTGCCGTAGAGCATGAGGTACCCGAGGGTGAGCCGGTAGAGGCAGGGTATTACTACTACATGGATGGTACCTATTCCAAGACTCTGGACGCTGCCAAAGAGTGCGTAGGTTTGGTATTCTACGTAGGCGATGTAGCCGCCGACGATGCGGCGCTGAAGGAGAAGATTGGTGCAACAAACAAGGGTTACCACGGTTTGGTCGTTGCCCTGAAGGACACAGACCCCACCATCTGGATGAACCCCTATACCGAAACAGGCATCAGCATGGATATGAATCTGATGAACGGTTACTCTAACACAGCCACTATGAAGGCCTGGAACGAGGATGATGCCAACATCAGCAACCAAATCAACATCATGAATGCCATCAACGCCTATATTCAAGACAATCCCGCGCCCGCACAAAGCAGTGGCTGGTATCTGCCCTCTGAAAAGGAACTCTCCATTCTCTGCTCAGGCTATCCTGCAGAAGAGTTGAAGAACGACTGGAAAGGCCGCGGTACAGCGGTTAGAGACCTGCTGCAGCCTATTCTCGAGTCGTTGGGTGATAAGGCGGCCAAGTTCACCACGGAGGGTGGTTCACGCATGTACTGGTCTTCGACCGGAATCAAAGCGAATGCCCACATGTGTATTGGATTTGACGCTGGTATCGTTCGTGATTTGACTTCGAACGATGCAAACTCCCCCCGCAGTGCCCGATTGATCTTCGCGTTCTAAATGTGACTCATTTTCTTCGTTAATCACTTAAGTTTTGTATCAATCCCGTCAATCGGCAACCAGTTTGTCATTGGCGGGATGATATGTTATTTAATCTCTGTAGCATGAAACAACATATACAATGGCTTGAGGGCGTAGCCATAGCTTTAGCCCTCACAGCATGCGCTCCACAGGCCTCTAACGAAAAGGTACAAATGGAGCGGTTTGTTGACGAACTGATGGGCCGAATGACCCTGCAAGAGAAGATTGGACAGCTCAATCTCCCATCGGGAAGCGACTTTGTAACAGGTACGGTAGCAAACAGCGGACTGGCCGAGATGGTGAGAAACCAGCAGGTAGGCGGTGTATTCAACATGAAAGGGGTGAAGAAGATTCGCGAACTGCAACGTCTGGCGGTTGAAGAGAGCCGGTTGGGTATCCCCCTGCTGGTGGGTGCCGACGTAATTCACGGCTATGAAACGGTCTTCCCCATTCCGTTGGCCTTATCGTGCAGTTGGGACACCCTAAGCGTAGAGCGCATGCACGCATCTCGGCTATTGAAGCCAGTGCGGATGGGGTGAACTGGACCTTCAGCCCTATGGTCAATATCTGCCGCGACAGCCGATGGGGACGTATCGCCGAGGGCAGTGGTGAAGATGCCTATTTAGGCTCCAAGATGGCCAAAGCTTATGTACGCGGCTATCAAGGCGAAGCGATGAGAGGGGCGGATGAAATTATGGCCTGCGTCAAACACTTCGCCCTCTATGGCGCCGCCGAGTCCGGACGTGATTACAATACGGTTGACATGAGCCGGCAACGGATGTATAACGACTACCTGCCACCGTACAAGGCAGCTATTGATCAAGGGGCAGGCAGTGTAATGAGCGCTTTTAACGTTGTCGATGGCATTCCTGCAACAGCCAATCATTGGCTACTGACCGACCTACTACGACAGGAGTGGGGATTTCAGGGTTTTGTGGTAACGGATTACAACTCGATTGATGAGATGTCATACCATGGGGTGGCTCCGTTGGCGGAAGCTTCGGTCAAGGCCATTCAAGCGGGTACGGATATGGATATGGTCTCATGCGGCTTTCTCAATACGCTGGAGGGTTCACTTCAGGCTGGAATGCTCTCAGAGCGAACCATCGATGCCGCTTGCCGCAGGGTACTGATGGCGAAGTACAAATTAGGGCTGTTTGAAAATCCCTACAAGTACTGTGATACGCTCAGGAAGGATAGTGTCATCTTTTCTCCGGCTCATCGCGCAGAAGCCCGTCGGATTGCCACTGAGACCTTTGTCTTGTTGAAGAACCGTTCATCCCTGCTTCCGCTGAAGAGAGAAGGGCGTATCGCCTTGATTGGTCCGTTAGCTGACGCCCGCAACAACATGTGTGGCATGTGGAGTGTAGCTTGCAATCCCGAACAACACGCCTCGCTACTTGATGGGTTAAGGCAATCTGTAGGCCAGCGAGCGACGGTCCACTATGCACAAGGATGCACTATCTATGGCGATGAACAGAAACAGATTGAAGCTACCGGTCCACGTCCTTTACCCTATAAGAACAATGAGGCTTTACTGGCTGAGGCGCTGACGGTAGCGCGAGGAAGTGATGTGATCGTAGCAGCCTTAGGCGAATGCGCTGAGATGAGCGGAGAATCGGCATCGCGCACCTCATTAACATTGCCTGATGCACAGCAAACCCTTTTAAAAGCTTTAGTTGGCACCGGCAAACCGGTGGTACTGCTGCTCTTTACCGGTCGTCCGTTAGTACTCAACTGGGAAGAAGAGCATGTGGATGCCATCTTGAATGTCTGGTTTGGCGGAAGTGAGGCAGCCGATGCCGTGTGCGATGTATTGTTTGGCGACGTGGTGCCAAGCGGTAAGCTGACCACGTCGTTCCCTCGCTCCGTAGGTCAGCTGCCCCTCTACTACAACCATCTGAACACCGGCCGTCCAGACCCGGACGACAAGGCCTTCAACCGCTACTTCAGTAACTATATCGATGAGCGAAACACCCCACTCTACCCCTTTGGCTACGGCTTGAGCTATACCACGTTTGAGTATGGGCCGCTCACGTTGAGTGCAGATACGCTGCGCAGTGGCCAAACCATCGAGGTGGCGATTGAGGTAACCAATACCGGTGCCTATGATGGAACAGAAATCGTACAGCTCTATTTGCATGATGTGTATGCCTCTGTTGCCCGTCCTGTCAAAGAGTTGAAAGACTACCGACGCGTAGATATCAAACGCGGTGAACGCAAGCGCGTCGTCTTTACGCTAAAAGAAGAGACGCTGAAATTCTACAATGCCGACCTACAACAGGTGGCAGAACCCGGGCTGTTTGAAGTGATGGTAGGGCCAAACTCCGAAGAGCTCATCAAAGGCCAAATCACCTACAAGCCATAAGCTCCGCGCCGCTAACCGTTCCCCTACTCCTCGCCTGCAATCAATTTTCGGATGTACTCTTGCAGTTTGCGATAAAAGGGGTGACGGCCTAAGGTGGCGGCATCGCCGAGGATGACGAGCTTCATGCGGGCACGGGTGATGGCTACGTTCATACGGCGAAGATCGCCTAAGAAGCCTATCTGCCCCTCTTCGTTGGCTCGCACCAAGCTGATAAAAATCACATCGCGTTCCTGCCCCTGAAAGCCATCGACGGTGTTGACCGTGAGGAGGTGGCGGTAGGGGCGCAGGGCGTTGCTCCCCTTGATGCAGCTACGTAGGTATTGTACCTGGGCCTTGTAGGGGGAGATGATGCCGAAGTCTATCCGTTCGTCGAGGATGCGGTGACCGCCGATTCGGTTGATATAGGCGGTGAGCTGGTCGAGGAGCAGATGGGCTTCGTCGCGGTTGATGCGGCCGTAGCTCTCGCCTACAAACTCCTCGCGGAAAGCCATCTCGGAGGTATCAACCCAGACGATGGGAGTGTCCCAATCGAGGATGCTACGGTACTTGACCTCAGGGGCAGACTGCAAACGGCCGTCATAGAACCACTGACCGGAAAAGTGCATGATGGCTTCGTTCATGCGGTACTGTACCTGCAGTAGTGAGACACAGGCGGGCTTGCGCAACACAATCTGCTCCATCAGCGTGCGGTCCAGCCCGCCCCGGGAGGCCTCGTAACACTGGATGGTTGGAGGCAGCTGGCAGTGGTCGCCCGCCAAGATGACGCGATCGGCCTTACGGATGGCCACCCAGCAAGCGGCTTCGAGGGCTTGGGCGGCTTCATCGATGAAGAGGGTGCCGAAGCGACGGCCGCTGAGTAGGCGGTGGTTGCTGCAGATTAGAGTAGAGGCGATAACATGCGCTCCCTCCAAAAGGTCGGCGTTGATAGAGACCTCGAGCGCCGTGGCCCGGTCGCGCAGACGGCTCATACGGTTGCGCAGACTCTCACGCTCACTGTAACTGCCTCTGCGGCTCTGACTACCTAACTGGCGAAGCTCCTTGCGCAGGCTCCACAGCTCGGTATAGAGGGGATGAGATTCGAAACGGCGCTCGTAGGTGAACGAGAGCATCTTGTCATTGACCCGCACGGGATTGCCGATACGCAGCACGTTGACGCCCCGATCAACTAACTTTTCTGAAATCCAATCCACCGCCATGTTGCTCTGGGCACAGACTAACACCTGCGGTTCGCGATGGAGGGTTTCGTAGATGGCCTCGACCAGCGTGGTGGTCTTACCGGTGCCAGGAGGGCCGTGAACGATAGCTACATCGCGGGCACAAAGCACCCGGTTGACGGCCTGCTCCTGGGTGGTATTGAGCCAAGGGAAACGGACGGGATAGAGTTCACGGAAGCCCACTTTGGCCGTGCCGAGCAGCAATTCCTTCAGTTCGGCCAGTCGGTTGCCCTTGGCCCGAAGGGTGTCAGCGAGCGCCTCGAACATGGTGCGGTAGGAGGTCTCGTCGAAGTAGAGCTGCACTCCGAGCCGTTCTGACTGCTGCACCTGCATCACCGCATCACCTCCGGGCATCACCACCACCATACGTGCCTCGTCGGCATAGCTCACGGTGGCGGTAAAGGGGTAGTAGCGCAAGGCGCCATCAGCGGCCTGCTGAAAGAAGCAGACAGGGCGGCCATATTCAAAATGGTGCTCAATATCGGTCTCTTCGCTACGGGTCACCTCGACTACCAGCTGGTTAAGCGAATTGTAGTAGCTGCGACCGGCTGAGGCGGGAAACCAACAGAGACCGCGTTTGACTTTACGCCCTACACCCATCGTCTCAGTCTGCCGCTTGAACTCCTCTTTTTCATACTCATACTCCATGCGCAGCAACAGCTGTTGCCGCTGCAGGTGGAGCTGCGGAGAGTTTCCGGTTGGTTGTGCATGGTCCATAAGCCGACATTCTGAATATTGAGGCTGCAAATATAAAGAATCGCTTTGGCTTGCGCAACAACCGGACCCGTTTTTTAATCGGCCTCCTCGTGGGCGTGAGGGTCGAGCTCATACATATTGTCCATATAGATGTTGCCCGATACGCCCGTCAGGAGGAAGAGACGCTGGCCATTACAGAAGGCTGCCGAACCATAACGCGGAGTGCCTCCACTATCCGCCTCAGTGAGCGGTGTGAATTCGTCGTCGCTGTCGCCGTACCATAAGTCGGTCTCGGGATGATACATCCAATAATCGGAGGTTACTCCCAAACGGTTGCCGGTGGCCAGATAGGCCACCCCGTCTTGTACAAAGGTGACGGCAGCATAGCGAGTGATAGCATAATCATCATCATAGTCTTCATTGCCATTGGTATTGGCTATATCGCGCAGGCGGGTGAAGGTCTGTCCATCAAAGCGCCAGAAGTCTTCGGGCAGCGACCCGTTTTGTTCGCCACAGAGGATATAGGCATAGTTGTCTATAACGAAGGCCGAACCATAAACCCGCTTGAAGCCCCCAAAGCCGTTGACTACCGTCCACTGGCTACCGGTAGGGGCCGAGGGGTCGAAACGGTAGAAGTCCTTCAGCCAACCGCCATCGTAGCCGGTGCCTACATAGCCATAGCCGCCCAACACAAAACTGATAGCACCATAGCGGGCAGTACCGGCAAAGTCATCTTTCGGAAGCCAACTGTCGGTCTGAGGGTCATACTCCCAGGTATCAGCCAAGTAGCGAAGTTCGCCCTCCTTACGCTGACCAGTAGTAAGATATCCCTTGCCTGACAAAGCAAAGGCTGTAGCGCTGTGGCGTGCCTCAGCCTCATCGGGCAGAGAGGCACACTGAGTCCAGTAGTCGCCTGCAAAATCGTAACACCAGAGATCCTTGAGATAGCCGCGTGAATCCTCACGTTTACCGCAGCAAAGGTACCCCTTGTCACCTATAGTAAAGCTGCTGGCATAGCCGCGAGCCACGCCTGTAAGGTCTGCCTTGCGTCGCCAGGTGCCCAAAGTATAGTAGTCGTCATCACTGTAACAGCCTGTCAGCATGACAAGCTGAATGAGGAAGACGAAGAGACAGTTCTGTTTCCCGTTCATATCATTCCAACAGTTTATCTACCTCCTCCCTGCTGAGGGTAACACCTTCGCCACCAGATAGCTTTCGACAAACCAACTGGCCAACCGCCAAAGCTTTTTCCTTGGTGGCGAAGGGAATATATCCGCCGTAGGTCGGTATGTAGGGTTGCATAATGAGTGTGTCTCCGGTTGATGCCAACGTAATAAGATAGCCATAACCGCCCTCGACCTCCATAACCAGGCACTGGAATCGCTCCTCGTCTGCCGACAAAGGCTTGCCACCCATCGGTGAGAAGATGAAGCACAACAGGAGGATAACAACAATCAAACAGCCTATAATAAAGGCATTCATCCATTTAATCATCATACCACTCATCTGGTTTCAATTCATACACATCATCCATATAACTGCTCGACCCAGATGTTCCGGTCAGAACAAACGCACGCGAGCCATTGCCGATAGAGACGGCTCCGTAGCGTGAAGAGCCACCATAGTCGGCATCGCTCAGCGGAGTGTAGTCATCGTCACTGTCGCCATACCACAGGTCCTGATTGGGGTCATACTTCCAGTAATCGGCCATGGCTCCGCCACGGTTACCGGTGGCTATGAAGCCATAACCGTCGATAACAAAGGCTACGGTATTGTATCGGGTGATAGCGTAATCGTCATCATAATCATCGTCGCTGGTGTTTGAGATGTCGCGCAGACGGGTAAAGATGGTGCCATCAAACTTGTAGAAGTCTTCAGGACAATTGCTTCACTGCAATCCGCAAAGGATGTAGGCCTCATCATTGATAATGAAAGACGAAGCGTAATAGCGCTTGAAGCCGCCAAAGCCGTTGACTACCGTCCACTGACTGCCAGCCGAGGCCGAAGGGTCGAAGCGGTAGAAGTCTTTCAGGTAGTTATCCGCATCGCGTCCGGTGCCTACATAGCCATACCCTTTGATAGCAAAACCCAAGGCGCCATAGCGTATGCCTCCGGCAAAATCGTCCTTCTGAGTCCAGCTGTTAGTCTGCGGGTCGTACTCCCAAGTGTCGGCTAAGTATCTGGGTTCATCCTTGATGGCACCGGTGGTGACGTACCCCTTGCCGTTCAAGGCGAACGAGGCAGCGCTGCGGCGTACAGAAGCCCCCTCGGGCATGTCGGCACACTGGGCTCAGTAGTCGCCATAGATTTCATAACGCCACAGGTCCTTGAGAAAACTCTTGGTGCTCTCACGCATGCCGCAGCAGAGGTAGCCCTGATCATCTATCGTAAACGAGCTGGCAAAACAGCGGGCAGGACCATCCAAATCAGAACGGCGGTACCACACGCCCAACGTCTCCTCATCGTCGCTGCAGCTACTGAGAAAAGAAGAAAGTATCACGCCGAAGAGCAGACTGAATAAAGATAGTTTTTGTTTCATTACATTCTTATTTTATAAAAAGTGAACTAATTCTGCGACAAATGTAGAGGTAATAGCCTTCTCCTACAAGAATAATCGACAGACGGGGCTCTTTTCCAGTAAATCGGGCTTAAAGCGGATTTACGGCTTATAGGTGCCAATAGTCGATTTGTGTTGCATGATGAGGGCAAAAGAGGTTTTCTTTGTAGCGCTTTAATGATGAATGGCACATCGTTCTATTGACAGTGCCCCCTTCGTTACCACAGTATACATTAATACCCGTTGGCGGAATTAATTATCTAATAAGATGTTTTAAAATAAGTTGTACATATTCGTGATATTTAGTATATTAGAAGTGAGCAAACTTTTA
>ENA-OWPD01002387-OWPD01002387.1-human-gut-metagenome-genome-assembly--contig:-NODE-2387-length-10585-cov-4.474074_pt1 | contig 10585 bp, 10 predicted proteins | sample MGYA00248262_ERZ651842 | MGnify/ENA primary metagenome ERZ651842 (study PRJEB26924, sample SAMEA4378253) | human gut metagenome | biome: human gut; feature: human-associated habitat; material: faeces... | reverse complement strand
AGCGGCAAAAAGTGGCGTTGGTAGACATCTGGTAGACACGCCGGGCATGCCAAGCACAAAAAGAGCCCGGAACCGCAACGGTTCCGGGGCACTTTTGGTAGACATTTGGTAGACTTAGACTTAAAACACAGTACAGGTCACTTGAGCCAATCACACACCTCAGCCAGGCTGATGCCCTGGCCGCGGGCGATACGGGCCACATCCTCGTACTCCGGCTTGGAGCGGACGACGCCCCAGCCGGAGGCGGTCTTGAGCCGCACGGGGCCGTGGGGGGTATCCACGGTGCGCTCACCCCGCTCCAGGGTATACCGGCGGCACACATTCTCCCGCACGCCCAGAGTGGTGGTGTGCCGGAAAAGCAGGCCAAGCAGCCTCTCCCGATCCTCCATACGGCACATACAGGAGAGCAGCACGGCGGGGCGGCCCTTCTTCATGCCGATGGGCGTGGTATACACGTCCAGTGCTCCGGCGGCAAGCAGCTCCTCCTGGGCAAAGCCGAGGGCCTCGGCGGTCATGTCGTCCAGATTGCAGCACAGCTCGGCCACCTCGTCCCCGCCGCCCGCGGTCTCTCCCAGCAGGGCGCGGACGCAGTTGGCCGCCTCAAAGTCCTTGTTCCCCATGCCGTAGCCGATTTTTTCCACCTTCATCACCGGCATGGCGCCGAACTCGGTGACAAAGTGCTTGAGCAGCGCCGCTCCGGTGGGGGTGCACAGCTCTCCCCGAATGGCCCCGCCATAGATGGGAACATCCCGGAGAATGTGGGCCGTGGCGGGGGCGGGCACGGGCAGGATGCCGTGGGCGCAGCGCACCTGGCCGCTTCCCACGTGCACCGGGGAGGCCACGATACGCTCCACACCCAGCATGTGCACCAGCAGGCAGACCCCCACCACGTCGGCCACCGCGTCCAGGCTGCCCACCTCATGGAAGTGGATCTCCTCCACCGGCGCGCCGTGGGCGTGGCTTTCAGCCTCCGCGATCAGGCCGTAGACCGCCTCCGCATCGGCCCGCACCGCCTCGGGAAGCTCCAGATGGCCCAGCAGATGGCGGATCTCCCCCATTCCGGTGTGGTGGTGATGTCCATGGTCGTGGTCATGCTGGTGGTGCTCGTGTTCATGGCCATGTTCGTGCTCGTGACCATGCTCATGACTGTGGCTGTGGTCATGGCCGTGGTCGTGATGGTGGATGTGTCCCTCCGGGGATACGTCGTAGCTGACCTCCTCCTCCCCGTGTACCGTCACCGCCACATGGGTACCGGTGATGCCGCATTTGACGGCCGGGGCGGCGGATACCGCCACACCGGGCAGGCCCAGGCCGTTCATCTTCTCCAGAAAGGCCGCCTTGTCGTCCGCAAGCTCCAGCAGGGCCGCCATGAGCATATCGCCGGCGGCCCCCATGCCGCAGTCCAGATAGAGTGTTCTCATTTCTGTTTCCCTCCCATGTGGTTGATCATGCTGGCCAGATAGCCCGCGCCGAAGCCGTTGTCGATGTTGACCACGCTCACCCCGCTGGCGCAAGAGTTGAGCATGGACAGCAGGGAGGACAGACCGTGGAAACAGGCCCCGTAGCCGATGCTGGTGGGGACGGCGATTACCGGGCAGTCGGCCAGCCCGCCGATGACGCTGGCCAGGGCGCCCTCCATCCCCGCAATGGCGATGATGACGTTGGCGCTCATGAGCTCCTCCAGGTGGGAGAGCAGACGGTGCAGCCCGGCCACTCCCACGTCGTACAGGCGCACCACCTCGTTGCCCAGGGCCTCGGCGGTGAGGGCGGCCTCCTCGGCCACCGGCATGTCACTGGTACCGCCGGTGGCCACCACCACCTTCCCGCTGCCGTCGGGGGAGGGAAGGCTGCCTACAATGCCGATGCGGCCCATCTCGTAATAGGTGAAGGGGTGGGCCGGGTCAATGGCCGCCGCCGCCTTGGCCGACATGCGGGTGATGAGGATGGTATCCTGTCCCCCGGAGCGCATGGCGTCCACAATGCGGGCGATCTGCTCCGGGGTCTTGCCCGCGCCGTAGATCACCTCGGCCACCCCCTGGCGGAGTCCCCGGTGGCTGTCCAGCTTGGCAAAGCCCAGCTCCTCGAAGGGCTCCATTTTCAGCTTGAGCAGGGCGTCATTTACATCCACCTGTCCGGCGGCCACCTGCTCCAGCAGGGCTTTAATCGCTCTCTGTTCCATTCAACGCTCCTCCAAATCCAGCAGAATCGGCTTGAAATAGGGGGCCAGAGCCGTCTGCAGGGCGGCCCGCTCCCGGACGGCCCGCTCCAGCTGCCCGGCCGGAAGCTGGAGCCGCGCCGCCCCGTGGAACACCCGCACCCGGAAGTCGGCGTAGCCCAGGCGGAACAGGGCGTCCTCCGCCCCCTCCACCCGCGCCAGGAGATCCTCCGTGAGAGCGTCCCCCGTGGGAAGCCGGGTGGCCAGACAGGCGTAGGCCGGTTTGTCCCAGGTGAACAGGCCCGCCTCCCTGGACAGGCGGCGTATATCCGCTTTGGTCAGGCCGCACTCCCGCAGGGGGGAGCGCACCTCCAGCTCCCGCAGGGCCCTCATGCCCGGCCGGTCGCCGGCCTCGTCGGAGGCGTTGGTGCCGTCCAGCAGGACGGCGTACCCGTCGGCCGCGGCCCGCGCCTTCAGCGCGCGGAACAGGTTCTGCTTGCAGTAGTAGCACCGCTCCGCCGGGTTGGCCGCCACCCGGGGGTCGGCCAGGGCGTCCAGCTCCAGCACCGTCACCTCTACCCCCAGCTCCCCGGCCAGCCGGAGGGCGTCGTCCTGCTCAAACCGGGGCTGGAAGGCGGTCTTGATGTAGTAGGGGCGGATATCCGCCCCGGCCCGCACCCCGGCGTACAGCAGATAGGCCGAGTCCACCCCGCCGGAAAAGCCCAGGGCGCACTTGGGGTGGGCCGCGAAAAACTCGTTCAGCGTCATGGCCCGGCTCCTCACACGTCGAAGCGGTTGTAGGCCCGGAAGCAGTCCAGGCACAGCTTTTTCCCGTTCTCCAGCCGGAGCAGGTGCTCCGCCGTCACCTCGCCGCAGCCGTCGCAGGGGTGGGACTGGAAGAGCCGGGCCCTCTCCGGCAGGGACAGCACGGCGGGCTTCACGTCGAAAAGGGAAGCGGGGGCGGCGTCCTGGAGGTAGCGGAAGCGCTCCTCCTTGGTCTGGTACTCCGCCGGAGTGGGGCGGAGCACCAGGCGCACCGCCTTGCCGGTCTTCCGGTTGTAGAAGGAAAAGGCCTGCTTGCCCCGGAGGTGAAAGAGCAGGTTGCCCTTGCCCACGCTGCACCCCAGCAGCACCTGAATGGCGTCCACGCCGCAGGCGTCGTTCTCCGCGATGCACACCACGTCCTCGTCGGCGGAGAAGTCCAGCTCCAGCAGCTCCATGGCGTACCGGGCGGCCTGGAAGCCGATGGTCAGGCCGCCGCACGCATGGCCGTGAAAGGCCACGCATTTCTCCCAAAGGGCTTGTTGTTCCATATTGATTCGTCCTTTCTGTGGCATAGGTCGTTGTTTGCGGCAGACTCCTCCGGCATCCGGCGGCGGGGACTAGACCGCGTCGAACAGGCCGTCAAAGTGCACCCGGATGTGGTCGTTGGGGTCCAGCCGGGCGAGCTTCCCTCCCTCCAGGCGGAAGATGCGGTCGGAGATCTTCAGGGCGCTGTCCAGATCGTGGGTGATGAACAACATGGAGAAGCCCCGGCTGTTCTGCAGGCCCTTGAGCATCCGCAGCAGGTTGGCCTTTCCCGAGGGGTCCAGCATGGAGGTGGGCTCGTCGGCGAGGAGGAGGGCGGGCTCCATGGCCAGGGCGCGGGCGACGGCCACCCGCTGCCGCTGGCCGCCGGACAGGGCGTGGATGCGCCGGGTGAGAAAGCTGTCGCAGGCGAAGAGGCCCACGTCCTCCAGCGCCCGCTCCGCCGCCCCCTCCCGGAGGCAGCCGGACAGGCGCATGGGCTCCTCCACCGCCGCCCGCACCGTCATGCGGGGGTTGAGGGCGGCCTGGCTGTCCTGGAGCACCATCTGCACCCCGCCCAGGCGGCGGTGGAGGGCGGCAAAGTCGGCCGCCTCCCCCTGGAACTCCACCGCCCCGTCTCCCTCCAGGGGGAGCAGCCCCGCCAGGGTGCGGGCCAGGGTGGTCTTGCCCGCGCCGGAGCGGCCCACCAGGGAGACGATCTCCCCGCTGTAGAGGGTGAGATCAATGCCGTCCAGCACCCGCTGCCGCCCGAAGGACTTGCGGAGGCCCCGGCATTCCAGCAGCGTGAGCACGCCCCCCCGGTTGCAGGCCAGGAGCCGCCCGTCGGGCTGGGTCTCCAGCTCCGGCGCGTGGGCGGCGCAGTCCGGCAGGCTCTGGGTACAGCGGCCGTAGAAGGGGCAGCCGTGGGGCTGCCGGGTGTAGGAGACGGTGGTGGGGCGGATGCCCCACATGTCCCGCACCGGGTTGAGGCCCACCGCCGACTGGAGCAGGCCGCGGGTGTAGGGGTGGCGGGGGTGGTCCAAAAGGGCGCGGGTGTCCCCCGCCTCCTCCACGTGCCCGTCGTAGAGCACCACCGTCCGCCCCCCCAGGTCGGCGGCCAGCTTCATGTCGTGGGTGATGACCAGGAAGGCGGTGCCCAGCCTGCGGTTTAATTCCTGGATCAGCGCCGTGATCCCCCGGCTGGAGGCGATGTCCAGGGCGCCGGTGGGCTCGTCCAGCAGCACCAGGGCGGGGTTGAGGGCCAGGGCGTTGGCCAGCAGGAACTTCTGCACCATGCCGCCGGACAGCTCCCGGGGATAGCGCTCCAGATCCGCCGTCTCCAGACCCACCAGGGCCATCAGCTCCTCCATCCGCGCCGCCATGGCCGCCCCCCGGTACGCCCGGCACAGCACCTCCCGCAGGTGCTCCGCCAGGGTGAGGGAGGGGTTGAGCCACTCGGCCGAGTTCTGGAAGGAGAGGGCGAACTCCTTCATACGCAGGGGCCTGCGCGCCCGCTCGTCCATGGCCAGCAGCTCCCTGCCGTTGAGGTACACCTGCCCGCTGACCTGGGCCTCCGGCTCGGACAGGCAGGCGATGGCGCGGGCCAGGGTGGTCTTGCCGCTGCCCGACTCCCCCACGATGGTGAGCATTTCCCCGGCGTCCAGAGCAAAGCTCACCGGGTGGAGGGTGAACTCCGGGTAGGACACCGACAGGTTGTTCACTTCCAGCAGCACGGCTTGTCCCTCCTCTGTTGTTCCTCCAGCCCGCCCACCAGCAGGCGCAGCAGCAGCGTGGACAGCACCAGCGCCCCCACCGGCGGGAGGAGCCACCACGTCCAGAAGTCCGTCCGGTAGAGGCCGGGAAAGTCCACGGCCCGGGCGATCATCATACCCCAGGAGCGGGCCAGCGGGTCGGACAGGCCCAGAAAGGCCAGGGAGGACTCCTGGAGAATGGCCCGTCCCACCACCGCCAGGGCGTTGATGGTGAGCAGAGGCCACAGCTCATGGCCGATGTGGGTGCGGATGAGGTACCAGGTTCCGCCGCCGTAGAGCCGGGCCATCTGCACGTAGTCCCGCCGCCGGATGGAGATGGTCTTGGCCCGCATCTGCCGGGCCACCGGGGCCCAGGAGAAGGCGGCAATGATCCAGACCAGGTTCCAGGTGCTCTGCCCCAGAAAGGCCCCGATGACGATCATGACCGGGAGCTGGGGGATGGCCAGAAGCACCTGGATCAGAAAGGAGATCAGAGCGTCCGCCCAGCCCCCTGCAAAGCCCGCCAGTATCCCCAGGCCGCCCCCCACCGCAAAAGTGAAAGCGGCGGCGGCCAGGCCGATGCCCAGGCTGCGGAAGAAGCCGGCGGAGATCTGAGCGTAGATGTCCACCCCCAGGTTGTCGGTGCCCAGCCAGTGGGCGGCGGAGGGGGCCTCCAGGGAGCCCCCCGACGGGAGCTGGGCCGGGTGGGGGTATCCGGTGACCCCCCACAGGAAACAGAGGGTCAGCAGCGCCAGCAGGAGCAGGGGAACCAGCCATTTGCGCCTCATGGCCCCTCCTCCTCTCCGTCCAGCCGGCGGTTGACCACGTCCGCCGCCGCCAGGCTGAGGAGCACCAGCACGGCGGACAGGAGGAACACCCCCTGGAGCATGGGATAGTCCCGGTACTGCACCGCCTCCCGCAGGACGGTGCCCAGGCCGGGGTAGGCGAAGACGTTCTCCACCAGAATGGTGCCCCCCACCGCGCCCCCCACGCTGAGGAAAAAGCGGGCCACGATGGGGGTGGCGGCGTTGCGCAGGATATAGGCGGTGCGGATGCGCCCCGCGGTCAGGCCCTTGGCCCGGGCGTTGGTGAGGTAGGGCCTGCCCAGGATGGTGAAAAAGCTGGCCCGGGCGGTAAAAAAGAGCTTGGGGACCGTGACCAGGGTGAGGGCGCACACCGGCATCAGGCTGTGCACCAGGATGTCCCCCAGCCGCTGCCACAGGCCGTCGTACTGGGCGAAGTGGGTGTAGGCCCCGGAGAGGGGAATCCACGCCGCCCGGGCCGCCACCAGGAAGAGCAGGAGCACGCCGGTGAGGAAGGGGGGCACCTCCGCCAGGGCGGAGAGGGCCGGGTAGAGCGCCCGGTCGGCCCAGGGCCGGCGGACGCACAGCAGGGCCAGAGCCACCCCCAGGAGCAGGCTGAGGGCCAGGGTGCTCCCCATGATCCACAGGCTCCAGGGCAGGCGCTCCAGCAGAATATCCGCCACGGGCCGCTTATAGTGGATACTCTGGCCGAAGTCCCCGTGGAGGTTGTCCACAATGGTATCCCTCAACTGTGGAAAAAAGGGCTTGTCCAGGCCGTAGTAGGCCCGCAGCAGCTCCTTCTGCTCCTCCGAGTAGGCGGCGTCCACATCGTCCCCGGCGGCCCCGGAGGTGTAGTCAAAGGGGTCGCCCGGCATCAGCCGGGGAATGGAGAAGTTGAGGAGATAGATGACCAGAAAGGCCCCCAGCAGCATCAGCAGCTTTTTTCCCATGCTTCTCCTTTCCCGGCGGGGCGGACCTCAGCGCGCCATGTAGGACAGGCGGTTCTGCTCCGCCTGCTGGTAGGCGTAGGTCTTCATCCAGCCGTCATAGACATCCTTGCGGTACATGGAGTAGGAGGACTGGTTGGCGATGACGATGATGGGGATCTCCCGGCTCACCAGCAGCTCCAGCTCCTGAAACAGCTCCACCCGTTTGTCAAAGTCGGTCTCGTATACCTGGCCCTCGGCCAACGCGGTCATCTCGGCGTTGGAGTAGCCGATGGCCCCCATGGAGTGGGGGTTGGTGCCGGAGAACTTGGACTCGTCGGAGAACAGGGTGCGCATGTAGGTGGGGGGATTGTTGCCCCAGCCGCCGTTGCCCACCAGGGCGAACTCGTAGTCGCCGCTGTTGATGCGCCCGTCCCGGGTGGCCGAGTCGTGGGCCTCCACCGCCACCTCGATGCCCGCGGCGGTGAGGCCGTTGCGGATGATCTCCGCGATGGCCAGGTCGTCCCCGTCGTCGCCGCACAGAAGGGTGACGGAATAGCCCTTCCCCGCAAAGACGGCGCGGGCCGCCTCCGGGTCATAGGGGTACTGCGCCACGTTCTCGTTATAGTACAGGCTGCCCTGGGGGACGTAGCCCGCGCTGCCCACCGTGCCCGCGCCGCGGAACACGCTGTCCACCACGCTCTGCCGGTCGATGGCGGCGTACACCCCCTGCCGCAGGGCGAGCTCCAAAAAGTCGGGGCACCGCTCGTAGTTGATGAGCAGCTTGTAGCCCATGTCGTTGGCCTTCTCCACCACGCCGATGGACGGGTCGTTCAAATAGGCGTCCATCAGGTCGGCGGGCAGGGAGGTAATGTCGATCTCCCCGCTCTCAAAGGCCAGCAGGGGGTCGCTCACCGGCACAAACTGGATCTTCTCCGCCGCCTGCTCCCCGTTGCACCAGCCGTCGAAGGCGGTGAACTCATAGCTGCCGGTGGCCCCGTCATAGTCGGTGCAGGCATAGGCCCCGCTGCCCGTCAGATAGCCCTCCCCGGTGTAGGCGTTGGGGTCGTCCACGTTCTCCCAGATGTGCTTGGGCAGAATCACGAAGGAGCCCAGGTTGGACAGGGTGTCGGCGTTGGCCTCCTTCACGGTGATGGTGATGGTCTGCTCGTCCACCACCGTATAGTGGTCCACCAGATAGCTGTCCCCCACCCCCAGGGAGTTGGAGACCGGGGGGTGCTCCTGATAGTAGTCCAGGGTGAAGGCCACGTCGGCGGTGGTGAGGGGCGCGCCGTCCTGGAATTGGGCGTCTGCAAAGAGGGTGAAGGTGTAGTCGTTGCCGTCCATGGACCAGCGCTCCGCCAGCCAGGGCACGTCGCCGGTCTCGTCCTTCTCCAGCAGGCTGCCGTACACCAGGCGCATCTTGGCCGTGCCGGGGCCGCGGGACTGGTGCAGATAGGGATTTGGGACGCCCCAGTCGGTGCCCCCCTCCAGGCGGAGGGTCTCCACCCGGCGGCCGGAGGCGGAGCCGCTCTCCGACGGGGCCGTCGGGGTGACGGCGGCCTCCGGCGCGCCGCCGCAGCCGGCCAGCAGGCCGGCGCACAGGACGCCCGTCAAAAGCAGGCCGGCCGCTCTTTTTCCATACTTGCTCATGGGTCTCTCTCCTTTTCTTCCCCGGACACAAAAAAAGCCCACCATGTGCGCGCAGGCGCACATGGTGAACTTCGGTTCACCGGTTTCAACGGCCGGGGGATGGGTGTGGAAAAAGGCTTCAGCCTTTCTAAAGCCGCTTCAGCGGCTCGTTTGGCTCAGTATAGCAGAAAAAGGGCGGGGCTGTCAATCCTGTTCTCCCGATTTCGCCGCTTTTCCCGCCGCCCCGGCTGTGCTATACTTTTAACCAAAGGGGGTTATGGAAATGTATGACCTAACTGCAATGGGGGAGCTGTTGATCGACTTCACCCAGCTCAGCACCGATGGAGAGGGCTATCCCACCCTGGCCGCCCACCCCGGCGGGGCGCCGGGCAATTTTCTGGCCGCCCTCTGCCGCTATGGGGCCTCCGCCGCCTTTCTGGGCAAGGTGGGGGACGACGCCTTCGGCCGCCTGCTGGTGGACACCCTGGCCCGGGCGGGCATTGAGACCCGGGGCATCCGGGTGGACCCGACTGTGTTCACCACCCTGGCCTTCGTCACCCTCGTGGACGGAGAGCGCTCCTTCAGCTTCGCCCGCAAGCCGGGCGCGGACACCGTGCTCCGCTTTGACGAGCTGGAGCTCTCCCTCATCGACCAGTCCAGGGCCTTCCACTTCGGTGCCCTCAGCCTGACCGACGAGCCAGCCCGCTCCGCCACCCGGCAGGCGGTGGCCTACGCCAGGGCGCAGGGAAAGCTCGTCACCTTTGACCCAAACTACCGTCCGCCCCTGTGGCGGAGCGAGGCCCAGGCCAGAGCGGAAACACTCTGGGGCCTGGAGCAGGCCGACGTGGTCAAACTCAGTGACGAGGAGTTGTCCTTCCTCTGGGGCTGTACGCCGGAGGAGGGGGCCCGCCGCCTGCGGGAGGAGTGTGGTGTGGCTCTGGCTATGATTACACTGGGGCCCCAGGGCTGTTACCTGGAAAACGCCAGGGGGGCCTGCCGGGTGCCCGCCCCGGCGGTGCGGCCGGTGGACACCACCGGCGCGGGGGACATCTTCGGGGGCAGCGCCGTGGCGAAGCTGCTGGCCCTGGACACACCTCCGGCGGAGCTGGAGCCCGGCGCGCTGGAGGGCATCGCCCGCTTCGCCGTCACCGCCGCCAGCCTGTCCACCCTCCGCCCCGGCGGCATCTCCTCCATCCCCACAGAGGCGGAGGTGCTGGCCGCTCTGGAAGAGTAATAGAAGGCCCGCCGGAGTACCGGCGGGCCTTCTATTACTCTTCAGGCTGTCGAAAAACCTTCCCCGAAGGAGGGCCTCGGAAATGACACTTCGCATGGCGGAAGAGGTGACAATTTTGCGGGAAATCGTGCCCCTTCCGCCATACAATCTTTTTCGGCAGGCTGTATTACTCTCTGCGGGTCTTGAGGCGGGCCATGGCCCGGGCCAGAGCCGCCTTGGAGTGGTAATACTCGTGGATGCTCTGCTTCTGACGCAGACGTTCCTCGGCCCGCTCCCGGGCGGCCTCGGCCCGCTTGCGGTCGATCTCCTCCGGGTGCTCGGCAAAGCCCACCAGCAGGATCACATAGTCCGGCTTGATCTCTACGAAGCCCGCGCCTACGGCGGCGGGCTCCCATTTGCCGTCCACCTTGTAGCGCAGCTCTCCCGGCTCCACGGCAGTGACCGCCGGCTCGTGGCCGGGGTACACTCCCATCTCGCCGTCCACGGCGGGAAAGACCAGGGCCTCGGCGGGGCCGATGTAGAACTGCCGCTCCGGGGTGATGATCTCCAGGTAGAAGGTGGAAGCCTCCGCCATTTACACCGCCCCCATTTTCTTGGCCTTGGCGATGACCTCGTCCACGTTGCCCACGTTGCTGAAGGCGGCCTCGGGATACTTGTCCAGCTCGCCGCCCAGGATGGTTTCGAAGGAGCGCAGTGTGTCCTCCAGCTTCACGTAGCGGCCCTCCAGGCCGGTGAACTGCTCGGCCACCGAGAAGGGCTGGGAGAAGAACTGCTGGATGCGGCGGGCCCGCTCCACG
>ENA-OWPD01002382-OWPD01002382.1-human-gut-metagenome-genome-assembly--contig:-NODE-2382-length-10621-cov-4.087356_pt1 | contig 10621 bp, 9 predicted proteins | sample MGYA00248262_ERZ651842 | MGnify/ENA primary metagenome ERZ651842 (study PRJEB26924, sample SAMEA4378253) | human gut metagenome | biome: human gut; feature: human-associated habitat; material: faeces... | reverse complement strand
GGGTAAAGCAAAAGAGCCAATTAATGTATTGGTAAAAGGTCCTTGTGATCTTGATTCTATCATTCCTTACCTGAATGTTGTTGGCAACATAAATATAGAAACTGAGTTTAATACCGTCAACAAGAATGGCGTAACAATCACGGCTTTTAATGACACTATACATGTAGTAGAATCTCAGACTTTAAAAAATTCTGAAAAAGAAGAACTTCTAAAGTCTGCACCATTTTTAGATGAATCAGCCTTTAAGACTAAATTATTCGAAAAGAAATGGGATATCGTATTTCTTAGTTTATTACCAGACGGTCATGAAGGTGTGTACAATCACAAACAAACTGGGAGAAAAATTTGTTTTACCTCAGCATTGGTAGATATTACCGACAAACAGAATTGGGAATATATGCTTGATGGCTATCATCCCATTTATACTCACGGTTTCCAGTTTACGCCTGAGATTTTAGAAAAATTTTCACAAGAGTATCAATTTGAAGGTTTTATCCAACCAGATAATATTATTAAGAATCTGAAGTTTATTAGACAGAACCTACCTTTGGAAACATTATTGGTATTGATGCTTCCAAGTGAGGTTGAACATCTGCATACAAAAGATAAAATTTGGGCAAACCATGCAAAGAATCATGCAAAAATCAATAAAAAAATAACGGCTGCCTTTAATAAAGAAAAGAATGTTCAACTCGTCAATTATACCGACTTCATCACATCACAAAAATGTTATGCTGATACCATTAACCATTTTTCAAGACAAGTATATTATAAACTCTCACAAACAGTAGCTAATATAATTAACTCTCATGACAAAACAAAAGGACATGCTGTAGAAATAAAGGATAAAACGACATTGGACAAGATGGAAGCCGAAGAAAAGAGAAAAGCTAAAAAAGAAAGAAGGAAATACTTAATAAAACGAATATGGAGATTAATAAAAACAGGAAAATAACAATCTACCCAAAATAAATATGAAGAAAGATACCAGTGAATTAAATATGCCAAAATTCATGACGGCAATTAGAGATATTTTACATTTTATTCGCCCTAAAATCAGGAATTTTAGACATTATGCAAAGTGCAGATTTGGACGAGCAAAATATAGAAATGTACTCTATTTTGTCTTTGTACCTAATAAGAAACATCCTGGATTAGCAGATAGAATTAAAGCGATTATGTCTTGTTATGATTTAGCAAAGTCAAATGGCTATCAATTCAAACTCTTTTTTGAGTCTCCATTTCATTTGGAGAAATTCCTAAAACCTAAGTATGATTGGGTGGCAACATTAGAAGATTTGGAATATTCCTTACGGGATACAAGAATCATTGATGAGCATTATCGGGAAAAGCCATTAAAGCTTATTCCAAATAAACAATATCATTGCTATAACTACGATGGACATCACATGCCAAGGATATTTCCCGATACAGGATACAAATTTTCAGAGCTTTTCCATGAGCTATTTGAACCATGTGAAAAATTGAAACAAGCATATTCTGATTTTAAGATTAAGGAAAAAGAATATGTATCATGCCATCTCCGTTTTGTAAATGCTTTGGAAAAGTTTGAAAACACTTTTTTTTTAAATCATTTGAAAACACAAGAAGAACGGAATAGCTTGATTAAAAGATGCAAAGATGGTATCAGTCAAGTAATGAAAAAAAATCAAGGAAAAGAAGTCTATGTTTTCTCTGATAGTAAAGTTTTTCTTGATTCTTTGTCAGATATGCCTGTAAAGGTATTACCACACGAACATATTGGTCATGTAAGTGAAGGAGTTAAAGAGGATGCTACTTTCAAATCTTTCCTTGACTTGTATATAATGTCAAAGGGGATTGCCGTTTATCGTTTTTGTGCTCCAGAACTTTATTCTATCTCTCATTATGCCCTACTTGCTGCTACTATTGGAGACATCCCGTTTGATGATATAGAGGTTTAAGATAATGAAGAATAAAAAAGTATTAGTTATAGCCACCTCACGTAAAACACGAGGCGGTATTACTTCCGTTATAAAAGCACACAAGACAGGTGAACAATGGAAAAAATTTCATTGTAAGTGGATTGAAACACATAGAGATGGAAATAATATAAGAAAACTATGGTATTTAGGGACTGCTCTAATAGAATACTTTTGTTTATTACCATTTTATGACATAGTGCATATACATATAGCAACCACTCAATCTGCAAAAAGAAAACAGTTTTTTTTCTACCCTGCAAAATGGATGAAAAAGAAAATTATTTTCCATTTTCATCCTTCAAATGAAAAATTCTTATTTGAACCTTATAATCAAGCATTATATCGAAAACTTTTTTCACAAGCAGATTTAGTGCTTGTACTTTCAGAACAATGGAAACGTTGGATAAAAGAAGCATTAGGATTAACAGAACACATAGAAATATTATATAATCCGTGCCCTATTGTAAATAGAAGAGATGACATACGAGAAAAATCAATTTTATTTGCCGGTACTATTATTCCCCGAAAAGGATATGAAACACTTCTTAGAGGATTTGCTTTAATTGCATCTAAATATCCTGAATGGAGAATTACATTCGCGGGTAATGGGGAAATAGAAAATGCTCAACGAATTGCAAAAGAATTAAAAATAGAAAAACAAGTTGAATTTCTAGGATGGGTATCCGGAAATAGAAAAGAACAAGCTTTTCAAAAAGCATCTATCTACTGTTTGGCTAGTGATGGTGAAGGATTTCCAATGGGAGTATTAGATGCATGGGCTTATGGAATTCCAAGCATAGTTACTCCTGTCGGCGGCATTCCTGATATTGTGACAAATGGTGAAAATGGATTAGTATTTAAAGTTAATAATGAAACTGAATTAGCAAAACAGTTAGAAAAAATAATCACAAATAACAACCTGTACAAAAAATTGGCTGATGCATCTCTACATTTAGCATGTACTACTTTCAATATTTCAACGATTAATAAGCAATTAGAAAGGATATATTCAAATCTATTAAGATAATAGTCTTTCTATTAGATAAATTATCAATAACATATATGCTTATAAGAAATTATTCTTTAGACTTTCTAAAAGTCCTTGCTGCAATATTTATAACAAATTCTCATTTTATCCCTTTATACAAAGATATATCGCCGTCATTAGCTACTTTAGGCGTACATGGAAATGCACTATTTTTCTTTGTTTCCGGTTTTTTATTAATGATGGGATTTGAGAAAAGAAAAGAAGTTTTTTCCAATTGGTATAAGAAAAAGATACAACGGTTATGGCCTTCTGTATTTTTATGGTGCATAATATCAGCTATTCTTTGGAACAGTCCCATTAGTTGGCAGAACTTAATAATAGCTGACCAATATTGGTTTCTACAATGTATTGCCATCTATTATATTTTATTCTATATTCTTGGTAATATCAATATTAATGTTATGGGGGGGGGTAAAATTAAGATACAAAAAATCATCTTTATACTTTCTATCATAACATCTGTATGTTATTTCTTATGCATGCCCAAAGTAGTAAGTTCTATATTTCACACCAACTTTCATTTTATTTGTCACTTTAGACTGACATATCTCAATAAAGACATGATACAAATGAAATCATTACCTAAGGATTTTATACTAATGGTGTTTTGGTTTATATCATACTTCATCATTCTGTATGTAAGCAAAGGTAATTTGGATTATAAATATTATTTTCAAATAATAGGGTTACTCCCCTTACATCTCTTTACTTTTTATATATATAAAGTTGCAAGCTATCCTTGGTGTACAAAACTTTTTCAGACAAGTAAACTGAAATGGATATTTCTTGTAATAGCTAATTTAACTCTCGAAATATATATAGTACAATTCCATGTTATAACAGATGAATTTAATACACTCTTTCCTCTAAATACAGTCATTGTATTTATATTAATAAGTATAAGTGCTTACATACTAAAGGTCATAACGTCACTGTTTTTACAAATTCTTTCGTCAGCTCCTTTTAATCTAAAAGAAGCAATAAAAATCTATTAAGAAACATGTTATCAATACTTATCAATGCATATGCTTGTTCCCCAAATATGGGAAGTGAACCTGGTATGGCTTGGAATTGGTGTACAAACCTTGCCAAATATTGTGAATTGCACATTATTATAGAAGGAGAGTTCAGAGATAAAATAGAAGCTGTACTCCCTACTCTCCCTCAAGGAAAGAATATGCATTTCCATTATAATCCGGTATCAGATGAAATAAGAAAAATGTGCTGGAATCAAGGAGACTGGCGATTTTATAAATATTATAAAGAGTGGCAATGGAAGACCTATGAAATTGCTAAGGAGATTATAGCAAAACAACACATAGACATTGTTCACCAATTGAACATGATAGGTTTTCGCGAACCCGGATACTTATGGAAAATAGAAGAAAAGCCATTTGTATGGGGACCGGTGGATGCAAAAGAAAAATTTCCCACAGCTTACCTGCAGGGAACTAACTTAAAAGCTAAGTTTTTCATAAACTTAAAGAATTTCTTAACAGGGATTCAACTAAAGTATGATAACCGAGTACACCAAGCTGCTCAAAAAGCTGCCGTTATAGTTTCAGCTTCTTCCGAATCAAAAAAGAGTTTCAAGAAGTTCTTCAACATAGAATCACCTCTTTTGAATGAAACCGGATGTTATCCGCAGAACAAAGCATTGCTTAACAAAAAGCAGAAAAAAGAATTAGATTTATTATGGGTGGGAAAACTGGATTTTAGAAAACAATTATCATTGGCTATCCAGACAATAGCTCAAATAAATAATAAAAATATCAGACTACATATTGTCGGTAGCGGAAATAATGAAAGCTATAAAAAAGTGGCAGAATCTCTACATGTTGCAGAACAGTGTATTTGGCATGGTGCAGTCAGTCATGACAAAGTACAGGAAATCATGCAACAATCCGATATATTCTTTTTTACGAGTGTAGCAGAAGGTACGCCGCATGTTGTATTAGAAGCTATAGGGAATAATCTACCGGTTGTCTGCTTTGACACATGCGGGCAAGGGGATTCTGTAAACGAACAAGTAGGGATGAAAATTCCCCTAAGCACTCCTCAACAATCTACTAAAGACTTTGCTGAAAAGATTAACTATTTATATCACCACAGAAAGGTATTACAACAATTGTCCAAACAATGCAGCCAAAGACAAGAAGAACTTTCATGGGATAATAAAGCGCAACAAATGATTAGGCTTTATAATAAAGTACTAAATGGAAACAATTAAAAAAAATATCAAAGAGTTACCTATTATCACTACCACACATGGTGTCGGTGGGAAACGGGTATTGCTCAACAGTCAGGAAACATCCACTCCCCTCACCCAAATTGCCGTAACCCGACTAAAAGCCGGAGAAATGGCAAAAGAACATCTGCACCCCACTATGGAAGAATTCTTCCTGTTTCAAAAAGGAGATGCAATTATGACAGTTAGCAAGGAACAGATAATGTGTAGCAGTGGAGACTTTATCAGCATACCCGCCAATACCCTGCATTCTTTAAAAGCAATTACAGATATTGAAATCATAACTATAGGTTGTGCTGTTCATTGATATAAAAGTCAAGGCAGGTAGGCTATGTTTAACCGCCCAATAACGTAGAAATAAAATAATCAATATATAGAATCGGTATTAGATATGTTAGAGAAAAACGCAAAGATTTATGTAGCCGGTCATCATGGGCTGGTGGGTTCGGCTATTTGGAATAACTTGTTGCAAAGAGGATATACAAACCTGGTGGGCCTTTCGCACAAGGAACTGGACTTGCTGGACGGAGTGGCCGTAAAGAGATTCTTTGATGAGGAGCAACCGGATGCCGTAGTGCTTGCCGCTGCCCATGTAGGGGGAATCATGGCCAACCTGCAATACCGGGCGGATTTTATTTACCGGAACTTGCAGATACAGCAGAATGTTATAGGTGAAAGTTTCCGGCACGGTGTGAAGAAACTGCTCTTTCTGGGAAGTACCTGCATCTACCCGCGTGAAGCTCCGCAGCCGATGAAAGAAGAAGTATTGCTGACTTCTCCGCTGGAATATACCAATGAACCGTATGCAATTGCAAAAATAGCCGGACTGAAGATGTGCGAAAGTTTCAACCTGCAATACGGAACGAATTACATAGCGGTGATGCCAACCAACCTATACGGTCCGAATGATAATTTCCATTTGGAAAACAGCCATGTGCTGCCTGCCATGATACGTAAGATTTATTTAGCCAAATGCCTGAACGAAGGTAATTGGGATGCGGTAAGGAAAGACATTGATTTGCGCCCGGTAGAAGGTGTGTACGGAAGTTATACCAATGAAGAAATAGTAGCGAAACTGGCAAAATTCGGAATTACACAAGAAGCTGTGACGCTGTGGGGTACAGGAACTCCGCTGCGTGAATTCCTATGGAGTGAGGAAATGGCGGATGCCAGCGTACACGTATTACTGAATGTTGATTTCAAGGATACTTATAATCCGGAAACAAAAGAAATACGTAACTGCCACATCAACGTAGGAACCGGAAAGGAACTCAGCATCAAGGAAGTGGCCGAGAAGATTATGGCTGAAATAGAATTTAAGGGCGAATTAAGATGGGATACAAGCAAACCGGACGGTACGCTGCGCAAACTGACGGATGTAACCAAATTACACAATTTAGGCTGGCACCATAAAGTGGAAATAGACGAAGGTATTCACAGACTGTATGAATGGTATCTGAAAGGTATCTGTATCAACCATAAAACAAACTGAGCCGGATAATACGATTACCGATAAATATATACATTTTCACATTTTTTCTTGCTTATAATATACATTTGACTTAATTTTGCCGCATAAATCATACTTAAATATTAGTGTCTGTCCTATTTACCTTCTGTGTGACAGGCAATAGCGTAGCGTACTCCACGGTAAACACATTTTTCCAATATACATGTTGAAATTAAGAACAGTTTCGCTTCTGGGCTGCAGAAGTGAGCTTGATGCATTGCCTAAAGGCAAATTGCTGATAAATACAATCAATGCTCACTCGTATAATACAGCTCAGAAAGATACGGCATTTGCCGAAGCATTACTGAAAGGTGACGCCTTGATTCCCGATGGTGCAAGCATTGTATTGGCCTTTAAGTTTTTAAGACATAAAAAGATAGAAAGAATTGCCGGCTGGGATTTATTTCTGCACGAAATGAATAAATTAAACCGGAAAGGCGGTACCTGTTTCTTCCTGGGCAGCAATGATGACACATTAAGGAAAATCAAAGTAAAAGCCGTCAGGCTATATCCTAACATTCAAGTCGAAACCTATTCCCCACCCTACAAAGCTGAATTCTCCGAAAAAGACAACCAACAGATGATAGAAGCCGTAAACCGTGTAAATCCGGATTTACTATGGGTGGGTATGACCGCTCCCAAGCAGGAAAAATGGGCATACACCCATCTGAAAGAGTTGAATGTAAACGGTACGATAGGTACCATAGGCGCCGTATTCGACTTCTTCGCTGAAAACATACAACGCGCTCCATTGTGGTGGCAGGAGCATAGTCTGGAATGGCTGTACCGCCTGATAAAGGAGCCCAAAAGAATGTGGAAAAGGTATATCATAGGCAATACCCTCTTTTTAGGATACTTATTAAAAGAAAAAATATCAAATTAATAAATACACAAAATGAAAAAAGTAGCACTGATTTCCGGTATCACCGGACAGGACGGTTCGTTCCTCGCCGAGTTTTTGATTGAAAAAGGTTATGAAGTTCACGGCATACTGCGCCGTTCGTCTTCTTTCAATACAGGACGTATAGAGCATCTGTATCTGGACGAATGGGTACGTGACATGAAGAAAGACCGTCTGGTAAATCTGCACTACGGAGATATGACGGACAGCAGTTCATTGATTCGCATCATCCAGCAGGTACAACCGGATGAAATATACAACCTCGCCGCGCAGAGCCATGTAAAAGTGTCTTTCGATGTACCCGAATATACGGCGGAAGCCGATGCGGTAGGTACACTGCGTATGCTGGAAGCCGTACGAATTCTGGGTATGGAGAAGAAGACAAGAATTTATCAGGCTTCTACCTCGGAACTGTTCGGTAAAGTGCAGGAAGTGCCGCAAAAAGAGACCACTCCTTTCTACCCGCGCAGTCCGTACGGTGTGGCCAAGCAGTACGGATTCTGGATTACGAAGAACTACCGCGAGAGTTACGACATGTATGCAGTAAACGGTATTCTCTTCAACCATGAGAGCGAACCCCGCGGCGAAACATTCGTAACCCGCAAAATCACACTGGCCGCCGCACGCATAGCCCAAGGCTTTCAAGACAAACTGTATCTGGGAAACCTCGACGCACGCCGTGACTGGGGATATGCCCGCGACTACGTGGAATGCATGTGGCTCATCCTGCAACACGACACACCGGAAGACTTCGTGATTGCCACCGGAGAGATGCACACCGTACGCGAGTTTGCCACGCTGGCCTTTGCAGAAGCAGGCATACAGCTTCGTTGGGAAGGCACAGGCGCAGACGAGAAAGGTATCGACTGCAAAACCGGCAAAGTACTGGTGGAAGTAGATCCCAAATACTTCCGTCCGTCCGAAGTGGAACAACTGCTGGGCGACCCCACCAAAGCCAAAACGTTACTGGGCTGGAACCCGCAGCAGACAAGCTTTAAAGAGTTGGTGCGCATCATGGCGGAGCATGACATGAAGTTCGTACGGAAACTGCATTTGAGAAGCAAAGAGATTTAACCAAATAATTAATTTTCAGAAACCATCCCATTCATTACAATGTTAGACAAGAACGCAAAAATATACATCGCAGGGCATCGCGGACTGGTAGGTTCCGCCATCTGGAAAAACTTGCAGGAGAAAGGCTACACCAACCTCGTAGGCAAAACCCATAAAGAACTCGACCTGTTGGACGGAGTCGCCGTACGCCGTTTTTTCGATGAGGAGCAACCGGAATACGTATTCCTCGCCGCCGCTTTCGTAGGCGGTATCATGGCAAACAGCATCTACCGCGCCGACTTCATCTACAAGAATCTCCAGATACAGCAAAACGTCATTGGCGAGAGCTTCCGCCACAACGTGAAGAAACTGCTTTTCCTGGGCAGCACCTGTATCTACCCGCGTGACGCCGAGCAGCCGATGAAAGAAGACGTCCTGCTCACCTCACCGCTGGAATACACCAACGAGCCGTATGCCATTGCCAAGATTGCCGGGCTGAAGATGTGCGAAAGCTTCAACCTGCAATACGGTACGAACTACATCGCCGTCATGCCCACCAACCTATACGGCCCCAACGACAATTTCGACCTGGAACGCAGCCACGTACTGCCCGCCATGATTCGCAAGGTACACCTGGCCCACTGCCTGCAACAAGGCGACTGGGATGCCGTACGCCGCGACATGAACCTGCGCCCCGTAGAAGGTATTGACGGCGGCAACAGCAACGAAGAGATACTGAACATACTTGCCAAATACGGCATCGGCGAAGGGGAAGTCAAGTTATGGGGTACGGGAACGCCGCTGCGTGAATTCCTCTGGAGTGAGGAAATGGCGGACGCCAGCGTATTCGTCATGGAGCACGTGGACTTTAAAGATACCTGCAAAGCCGGAGAGAAGGATATCCGCAACTGCCACATCAACATCGGTACGGGCAAGGAAATCACCATCCGCCGCCTTGCCGAACTGATTGCGGACACCGTGGGGTATCGCGGAAAGCTCACTTTCGACAGCAGCAAACCCGACGGCACCATGCGCAAACTCACCGACCCCGGCAAACTGCACGCGTTGGGCTGGCAGCATAAGATAGACATCGAGGAAGGTGTAGAGCGGATGTACCGCTGGTATTTAAGCAACGATAAATAAGCATGACGGTAAAACTCCGGCACATCGGCGGCATCGTATGGCTGATGCTCCTCTTTTGCATCGTCCCGGCAGTGGCGACAGCCGCTGCCACAACCTACCCTGTCCGGGGAAAAGTCATTGACAAGAACTCCCGAAAGCCCGTCGCCTACGCCAACGTAACGGTAACGGGCCTTCCGGGCAAAGGGGCTTCCACCGACTCGCTCGGCGTATTCCGCATCGAACAGGTGCCACCGGGGATATACCGTTTCGAGGCTACGTGCATAGGGTACGTCACCGTATCCAGCCCGGAATATATAGTCTCCGCCTCTACTCCGTTCATCGAAATAGAGATGGAAGAAGACGCCAATCTGCTAACGGCGGTTGTAGTTACGCCCTCTCCTTTCCGGAGAAGCATAGAAAGCCCTGTAAGCATGCGTGTCATCGGCTTGCAGGAAATCGAGAAAAGTCCCGGAGCCAACCGGGATATTTCCCGCATAGTACGCGCCTATCCGGGCGTGTCATTCTCTCCTGTCGGCTACCGAAACGACCTTATCGTACGGGGTGGCTCACCTTCCGAAAACCGTTTCTACATGGACGGCATCGAGATACCTAACATCAATCATTTCGCCACGCAAGGCGCGTCGGGCGGCCCGGTAAGCATCGTCAACGCCGACCTCGTACGGGAGATTACATTCTATACAGGCGCATTCCCCGCCAACCGTTCCGGAGCATTGAGTTCCGTGCTCGACTTCCGGCTTCGTGACGGCAACCCGGA
>ENA-OWPD01002367-OWPD01002367.1-human-gut-metagenome-genome-assembly--contig:-NODE-2367-length-10726-cov-2.714741_pt1 | contig 10726 bp, 9 predicted proteins | sample MGYA00248262_ERZ651842 | MGnify/ENA primary metagenome ERZ651842 (study PRJEB26924, sample SAMEA4378253) | human gut metagenome | biome: human gut; feature: human-associated habitat; material: faeces... | reverse complement strand
ATGATTTTTTACTGTACCATAAGAAAACTGCGGTCAGAACACTAAAGAAGGTGACCAGCAGAAAGCTCAGGATGGTTTCGTAAAGAGTACTCCAAAGGTGCTGAAAAATACTTTTGTCCAGAACCATATTCCAAAAGCATCGCACGATTTTGGAAGGGCTGCTGAAAACAAAGGAGTCAATGATCCCGGTGCGGGAGGTGAACTCCCAGAGTCCGAGAAAGAAAAGTAAAATCAGCAGTCTTGAAAGCCGGACAATTTGCCGATGTCGTTTTTGAAGATTCAGGTAATGTTTTTGTGCTGCAGAAAGTTCAGGCATTTTGATTTAGCTCCTTCCATAAAATATTGAAATATGTCTTAAATTCCGGAGTGTTGCGGCGCTTGAGCGGGGTATCAGAAGACAGCGAAAAGGAAACAGGAACAATGCGCCCAACAGACGCCGGCCGTTTGCTCAGAATGAGGATGGTGTCAGCGAGACTGACGGCTTCTGAGAGATCGTGTGTGACTAAAACAGCAGTTCGCCCGGAGTTTCGTATGATCTGTCCGATATCATCTCCTACGGAAAGCCGTGTCTGGTAATCCAGTGCGGAAAAAGGTTCATCCAAAAGGAGGATATCCGGCTCAAGTATCAGGGTGCGAATCAGGGCAGTTCTCTGGCGCATTCCTCCGGAGAGTTCAGAAGGGCGTGAGTCGGCAAATTTTTCCAGTCCATAGGTTTTTAACAGCTCCCGTGCATGGGTTTTGGCAGCAGCAGTCAGTGTATGCTGGATTTCCAGTCCCAGGAGGATGTTGTGATAAATTGTTCTCCATTCAAAGAGGTGGTCGTGCTGCAGCATATAACCAATGTTGGTCGCGCTTTCTTTTAATGATTTTCCATTGAGCAGAATCTCCCCCTCTTCCGGTTTCAAAAGACCGGCGATCAGTGAGAGCAGTGTGGACTTGCCGCATCCGGATGGACCGACAATTGCCACAAATTCTCCCGGTTTCACGGAAAGGGAAATATCTGACAGTGCTTTTGTTTCGCCTTCCAGAGTATGATAGGCATAGCTTAAGTGATCCAGTGTTAAAATTGGTTCCATACAGACACTCCATTCGACAAGTATATAATCAGTTTATGGAAAACAAGAAAATCTGTGCGTTTCTTTTGGAAAATCCGACATTTCTTTACAGATATCCCGGAAAGACGTATACTATAATAGATTGTAAAAAAGGAAAGAATGAAAATCCGGAGGAAACAAACGATGAATGTGATAAATTATCAGAAAGAACTGGATAAAACGATCGTAAGTCTCCAGAAAGAGGGACGTGTGCCAAAACTTTTGCTGCACAGCTGCTGTGCGCCGTGCAGCAGTTATGTATTGGAGTACTTGTCAGAGTATTTTGAAATCACGGTATTTTATTATAATCCGAACATTTATCCGGAAAGTGAATATACAAAACGGATTCTGGAGCAGCAGGAGCTGATATCCCGTATGAATCTGAAGCGTCCGGTCAGTTTTCTGGCGGGAAATTATGAGAAGGATCGCTTCTACCGGATGGCAGAGGGGCTGGAAGATGTCAAAGAGGGCGGCGCCAGATGCTTTAAATGTTATGCGCTCAGGCTTCGGGAGACGGCACAGATGGCAAAAAAAGCCGGTTATGATTATTTTACGACCACACTTTCTATCAGTCCTATGAAAAATGCAGCCAAGTTAAATGAGATCGGACTGGCGGCACAGAAAGAGTTTGGAGTGAAATACCTGCAGTCTGACTTTAAAAAGAAAAACGGATACAAACGATCCATTGAGTTATCCAAAGAATATGGATTGTATCGGCAGGATTACTGTGGTTGTGAGTTTTCACAAAGAAGCAGTACACAATAGAGCGGAAACTGTCACAGTTTTCTATGGACATATAACACGTTAATGTGTTAAACTAATTGCAATCTGAAAAGATACTATCGGAGAAAAGGAGACAGGGGAATGGCACAGTTATGGGGCGGTCGTTTCACAAAAGAAACAGACAAGCTGGTATATAATTTTAATGCATCGATCTCTTTTGATCAAAAATTTTATGCGCAGGATATCCGGGGAAGCATCGCACATGTGACAATGCTTCAAAAGCAGGGAATTTTGACAAAAGAGGAGAAAGAGAGCATCATTGAAGGTCTGAAAGGGATTCAGGCAGATGTGGAGAACGGGACACTTGAGATCACGGATGAGTATGAAGATATCCACAGCTTTGTAGAGGCGAATCTGATCGACCGGATTGGAGATGCAGGGAAGAAACTGCACACCGGAAGAAGCAGAAATGATCAGGTGGCACTGGATATGCGGCTGTACACAAGAGACGAGATCGAAGCACTGGATACACTTTTAAAAGAATTGCTGGAAGTGCTTTTAAAACTGATGAAAGAGCATATCGAGACGTATATGCCGGGATTTACACATCTTCAGAAAGCACAGCCGGTGACACTTGCGCATCATCTTGGCGCATATTTTGAAATGTTCAAAAGAGACCGTCTCAGAATGAAAGATATCAGAAAACGCATGAACTACTGCCCGCTTGGAGCAGGGGCTCTTGCGGGGACAACTTATCCGCTGGATCGGGAATATACGGCAGAGCTGCTTGGATTTGACGGACCGACATTAAACAGTATGGATTCCGTATCTGACAGAGATTATCTGATCGAGATGCTGTCAGCAATGTCTACCGTGATGATGCACTTAAGCCGTTTCTGTGAGGAAGTGATCATCTGGAATTCCAATGAGTATCAGTTTGTGGAGATTGATGATGCGTACAGTACCGGAAGCAGCATTATGCCGCAGAAGAAGAATCCGGATATCGCAGAGCTTGTGCGCGGAAAGACAGGAAGAGTTTACGGGGCATTGATGTCCCTTCTGACGACAATGAAGGGAATCCCGCTTGCATATAATAAAGATATGCAGGAAGACAAAGAGCTGGTGTTTGATGCCATTGATACGACAAAAGGCTGTCTGGCATTATTTACGGGGATGCTTCGCACCATGAGGTTCAGAAAGCAGCGGATGGAAGACAGTGCAAAGAATGGTTTTACAAATGCGACAGATGCGGCGGATTATCTGGTCAATCACGGCGTGCCGTTTCGGGATGCTCACGGGATTGTAGGACAGCTGGTTTTATATTGTATTGATAAAAATATCGCCCTTGATGATATGAGTCTGGAGGAGTATAAGGCAATCTCTCCGGTATTTGAAGAAGATATCTATGAGGCCATCAGCATGAAGACTTGTGTGGAAATGCGAAATACCATCGGAGCACCGGGGAAAAGTGCCATGGAGCAGGCAATCGCACTGGAAGAAGCATATTTGAAAGAAGAATAGCAGGTTTGCTGTTTTCAAATAAAAATGAGAGGAAAGGACAGAAAGAAGATGGAAAAGAAATTAAAAGTTGGAATTTTAGGAGCAACAGGAATGGTCGGACAGAGATTTATCTCTTTGCTTGAGAATCACCCGTGGTTTGAGGTTGTGACAGTGGCAGCAAGTCCGCGTTCTGCAGGAAAGACTTATGAAGAGGCAGTCGGAGACAGATGGAAAATGACAACTCCAATGCCGGAAGCAGTGAAAAAACTGGTTGTTATGAATGTAAACGACGTGGAACATGTTGCGTCTACGGTAGATTTTGTATTCAGCGCAGTGGATATGACAAAAGAAGAGATCAAAGCGATCGAAGAAGAATACGCAAAGACAGAGACACCGGTCGTGTCAAACAACAGTGCGCATCGTTGGACACCGGACGTGCCGATGGTAGTGCCGGAGATCAATTCAGAACATTTTGATGTGATTAAGGATCAGAAAAAACGCCTTGGAACAACACGCGGATTTATCGCAGTAAAACCAAACTGTTCGATCCAGAGCTACGCGCCGTGTCTGGCTGCATGGAAAGAGTTCGGACCAAAAGAAGTAGTGGCAACGACTTACCAGGCCATTTCCGGAGCGGGAAAGACATTTAAAGACTGGCCGGAGATGGTGGAAAATATCATTCCATATATTGGCGGAGAGGAAGAAAAGAGTGAGCAGGAGCCGCTGCGTGTTCTCGGAAAAGTAGAAAACGGCGAGATCGTAAAGGCTCAGCTTCCGAAAATCACTTGCCAGTGTCTGCGTGTACCGGTATTAAACGGTCATACAGCAGCGGTATTTATCAATTTTGAGAAGAAACCGACAAAAGAGCAGCTGATCGAAAAGCTTGTGTCATTCAAAGGTTTCCCACAGGAAGAAAACCTTCCAAGTGCACCAAAGCAGTTTATTCAGTATCTGGAAGAGGACAACCGTCCACAGGTGAAACTGGATGTAGATTATGAGAACGGAATGGGAGTGTCAATCGGACGACTGAGAGAAGATTCGATGTTTGACTTCAAATTTGTAGGACTTTCCCACAACACAGTCAGAGGAGCAGCAGGTGGAGCAGTTCTCTGCGCAGAAGCTCTGACAGCAAAAGGGTTTATTCAGGCAAAATAAAGATTGAGAAAGGGGGATTCTCCTATGGGAATGACAATGACACAGAAGATACTGGCAGCACATGCAGGGCTGGAATCTGTAACTGCAGGACAGCTGATCGAGGCAAAGCTGGATATTGTGATGGCAAATGACATCACAGGACCGATGGCGCTGCCGATTCTGAAGCAGATGGCAGATCAGGTGTTTGATAAAGAGAAGGTTGTATTTGTACCGGATCATTTCACCCCGAACAAAGACATCAAATCCGCAGAGAATTCAAAAGCGATCCGTGAATTTGCAAAAGAACAGGGATTGAAATGGTATTTTGAACAGGGCAAGTCCGGAGTAGAGCATGCTATCCTTCCGGAGGCAGGCGTGGTGACAGCAGGAGAATGCATCATTGGTGCAGACTCCCACACCTGTACCTATGGAGCGCTGGGTGCGTTTTCAACCGGTATGGGAACGACCGATATCGCAACCGGTATGGCAACCGGTGAGATCTGGTTTAAAGTTCCGGCGGCGATTCAGTTTGTACTGACTGGAAAACCTGGAAAATATGTCAGCGGAAAAGATATCATCATCCACATCATCGGCAAGATCGGTGTAGATGGGGCACTTTACAAATCCATGGAGTTTACCGGAGACGGAATTGCACATTTGTCTATGGATGACCGTTTTACCATGGCGAACATGGCGATTGAAGCAGGTGCGAAGAACGGAATCTTCCCGGTGGATGAGAAGACAAAGGCATATTTAGAAGAGCATTCGAAAAAAGAATATCAGATTTTTGAGGCAGATGAAGATGCAGAATACGAACAGGTTGTGACAATTGATCTTTCCGAGGTGCGTCCAACGGTTGCATTCCCGCATCTTCCGGGCAATGCAAAGACCATCGATGAGATCGAGGCGATGGAACCGATCAAGATCGATCAGGTGGTGATCGGTTCTTGCACCAACGGAAGAATGGAAGATATGCGAAAGGCAGCGGCAATCTTAAAAGGGCATACGGTACATCCGGATGTGCGTGTGATGGTCATTCCGGCAACTCAGAAGATTTACAAACAGTGTATCAAAGAGGGGCTGCTTGATATTTTTGTAGATGCAGGCTGTGCAGTCAACACACCGAGCTGTGGACCGTGTATGGGCGGTCATATGGGAGTTATGGCGGCAGGAGAGCGCTGTGTATCGACAACAAACCGGAATTTTGTAGGAAGAATGGGACATGTAGATTCTCTCATTTATCTTGCATCTCCGGAAGTGGCAGCGGCGAGTGCGATTGCAGGATATATTGCAAATCCGGAGAGGGCAGGTGAAGAGGCATGAGAGCACAGGGACACGTTTTTAAATATGGAGACAATGTAGACACGGATGTGATCATCCCGGCAAGATATCTGAATTCGTTTGATGCGAAAGAGCTGGCTTCACATGCCATGGCAGATATTGATCCGGAATTTGCAGAAAAAGTGCAGGAAGGAGATCTGATCGTGGCAAAGAAAAACTTTGGCTGCGGTTCTTCCAGAGAGCATGCACCGCTCTGCCTGAAAACAGCAGGGGTAAGTTGCGTGATTGCAGAGACCTTTGCAAGAATCTTTTATCGGAACGCGATCAATATTGGTCTTCCGATCATTGAATGTCCGCAGGCGGCACAGGAGATTGAAGCCGGAGACGAAGTTGAAGTAGATTTTGACAGTGGAATGATCTATGACCGTACCAAAGGAACTCAGTATCAGGGACAGGCATTTCCTGAATTTATGCAGAAGCTGATCGCAGCCGGAGGTCTTGTAAGCTATACAAACAGCAGAAAGAAATAGAACGGAAATTAAGACCGGGTATTGAAAGAAAGAGCATGATATAAAATGAGGGCGTTTTCAAAAAGTCGGAGAATCTTTTGGAACACCCTCATGGATTTTATAAAAGAAGAAAGAAGTGAAATGAGAAAGAGAGGAACATCAGTGGAAGAGAAAAAGTTGAGAGCAGAAGAAAAAGGAAGGGCGGTGGCGCTTCTTCCGATCGGGGTATTTCTGGTCCTGTTTTTGGGGATGGGGATTGTATTTGGCGATTTTTATGCGATGCCGGCAATTGTGGCATTCTTGATCGCTCTTCTGACGGCGTTTTTGCAGAATGGGACGTTAACATTTGCAGACAAAATGAAGGTGATTTCTGCCGGGATCGGAGATGAGAATATCATTACGATGAGTCTGATCTTTTTATGTGCAGGCGGATTTTCCGGTGCAGTAACTGCGGCAGGCGGTGTGGAGAGTACGGTAAATCTGGGGCTTTCGGTGCTTCCGCCATCCATTGCAGTTGTAGGATTGTTTGTGATCGGCTGTTTTATTTCTGTATCCATGGGAACATCCATGGGAACGATCGCAGCGCTGGCTCCGATCGCAGCGGGAATCAGTGAAAAGACAGAATTTTCAGCAGCCGTCTGTATTGGAGCGGTCGTCTGCGGAGCAATGTTTGGTGATAATCTGTCCATGATCTCAGATACAACGATTGCCGCGGTAAAAACACAGGGCTGCGAGATGAAAGATAAATTCAAGGCAAATTTTCTGATCGTACTCCCGGCGGCGATTTTAACGATTGTGATATTCTGGCTGATGACAAGAAACGGAAGTTACCAGATCCAGGAGGAGATGCCATACAGCATCTGGAAAGTACTTCCATATCTCGTTGTATTGGTGGGAGCACTGGCGGGGATTAACGTGTTTGTTGTTTTGATCAGTGGAACCGCGTTATCTCTGATCGTGGGCGTTGCAACAGGAAGCATCGGATTGTCTGAGATTTTCAATGTGGTGGGAAAAGGTGTGACAGGAATGTATGATATCACGGTAATTTCGATCATTGTTGCCTGTATCGTGTCACTTGTCAGAGAATATGGTGGAATCCAGTTTATCTTAAATCTGATCAAAAGCAGGATCAGAGGAAGAAGAGGCGGCGAATTTGGAATCGCAGTGCTGGCATTGTTTGTAGATCTTTGTACAGCCAATAATACGATTGCGATCGTGATGGCAGGACCAATCGCAAAAGAGATCAGTGAAGAATATGACATTGATCCAAAACGATCCGCATCCCTTCTGGATATTTTTACATCCGTGGGGCAGGGAATGATCCCGTATGGGGCTCAGCTTCTGTCTGCGGCAACTCTCACAGGACTGACCCCGTTTGATATTATTCCGAATTTGTTCTACCCCGTCCTGATGGGGATCAGTGCAATTCTCTTCATTGTATTTAAGAAACAAAATTGATAAAACAGAGCACTTATGATATAATTCATGGCAATAACAGTGTGAAGAAAGAAAAAGAGGGCGAAGATATGAATTTGTTATACAAAAGCACAAGAAATTCTGAAAAAAAAGTAACAGCGTCTGAGGCAATCTTAAAAGGGCTTGCAGAAGATGGCGGACTCTTCGTGCCGGAGCAGATTCCGACACTGGATGTGACAATGGAAGAACTCAAGAACATGACGTATCAGGAGACTGCATACGCAGTGATGAAACAGTTTCTGACAGACTTTACAGAGGAGGAGTTAAAGCACTGCATAGACAGCGCATATGATTCCAAGTTTGATACAGAAGTGATCGCCCCCCTTGTGAAAGTGGGAGATGTCTATCATCTGGAGCTGTTTCACGGAGCGACGATCGCGTTTAAGGATATGGCATTATCGATCCTTCCGCATTTGATGACAACATCTGCAAAGAAGAATCATGTGACAAAGGATATTGTCATTTTGACAGCAACCTCCGGAGATACCGGAAAAGCTGCGATGGCAGGATTCGCAGATGTGCCGGGAACGAAGATTATTGTGTTTTATCCGAAGAACGGTGTCAGCCGGGTGCAGGAGATGCAGATGGTGACACAGAAAGGTGCCAATACTTCAGTTGTGGCAATTCATGGAAACTTTGATAATGCACAGAGCGGTGTCAAAGCGCTTTTTGAAGACCAGGCGCTTGCAAAGGAACTGGATGCGGCAGGATATCAGTTCTCTTCCGCAAATTCGATCAACATCGGTCGTCTGGTACCTCAGGTTGTGTATTATGTCTATGCATATGCAAAACTGCTTCAGAACGACGAGATTCAAAGTGGAGAGAAGATCAATGTGACGGTTCCGACCGGAAACTTTGGTAATATTCTGGCAGCATACTATGCAAAACAGATGGGGGTTCCGATCAATAAGCTGATCTGTGCATCCAATGAAAACAAAGTCCTGTTTGATTTCTTCCGTACAGGAACCTATGACAAAAACAGAGAATTTGTGCTGACATCCTCCCCGTCCATGGACATTTTGATCTCAAGCAATCTGGAGCGGCTGATCTATACAATTGCAGGACAGGATGGTCAGAAAAATGCAGAACTGATGGATGCATTAAAAAGTAGTGGTGCATATGAGATTACAAAAGAAATGAAAGCAAAACTGGATGATTTTGTGGGAGGTTATGCAACGGAGGAACAGACAGCACAGGCAATCCACGATACATATAAACGTACCGGATATGTGATGGATACACATACGGCAGTTGCTTCTTGTGTATGTGCACAGTACAGAGAAGAAAGTGGGGATGAGACAAAATGTCTGATCGCTTCCACAGCCAGTCCATATAAATTCGTAGGCAGTGTGATGCGTGCAATTGATGCAGAATATGCGGGAAGAGACGAGTTTGAGCTTGTGGACGAGCTGGAGAAGCTTTCTCAGGTTGCCATTCCGAATGCGGTTAAGGAGATCCGTGATGCGAAAATCCTTCATACAAGAGAGTGTGATGCAGACAAAATGAAAGAGACAGTGAAAGAAATATTAGAAATCGAGGTATAGTCAATGAGTGCGGACAGTATGAACAGTGTGTTTGGTTTTATCGGAATTCTTGCAGTAGGATGCGGGATATATTGCCTGTATGCATATTTTAACATGAAAAAAGACGGACACATTAATGAAACGATTCTCCTGGGGAAGAGTTATTCAGAAAAGATGTGCAAAGATAAGGAAGCATATCTGAAAAAGGCGTTGCCGGCAGTTCTGGGATTTGGAATTGTTTCGATTCTTTATGGAATTGTAGATTGTATCCACTGGTATGTAAATCCGATGGAGATGGTGGACACAGTGGGCGGCATTCTTTTTATGGCAGCACTGGTGGTATTTGCAGTGTATACGATGCAACTGAAAAAGAAATATTTTTAGAAAGATACAAGGGGAATATCAACGAAAGAGAGTCAGGAGGATCTGACTCTCTTCTTACGTCATACAAATTGCAGAAATGATTCATCTATCGGAGTAATAACGTTCTAATGACAGGATTTATAAAAAGATATCAGCGGCTTTATCACTCTGACAGACTTTGTTCAGTTTTTTGGCTGCCATGGAGAGCTTCATACTGCTGACACTGCGGGCTTTTTGCTTACAGCTTCGTACGCAGCGCAGGCAGGAAATACATTTTTTCTTGTCCGTCTTTTTTGGATCCTGTGCAGAGATTGCTCCGGCAGGACATGATTTGACGCAAGCTTTACATTCCGTGCACAGGCTGACATCTGCCTTTGGAATCAGTGGAGTTTTTGTGTATTTGCGATATGGAGTGTTACCAGGTACCTGAATGGAGACCACAGAGAGATCTTCATTTTTGATACGGCGGTTTAATGCGATTCCGAACTCACTGATTGTCTTCAGATCCGCTTTATTCGGACGGCTCAGACCAATTGAGCGAACGATCGAATGCTCAGTAGGAAATGCACCGGCACCGATTACGTGGAATCCCCGATTTTCCACCTCGGTTTTTAATTCTAACAGCGCATCTTCGTATGCCCGGCAGCCATAAGTTGCGATCAGCGCAGCCGGAGTGTTGTGTCCTTTGAGTGTCTCGAAATAAGAAAGAAATGTTTCGGGAACCCGGCCGGAATAAACCGGGATTCCAAACAGGACAAAATCTGTTTCGTCAAATTGTAGAACCGGCTTTTTTTCTTTATGTACGGACAGGTCAAATGAGACGGATTTAAGGTCAATCTGACGTGCTGCCTCCATGATGACCCTTCTTGTCGTCCCTGTCGGACTGAAATAGACCAGTTTTAATTCAGTTGTTTTCATAATAGTATCCTCTCCTTGCATTCAAATGTAAATAATGTTACTATACCATAAATTTGAAAAAAATACCATGAAAAAAGAAATGGAGTATGGGTTGTAAAATCTATGTAAATAGGCTATAATAAATTCAACGGAAAACCTGAGATGTTCGATAACCTTGTTATTTTGAACCTACAATACTTTAAACGGGATTCTTATATTTCTGTAA
>ENA-OWPD01002364-OWPD01002364.1-human-gut-metagenome-genome-assembly--contig:-NODE-2364-length-10730-cov-3.276066_pt1 | contig 10730 bp, 10 predicted proteins | sample MGYA00248262_ERZ651842 | MGnify/ENA primary metagenome ERZ651842 (study PRJEB26924, sample SAMEA4378253) | human gut metagenome | biome: human gut; feature: human-associated habitat; material: faeces... | reverse complement strand
ATTTTCTTGATTTCCGTTTGTGATTGCTCATATCTGTATACAGACATAAAAGATTTATTTATTAGCTTTTTTACATCTGGAGTTTTCTCTATCATCTTGGATTTGCCTAACACATCTCCTACAATTACACTAATCGAATGATTTGAGCATAGCTGAAAAAGCTGCTCCTTTTCTTTTTGAGATAATGCATCATATTGCTGTATAGCAATATTTTCTTTATGTATTGAACATTTAATTAAATTCATTAATATCGTTGTTATCTTATCCATGATTGCACCATAAAATTATAAATATTTCGTTATTGTTTAAATTGAGTGTTATCTACGCTATTTTACTGTATCCCAGTTTACTTGTCTATATAGAAGTGGCTAAAATTTATTTAATGTAGTCATATTTTGTGGAAACTGGAATAATTTTCATATTTTCGAAGATACTTTAGGAAATATTAATGTCAGGAGTTTTATGTGAATTGCATGCTATTTATTTGTCAATGTTTTAATGTTTCCCAGGTTGTCTATACGGAAGACATATTTGATAATGAGAAAGTAACTCGAAGTGAAAATATTACATCAAAAGAGTATTCCATTGCCTCTATGGAGTTGATGGAAATATATTCTCAGAATCATAACCGTGATATAAAAAAATATATTTTATCATTGGATCGTCATAATTATTATATGATGAACATTATTGATTATCTTGTTGGAAATACAGACAGGCACTGGGGAAATTGGGGAGTATTGGTAAGAAATTCTAATAACAAACCAGTATCACTTCATAAATTAATGGATTTTAATCAATCATTTTATTCGTATGATACTTTGGAAGGAGCGAATTGTCAGACGACATTTGGTGTAAAGAAGAACCAGAAGGAAGCAGCAGAAGAAGCGGTAAAGAGAATTGGAATGAATCAAATCAGTGAAATTAAAAAAGAATGGTTTTCTAACCTTCCTCAGTTTTATGATATGTTTTTGAAACGATATGAGTATTTAAAAAATGTTTAAATTATCAAGCAGTGGTATAATTAATATCGTTATTTTTTCAATTTTTTATTTATTTTTATGTTTTCAGGTGATATACTTAAACAGTCGAAACAACTAAATAAAAAATCCTGTTTCACTACCAATGAAACAGGATTGAGCATAGTCATTTAGCACTTAACCATGACACATATGATAATAAATCATATAATATATAAATATGGTTTGTTTATATAGAAATTTACCATATTGGAAAGATAAAATCTAGTAGTTATATGCTTAAATGACTGTGAAATCAAGTATAAAGTATATAACTTTATTTTGTATGATTTATCTTCTTATTTTATTTTTTTAGATTATTTAATAAAAATGGGGCGGTCGATGGGAATCGAACCCACGAATGCCAGAGCCACAATCTGGTGTGTTAACCACTTCACCACGACCGCCATATTTACTTTGTTAAGAGGTTATTAACTCTCAACGCAAGAATGATTATATATAAAAATTTGATAAATGTAAAGAGAAAATGTAAAAAAAAATAAAAAAACTCAAAGTTTAAATTCTTTGAGTTTTTATTCTAATAATTCTGAGATATCTGTTTCAAAGTTATTGGAATTTTCACGACTGAAATATGTTGTATAACTCTCGCTTTTTTCATCATTATCAATAATTGTCATAACAAATTCACACTCATAGCACAATTCCATGATTGTTTGCATCCCTTGATAAGTTATACTATAAGTCTGATAATTATCATTTTCAGTATTAATTTCTAATTTAGCACGACTTGGATAAATATCCCAGTCGATTAGATTTCCATCAACTCCCCAATCTATTAGAATAAAAGAAATAGGATCAATAATTGAATCGTCAAATTTGTCACTTGCCTTAATGGTAATATATAATTTACTAAACATAATCACCCCTCCATTCAATAGTATACTAAATTAATTATCAATAAATGTGTGAACTATGTGGAATATTTAAGATAATATCATATCTTTCAAACATCCAAAAAATTCTCTTAAATAATAGTGTGGAGCAGTATCTAAATTTTCTCTAGCTGCATATGTATGAGCTTCTAAACCGTGTTTATTTGCTAATAGTTTACTTCGGTAGCAATGAAAACCATTAGTTATTATAACTACTTCATAGTCTTCAGTAGTCGATGTTTCAATAATTTTTTTACTATAGATAATATTTTCATTTGTATTAGTACTTTTATTTTCTTCGATAATCAATGATTCATCTATTCCTTTGTTGATTAAATAGTCTTTCATAGCTTTTGCTTCTGTGATGTTCTCGCCGTGGCCTTGTCCTCCGCTTACAATAATTGGGACATCAGGAAATTTTTGATGATATTCAACAGCTGCATCTAATCGATAACGTAATAGTGGTGCAGGTTTGTCGCCGTATAAACGAGCACCAAGAACAATGAGGAAATCACTGCGTTTGTTATACTTATTATTAACCTCATGTATAATTAAACCCTCGATAATTATAAATACAATTACACTAATAATAATAATTCCTTTAATTGAATAATTAAGAATTTTAGGTAATGAGGATAGAATACTTTTTCTAAAATGTAACTCATATACAGCATAACACATTAATAATGCTGTAAAAATCGGATAAAGTATATAGGCATTGATAAACCGAGAATTAGTGACAACTATAATGAAGTAGAATAATGATAGCAAGGCAAGAAATAGTAGTATATAGTCAAATAATTTACAATTCTTTTCCATTATAAAATAAACTCCTTTTTTATATCATAACATACAAGAAGAAATATTTTTCTTAAAAATATTTAAATATGGTAAAAAAAATGGTGAAATAGTATAATGAAAGTATGTTGTAGGATATTAGGAGGACTTTAAATGAAAACAAAAAAGTTTGACAATTTAGGGATTGAACCATCATTATTGGGGTTTGGCTGTATGCGTTTTCCATTAGATGAGGATGGGAAAATTAATGAAAAAGAAGCAGAAAAAATGATTGATAAGGCAATTGGATCAGGGGTTACATACATTGATACTGCTTTTCCTTATCATAATGGCGATAGCGAACCGTTTGTTGGTAAAGTGTTAAAAAAGTATAAACGTGAAGATTTCTTTTTAGCGACAAAATTACCAATTTGGAATGTTTCGAGTAAAGAAGAGGCAAAAAAAGTTTTTGAAGATCAATTAAAAAGATTAGATGTTGAATATGTTGATTTTTATTTATTACATGCTTTAGATGCTGATAAATGGAGAAAAGTATTAGAATATGACTTGATTGGAATGTGTGAAGAATTTAGAGAAGAAGGGAAAATCCGTAATATTGGATTTAGTTTCCATGATGAATATCCGGTTTTTAAAGAAATTCTTGAATATCATGATTGGGATTTTTGTCAATTACAATTAAATTATATGGATATGGATATTCAAGCAGGGATGAAGGGCTATTTATTGGCAGAAAAATATAATATACCAATTATAGTTATGGAACCGATCAAAGGTGGTTCGTTAGCAAATTTACCAGAAGATATCGAAAATAAATTTAAAGCATATAATCCTGATTTAAGTATTTCATCATGGGCACTTCGCTATGTTGCCAGTTTGCCCAATGTGAAAGTAGTGCTTAGCGGGATGTCAACTTATGGACAGGTACTAGATAATTTAGCTACTTTTAAAAATTTTGAGTATTTGAAAGCTGAAGAAGTTGCTTTGATTCAAGATGTTCGTGATACATTAAAAGCAAGAACTCAAAATGGTTGTACAGGATGTGCATATTGCATGCCGTGTCCATTTGGAGTGGATATTCCAAATAATTTTAAATATTGGAATAATGCTTTTGTATATGATAGTCATGATCAATTTAAAGCAAAGTTAGAAAAAATGGTTTCAGAAGCTAAAGCTGAAAATTGTAAACAATGTGGAGCATGTGAAAAGATGTGTCCACAACAACTGCCGATACGAGAAGATTTAAAACGGGTATGTGAATATATGAAAAAATAATTATGGTATTAAGTGAACCTGATTATTTAGACTAAAAGTAAATATAAATACTACTTAGATGTTAATTATTTTAATTTGTAGGTTGAACAATAAAAAAGGAGATTTTAACTTAATTAGAGTAAAATCTCTTTTTTATTGTTTAGTGGGTGTATTCAATTGTTTCTTTTGAAAGTAACCAGTTGAAAAAATAATTATTACTCCAATTATTGTAATTAAACATGCAAATATAAACATCATATTTAAACCATATTGATCTTGTAAAATACCGCCAAAAAGATTTCCTATAGTAGATCCTACCCCAGAAGTCATAATCCCTATCATTGTTTGACCCATCATTTGATCATGACTTTTGAGGTTATATGTTACATAGTAAGTTATCACTGCTGTTAGTAATCCATACGATAAACTTTGCATCATCATTCCAATGAATAAAACAGGGAGACTAGGTGCTAGACAAATAGTAAAATTTCGAATAATATAGAAAAAAGCTGCAACCATAATTAAAGTGATACTGTCATATCTTCTAATTAACCTTGGAGTAATTGCCATAACAGGCATTTCGCTAGCTGCCATGAAGAAGATTGCAACACCGTACAATGAAGTATTACCGCCAAGATTTTTAACGACATTGATTAAATAAGTTGATAGCGAAGTTGCAGCAGCAAACATAAAGGAGAAGCCTAAGAGAATGAAAAAGAAGACTTTATAATTTTTAATAATTGTAAAAATATTCCCCTCTTTTTTATGGGTTGCCTGTTTAACATTGGTATTTGGCAAAGAATATAAAATTACTAAATCTAAAATTGCAGAAATGACGAAGACATATGCTAAAATAGTCGGGTTAAAAAATTCAATGAACTGACCCAAGAGCACAGCACTAACAGCATAAGATATAGAACCCATTCCTCTTGCTAAGCCAAAATTTATTTCTTTTCCGTCTTGAATATAGTTCATTGCAATCATTGATAAAAAAGGAACTGTTGAAACAATTAATGACATCATTGAAACATATAAAAGCATGATTAGAATAACTGATAAATCAACTAAAGCTAAAGTTAAAAAAGCTCCAGCAATAATCAAATAAATAATAGATAATAGCTGCTTAATTGTTAGGCCTTTTATTTTTGAAATTAAAGATGTGACAAACGGAGATAAAAAAATCGTTAAAATACACCCGCTTCCAGAAACAATGCCGATTTCAGTGTTGCTCATTCCTTTATATTGAAGAAATACGGCAACATATCCGTAAATGCAACAAGTTGCCATCCAATATAAAATATGCAATAAATTATATTTCATTTGTAGTTTTTTCATTTTTCTTGTCCTCATACTCTCCATGAAAAACAAAATAGCTCTCGAGATGATACTCAAAGCTATTCGTTATTTAGTTGTAAATCCATCATATTTTAAGATTAATATAGCAATTTTTATTTCTTCGAGCAAGAAAAATAGAGGTTTTTCAAAGATTGAAAAAATAAATAAAGATATTGATTTTTTAAGAACCAATATCTTTATTATAAAATTAGTAATACTTATATTTTAATAGTGTGAATTATGATTGATCAATGGCTTTAACAACACGACAGGGATTACCAAAAGCTAATACATTTGGTGGTATATCTTTGGTAACGACACTACCAGCGCCAATTACTGAACCATGCCCTATTTTTACCCCTGGTAAAACAACGACATTACCTCCAAGCCATGTGTTATCACCAATTTCAATTGGCATTGCTTTTTCTAAACCTTGGTTTCGACGTTTATAATCAAGCGGATGAATAGCTGTATACAGGCCAACAGAAGGTCCGATATATACGTTACTACCAATATTGATCTTGGCTCCATCCATAAAATAAGCATTGGAATTAATAAATACATTATGACCAAAGGTGATTAAATTACCACAATCACAAAAGAAAGGTGAGATGATTTCAAGATTGCTATTCTCATTTTGGAATAGTTCATTTAAAATTTTTTGTCGAATATCCTGGTCTAGTGGGTCGGTATGATTATATTTAAAACAAAGGTGATGGGTATTCAGACGATCTGTTAAAACTTTTTGATCGTTATTAGCATCATACCACATCCCTAATAAAGCTTTTTCTCTTTCGGTAATGTTAGAAACATTAAAAAGGTCTAATAATGTTTTTAAAACGCCATAATGATTATTTGAAGGGATAATCTTATAGGCAATATTTTTAATACTTTGATTGGCATTTTCCATTACAAAACTATATTTTGCTTTTTTTAGCATTTCTAGGTCATTTGGACTATCCCCAAATACAGCACATTCCTCTAATGATAGGTTATAGCGCTTACATAATAGCTCAAGTGCAGTACCTTTATTATATCGTGGATCAATTAAGTCAATACTTTGATGACCACTGGAAACTGGTTTAATGATATTTCCGATATCATCAGTTAGCCTATTTAAAATATTTTTAGAATCTTCAGCTGGAACAAGTAAAGCAAATTTTACAATCGTGTCATTAATTTCATCTAACGATTCAATCATTTCAAGTCGGTGATAGTATTTAGAATATACATTATAAAATTCATTTGACGCATTCAATAAATAAGCTGATTTAATTCCGCATAAACATATTTGAATACGAGAATCCTCTTGTAATTTTTTAGTTATTGTATAAATATCTTGTTTATTGATTTCACAGTGAAAAATTTCTTTTTTATTTTCAATGATATATGCACCATTTTCACTAATGTAAGTAATTTCATCTTGATAATCATCAAAAAAAGATTTTAATTGATAATATTGATTGCCACTGGCAACTACAAAATAAATATCATTTTCTTTAAAATAATTATAAATTTTTCTAAAAATTGTGCGGTTATAATGCATTTGGTCATCTAAAAAAGTACCATCCATATCAACTGCAACTAGTTTAATCATAATTTCACACTCCTTGAAAATAGTCTAACATAAATCAGTAAATGATGAATTCTATTTTTAATACGTGAAAAAATTAATGTGAGTTCAAATAAAATGTTTTTAGATGCAATAACACTAGAACGATAAATTTATAATTTGATCACACTGTTGGTATTCGCTTGGTTTATGGGAAATCATTAAAATTGTGTGTGTCTTCTTTAATTTAATTAATGTTTGAAAAATTTCATATGAAGTCTTTTCATCAAGAGCACTAGTTATTTCATCAAATAATAAAATTTTAGAATTTTTTAGAAGTGCTCGAGCAATTGCTAGCCTTTGTTGTTGTCCTCCAGAAAAATTTAAAGCACCGTCACTTAAAATAGTATCGTATTGTTTTGGTAGTGACATAATATATTCGTCGATTTCTGCCTGTTGACAAGCTTTTTTGATATTATTGATATCAGGATCAATAAGTGCAAGGTTTTCATAAATTGACATATTGAACAAGTACGGATGTTGGGCAACACAAGTTAAAATCTGTGAATATTTTATCCTAGAATACTTGTCTATTGGATGTGTACCAATCAATATCTTACCACTAGTTGGTTTTTCAAAGCGCAAAAGTAAATTGAATAAAGTACTTTTTCCACAACCACTGGGACCGATTATTGCAATTAATGAATTTGACTTTAGGTTTAAATTGAAGTTTTGAAAGACTGTTTTTTCACGATAAGAAAAAGTAACATTTTTAAATGTAATACAAAATTCATTTGGTTTGATCATATCATCATTAAGAAAATATTCATTACACGATGAATTAATAAAATTATCATAACGATCAATTGATACATTTTTTATTCTGAGTTCACCTAAGGTAGAAATAAAGTCACTTAAAGAGCTGAATAAAGTTCCAAAATAAGACTGGATAATGAGTACTGTGTCAATTTCAAACTTGCCATTTAGACAATTATAGCAGGCATAGAACATTAGAATAATTTCTGTACACATTGTGATACTAGGACTAATTATGTTACTGATTATTTTATTGTTAATTTGTTTATCGTGAATGTTTAGATAAGCTTTGTTCAACAATTGATATTTGGCATGTAACTGATCAAGAATACTGAAAATTTTGATATCTCGTAAACCGTTAAGCAGTTGACTGTAAAATTGCATTTCATCATCAGCTTTCAATTTTCCTTCTTTGGTTAGAATTTCAAATTTATCATTATATATGTTTAAAATATAGATAACGATACTATTGATTATACATCCTAAGATCATTAAGCTGATACTAATTTGACTAAGAATAATAATTGAAATAATAAAAGATAGAAATAGCAAGATAGCTTGAGATAGCCAAGTACCAAACTCTGCGAGTAATTTAATATCACCATTAATGATATTAAGAATTTCTCCTTTGCTGTGATTAGTAAAGTATTTCATATTAATAATATCTAATTTTTTAATCATATCATTTTGTAACTTTAGGTAGACATCATTATATAGCTTTTTTTCAATATTATAGCTGATAATTTTAAATAACTTTGATGCTATTTTAAGAACAAAATACAAGATCATGGTAATTATGACCATTTTACTATTTTGTTTAGTTAAATAATTAATCGTTAAGCTAAACAATAAACTTGTAAACATATAAGGACCATTTGCTAATAAAGAAGCTAAGACCAGTATAAAGGTTATTTTTTTATTAGCTTTAGTAACTTGAAAATATTTTTTAATAATTCTTAGATTTTTCATTTTAGAAATTTATTTATAGCATTTTTTAAAAGAGTTTGGATCTCTTCCTCTTTTAAAGCCATGTTACCACCATATATTTGAGTTGCAATTCCATGGGTATAAAAACGAATATCACGATAAAGTATCTCACTTTCTTTAATTGTAATACCAAATTGTTGTGCTGAATATTCAATCGTTTCACGATTCCAAGCGGAATGGACGACTTCTTCAATGGAACGAGTTTTGATAAATTCATTGACAAACAATGCTCCAAATAGATTCTTTTCTTTGATGGCAAAATCAATATAAGCAAAAGACATCGTGTAAAGATAATTATTTTTATCAAGATGTGCTAAGATGAAATCGTTGTAATATGCATCAATTTTTTTCTTTAATTCAAATTTTAATTCATTCATATCATTAAAAACCTTAAAGATGGGCATTGTTGAACAGTTTAGTTGTTTAGCGAGATAGCGTGCATTTAGATTTTCAATCCCCTCGGATTTAGTAATTTCAAATGACTTTTCAATAATTAACTCTTTTGTTATTCTTGTTTTTGGTGGCATAATTGACTCCTTTCATATAAAATAACATATGTTATATAACAATTGTTATTTTATATAAGAACATGTACTTTGTCAATATACAAGGGATAAATGTTTAATAAACATATTTTACATATACTGCTCTTTTTTTATTTTATCTAATCATACTATAATTTATTTGAGTTACTTTAGGTCAAGTGTTTTTATTAATTATTTTTTTAATTGTTTTAAAATAATACAAGCAGCCTTATTAATAGAATTATATATTATATAATAGTTGTATATATTTAAAAAAAGGCATGATAAGTGGTGAATATGGTTACAATAGATACGCTAATAATATAGATATAATGTTAGATTGTAAATTACTTGAGAAAAAGGTGATATTTTTATAAACAAATGGTTTGTGATATAATATGTGCAAGAATTGGAGAGTGATAATGATGAAAATAGTAGCATTTACTGGTGCAGGGATAAGTAAACAAAGTAATATTCCAACCTTTATGGAAAGACCAGATGTTAGAGAAAAGTTATTTAGAAATTATGCTAATAACCATCATGAAGAATATAATGAAGTAATCAAACAATTAAAAGCTAACATGAATGGGGCTGAGCCTAACGATGCCCATATTGCATTAGCTGAATATGATATTCCTATTATTACAATGAATATCGATGGTCTACATAAACAGGCTGGGAGTGATGCCTTAGAATTGCATGGCGGATTGCCGGAAGAAGATGAATTGAGTATAGCCTGGTCATTATTTAATAAACCAGTATTATATGGTGATCCGGCACCTAATTATCAAAAGGCCTATGAGATGGTAGGGGCATTAAAAAAGAATGATATATTTATTGTTATTGGCTGTTCGTATCATACGGCGATAGCTTGTGATTTAAGAGAAGTGGCGAAATCAAGAGGGGCTAAGATTATTGAAATTCAAGAAGATGCTGCTCATAATGTTAGAAAAGTGTTAAAAGGACTATTAAAATAATTATATTAATTGACATTTTGATTATTTATCGGTATTATAAGTTCATATAATAAATACGATGAATTGAAAGAGTAAACTAGGCGTTTAGGCAAAGAGAGTATCGGGTTGGTGTGACGATATCCAAATAAATAGTTGAATACATCAAGGAGTAGAATGTTGAAGTAAGTAGGCATCTCCGGTGACACCCGTTAATGTGTAAGAGTATGAACTATAGTTGTATAGCGTACTTGATGAGGCTGATAGAGTGATCTATTAGTGAATAAAGGTGGTACCACGAAGATATCTCGTCCTTTGATTAGGATGAGTTTTTTATTTATAGGAGGAAATTAAAATGATTATTGTCTTGAAACCACATACTAGTGATGAAAGTATTAAAAAAATTGAAGATGTGATTAGAGCTAGGGGGGCTGAACCACATGTTTCTAAAGGAGAAATCCAAACAATTATTGGAATGGTTGGAGATACAACTCAAATTGATCCTAAAGCAATCGAAGTAGAACCATGTGTTGAGAAGGTCATGAAAGTATCTGAGCCATATAAACTTGCTAACCGGGCTTTTCATCCTGATGATACGATCG
>ENA-OWPD01002355-OWPD01002355.1-human-gut-metagenome-genome-assembly--contig:-NODE-2355-length-10797-cov-7.716254_pt1 | contig 10797 bp, 7 predicted proteins | sample MGYA00248262_ERZ651842 | MGnify/ENA primary metagenome ERZ651842 (study PRJEB26924, sample SAMEA4378253) | human gut metagenome | biome: human gut; feature: human-associated habitat; material: faeces... | reverse complement strand
ATAACGGGTCTTATTCTGCGGATAGCATCCAGGTATTGGAAGGTCTTGAAGCAGTAAGAAAACGCCCTGCGATGTACATTGGTGACATCAGCGTCAAGGGACTTCACCATTTGGTATACGAAATCGTTGACAACTCTATCGACGAAGCATTGGCCGGTTATTGCGACCATATCGAAGTAACAATCAACGAAGACAATTCAATCACAGTACAGGACAACGGACGCGGTATTCCGGTGGACTATCACGAGAAAGAAAAGAAGTCGGCACTGGAAGTTGCCATGACCGTACTGCATGCCGGAGGTAAATTCGACAAGGGTTCTTACAAGGTATCCGGAGGTTTGCACGGTGTAGGTATGTCTTGCGTAAACGCGCTGTCTACCCACATGACTACGCAAGTATTCCGCGATGGTAAAATCTATCAGCAGGAGTATGAGATCGGTAAACCGCTTTACTCTGTAAAAGAAGTCGGTACAGCCGACATCACGGGAACCCGCCAACAATTCTGGCCGGATAATACCATCTTTACAGAAATGGTATACGATTACAAGATTCTGGCTTCACGTCTGCGCGAATTGGCTTATCTGAACGCCGGTCTTCGCATCTCTCTGACTGACCGTCGGGTGGTGAACGAAGATGGAAGTTTCAAGAGCGAGCAATTCTATTCAGAAGAAGGTTTGAGAGAGTTCGTACGTTTTATCGAGTCATCACGCGAGCACTTGATTAACGATGTGATCTATCTGAACTCCGAAAAGCAGGGAATTCCTATTGAAGTGGCTATCATGTACAATACCGGATTCTCCGAAAACGTTCACTCATACGTCAACAATATCAACACCATTGAAGGTGGTACACACTTGGCAGGTTTCCGCCGTGCGCTGACTCGTACGTTGAAAAAATACGCCGAAGACAGCAAGATGCTGGAAAAGGTGAAAGTTGAAATTTCGGGAGATGACTTCCGTGAAGGTTTGACTGCCGTTATTTCTGTAAAAGTAGCTGAACCACAGTTTGAAGGACAGACTAAAACAAAGTTGGGTAACAACGAAGTGATGGGTGCTGTTGACCAGGCAGTGGGCGAAGTATTAGCATATTATCTGGAAGAACATCCGAAGGAAGCCAAAACAATTGTCGACAAAGTGATTCTTGCCGCTACTGCACGTCACGCTGCAAGAAAAGCCCGTGAAATGGTACAACGCAAGTCGCCGATGTCGGGTGGCGGTCTGCCGGGTAAATTGGCTGACTGTTCGGATAAGGATCCTTCTAAATGTGAATTGTTCCTCGTCGAGGGAGACTCGGCAGGTGGTACTGCCAAGCAGGGACGTAACCGTATGTTCCAGGCGATCCTCCCATTACGCGGTAAGATTCTGAACGTAGAAAAAGCCATGTATCACAAGGCTTTGGAAAGTGATGAAATCCGCAATATCTACACAGCTCTCGGTGTGACTATCGGAACTGACGAAGACAGCAAGGAAGCAAATATCCAGAAGCTGCGCTATCACAAGATTATCATCATGACCGATGCCGACGTCGATGGTTCTCACATCGACACACTGATTATGACGTTCTTCTTCCGCTATATGCCACAGATTATTCAGAATGGCTATTTGTACATCGCTACTCCCCCGCTCTACCTTTGCAAAAAAGGTAAAGTAGAAGAGTATTGCTGGACAGATGCACAGCGCCAGAAGTTTATTGACACTTACGGCGGTGGTTCAGAAAATGCAATTCATACACAACGCTACAAAGGTTTGGGTGAAATGAACGCACAGCAGTTGTGGGAAACAACTATGGACCCCGAAAACCGTATGTTGAAACAAGTAAATATTGACAACGCCGCAGAAGCTGATTATATCTTCTCTATGTTGATGGGTGAAGATGTAGGGCCACGCCGCGAGTTTATTGAAGAGAATGCAACGTATGCAAATATCGATGCATAATTTTAATATTACGTTTTTATAAACCAACCTCACATCTTACAACGAGGAAACGCCGATGGCGAAGGAACATCCTTCGATCGGCGTTTTTCTTTTGTCTGAAGGGGCTTTCATGTTCGAATCGTTCAACCGCCCATCTCTTAATAAAACCTAACAGCAGAAACGTTTTCCATACAAAATCACTATCTTGCATAAAAAGCAAAGAAAACATAACTATGAAAATGAAAACTACTGCGCCCAATCCGTTATTTGCAAAGATCAGGTTGTTTCTTATTGTACTGACTTCCTGCGTGATCGCGACTTGTATCTTCTTGATTATTATCCATCCGGAAGCATGGATTATGCCGGCATGCGGAATCATAATCGCATTGTGCATTTTGCTCTATCAGCTATATTGCATACGCAAGAACCGGAAGAGAATTTAAATATATTGTTGCTTTTTCAGTTCTTCAGCAACAGTGACCAGCTCTTTGTACCATTCTTCACCGAACTTACGGATTAAAGGCTCTTTCAAAAACTGATATACGGGAAGATTCTCTTTTTTCCCCAGCAAAACCGCTGCTTTACATACGTCCCAACGATTATAATTCACCGCTTTATAGGGTCCGTAATCGCCGATCCGGATAGGATAAAGATGACAGGACACCGGTTTATAGAAGTCTGTTTTCCCCTCCCGACAAGCCTTCTCAATAGCACAGTAGCAACAGCCTTTCTCATCGTAGCAGGTAAACACACAGTCTTTATTATTAACAATAGAAGTCACCAGATCGCCTTCCTGATCCGTATATACTACTCCTTGCTCTTCAATCACCGCACGTGCTTCCGGAGCCAGTTCATCCCAAATAATCGGCAAAACTTCTTCCAACTCCATCACCTCGTCCAGCTCTACCGGAGCACCGGCATCACCTTCAATACAACAAGCCCCCTTGCAAGCGCCCAAATCGCAAAGGAACTTCTCCTGAAATACATCAAGAGATACTACTACATCACCTATTTGTATCATTTTAAACCTTATGTGAGACAAAAAGGGCGGAGTAGAACTCCGCCCTCCCAATTATAGAAATCTAAATTACTTAATCAAAACGTTTCCGTCCATTTCTGCCGGAACTTCCAGTCCCATAATCTTTAAAATAGTTGGAGCAACATCTGCCAAACGACCATCTTCTACTTTCGCAGCCTTGTTCTCTGTTACATAAACACAAGGAACAGGGTTCAAAGAGTGAGCAGTGTTCGGAGTACCGTCTTCGTTCAAAGCATGGTCAGCATTACCATGATCGGCAATGATAATTGCTTCGTAATCTTGTGCTTTAGCGGCTTCGATTACATCTTTCACACAAGCGTCTACAGCAACAACTGCTTTCTCGATTGCTTCGTAAATACCGGTATGACCAACCATGTCACCATTAGCAAAATTCACTACAATGAAATCATATTTGTTCTCGTTGATGGCAGCTACCAGTTTATCTTTTACTTCAAAAGCGCTCATTTCCGGCTTCAAGTCATAAGTAGCAACTTTTGGAGAAGGAACAAGGATACGTTCTTCTTTATCGAACGGAGTTTCACGTCCACCGTTGAAGAAGAATGTTACGTGAGCATACTTTTCTGTTTCAGCGATATGAAGTTGGCTCAAGCCTTTGGAAGCAAGATATTCGCCCAATGTGTTGGACACGTTTTCTTTGTCGAACAGGATATGAACGCCTTTGAAAGATGCATCATACGGAGTCATACAGTAATATTGCAGCCCCGGGATGGTATGCATGCCAGCTTCCGGCATATCTTGTTGAGTCAGTACGACAGTCAACTCTTTAGCACGGTCGTTACGGTAGTTGAAGAAGATCACTACATCACCCTCTTTGATTGTTCCGTCACAGTTAGCGTTTACAATCGGTTTGATGAATTCGTCTGTCACGCCTTCGTCGTAAGATTCCTGCATTGCCTGAACCATATCAGTAGCTTTCTTGCCTACACCGTTTACGAGCAGGTCGTATGCTTCTTTTACACGTTCCCAACGCTTGTCACGGTCCATTGCATAATAACGGCCGATGATAGAAGCAATCTTTCCTGCTGATTTCTCGCAGTGTGCAGAAAGTTCTTCGATAAAGCCTTTACCACTCTTCGGGTCAGTATCACGGCCATCCATGAAGCAGTGGATAAATGTATTGTTGATGTTGTATTCTTTTGCGATATCGCAAAGTTTGAAGAGATGAACGAGTGAGCTGTGTACACCACCGTTAGAAGTCAGCCCCATAAAGTGAATATTCTTTCCGTTTTCTTTTGCATAAGAGAAAGCAGAAACGATTTCAGGATTTTTCATGATGCTATTGTCCGCACATGCACGATTGATTTTCACCAAGTCCTGATAAACCACGCGTCCGGCACCGATATTCAAGTGACCTACTTCCGAGTTACCCATCTGTCCGTCGGGCAAACCTACGTTTTCACCGCTTGCCTGAAGTTGAGAGTGAGGATAAGTACTCATCAGATAATCCCAATAAGGAGTGGGAGTGTTGAAGATTACGTCGTCTTTCTTTTGGTCACCTAATCCCCAACCATCGAGGATCATTAAAAGGGCTTTCTTACTCATAATATTTTAATATTTAAATTATCACACTGATTTTCGGGCGCAAAGGTACAAAAAAGATGGTTACGTAAACGTTTAATCTATGTTAAGTTACAGGGCAGAAGTGTATCAGGCTATGGGGCTTTTTCTTACTTTGTAAAACAACTTTCAACCTGTTTATCGAAAAACAGGATACAAAAGGCGGAACTTACTTCATTTTTCCGTACCTTTGCCTCGCTTTTAAATTAAAATCATAGAAATATGGACGATTCAAACCCGCGAACGTGCACAACTAGTATTAATTAAAGCGAACAGAGCCATTGAAGACTGATGCCTCTGCTCGTGTCAAACAAACGAAAGGAGGCAATAAGATGAGAACGTATCTTTATTGTGAGGCTGGCTTTGTGGAAAAAGCACAATGGCTTCCCAACAGCTGGGTAAATGTAGTATGCCCAAACAATGACGACTTTGAATTTCTAACTCAAACTCTCAACGTACCCGAATCATTTCTGAACGATATAGCCGATACGGACGAACGTCCGCGTACGGATACGGAAGGTAACTGGTTGTTGACGATTCTTCGTATCCCGGTAGTGAACAAACAGAATGGCAGTCTGCCTTTCGACACCGTACCGATTGGAATTATCACTAATAACGAGATTATTGTGTCCGTCTGTTATCACAACACGGATTTATTACCGGATTTCATAGAGCATACCCGTCGAAAAGGGATCGTTGTACGCAACAAACTGGATCTGATTTTCCGGTTAATCTATTCTTCTGCCGTGTGGTTCCTGAAATATCTAAAGCAGATAAACATAGACATCAGTGCCGCAGAAAAGGAACTGGAACGGAGTATCCGTAACGAGGATTTGCTTCGCTTGATGAGACTGCAAAAAACACTTGTCTACTTCAATACTTCCATCCGTGGAAATGAAGTGATGATCGGTAAGTTAAGGACTATTTTTCAGGATACGGATTATCTGGACACTGAATTAGTGGAAGATGTAATTATCGAGCTGAAACAGGCGCTCAATACGGTGAATATTTACAGTGATATCCTCACAGGGACAATGGATGCTTTTGCGTCTATTATCTCCAATAATGTGAATACGATCATGAAACGTATGACAAGTCTGTCCATCGTCCTGATGCTTCCGACATTGATTGCCAGTTTCTATGGCATGAATGTGGATATTCACCTAGAAGAAGTGCCCTTTGCTTTCTCTTTGATTGTGCTCTTTTCCATCGGATTGTCAACGCTTGCGTTTGTGATATTCCGGAAGATTAAGTGGTTCTAAAAGGAGGAACATAAAAAAAACAGCTTACCATCTATGATCCTTTATAAGGATTCTTTACGACGGTAAGCTGTAATTATACGTTTTTTATTCTATAGAGAATTAATTAAAAGAGAATGTTTAGAGAGAAATTAAAATATTTATCCTTCTTTATTTGCTTTTCTTCCACCTAACGGAATAGACACCCCAACGAATCCATTAACAGAGTTAGAGTTCTTTCCTAAGAACATATAGTCAGTTCCGACAAACAGAGGACCTAACTTCAGACCCAAACCGAAAGATTTACCGGCTGACTGGATAACTGAATAACTAAGTGCTACATTGAACCAACTTTTCGGACGGTAGTTTGCAGAGAATGTTAATTCAGTAAGAGCATCAGGCTGTACAAAACGAGTTGTAGACAATGCGCCAACAGCCAGTTTGTTATTGAAAAATCCGTATTCTGCACCTATTACTAATGTAGAAGCCAGACGAGACTTGCGAGACTTGCTTGCTTCTTCCGTCCTAAGTTGTAACATGTCGTAGTCAAGTACATCACCGCCACTAACACGTTCCATATATCCTTCAGCATCAGCCTGCAATTGATTAATATTGGTTTGAATCGCATTTAATGTTGCTGGATAATCAATACTACTATTAGGATTTTCAGGTTCATTTAGGACGGGAATCCCGACTGTATAACTACTTCCCTGCATATTGATATCTGAAGCATTGGTTGAGGCTATTTTTGTCGCCCCTTTTGACCAAGAAATAAATCCCAAATCCAAAATAGAAGCAGATACGGTTAAATTATCCATTATTTTATATGAAGCACCTAAATCAATACCAAAGCCATATCCTGCCACACCTAAATTACCACTGTCAAAATCAAAATCATCAATATAACCTTTCTCCTCCATACCTGTTAATTCCAAACCTTTGAAAGAGCTTTCTAAACTAGCCCCTACATTCAAGGTTGCATGATAAGCATTAATTTTATTTCGAAGTGCCTCAATCTTTTCTTTTGAATTTACATCTCCAATAGTCAAATTTTCGAAACTTCTAATATCAGCATCACTTGGAAGGCTAGCATTCATTGACACATTATTTAATTTCAACTCCATATTGCCAATCCCCAATAATACTTTCACCCGACCACCAACAGTCAAACGGTTATTTATTTGTCGTGAAAGTCCCAAGCCTACTTCAGTATAAGCATTAATATTCAATTGTTGGCCACTAATATCATAGTTACTATTTCTCCAATTATCTTCTATTCCATCCATCTCATTCAAGAAAGTAAACATAGATTTTGTCAAGTTAGCACCAATATCTGTACGCAGACCGATATTGAATGACCAGAAGTTTTTACCTTTATACCATCCTGCAGAAAGAATTTCTGTACTGAAGTTTACATTCAGCTTATTTTTATCTTTCAGACGATTCATAAAATCAGTGCTTTTATAAAAATCGTCACCATCATCAATAATATCGATGATATCCTGATAACCTAATGAAGTAGAACCAACAGTTGCATTAACTGCACCAATTACCGGAAGGTTGAAATAACCTTTCGTCGGTGTTAAAGCCGGATTTAGTTGTTGACGATAATGGGTACCTTCCATGAAATAAGAAGTACGCAAAAACTGTGCATTTGCAGAAAGAGTGCAAACCAACATCATAAAAAATACCCCAATAATTTTAGAAGACCACAATAGTTTGTTCGTTGCCATGATTTTAAACTTTTTAATTCTTATTATTGTTTGCAAAGATATAGCATTTCAATAACAAATAAAAGCACTAGACAACACTTTTTTAGCCTAAACAGAACAATCTTAGGGTTATCCGTAACAAAATCGTGCTTATTCTGCAAAAAAATGTAGAAAATATGTGTAAAATGAAACAAAGTGACTTTAGAAGTTCAAAGTCAGCTGTCCGTCTCCCAGGAGATTGAACGTCATTCGATGGTAAGGAGTGGTTCCACGTTCGGCAATGGCGGCACGATGTTTTTTAGTTGGGTAGCCTTTATTGTGATCCCAGTCATAATAAGGAAACTCTTCGTGGAGACGGTTCATATAATCATCTCTGTATGTCTTGGCTAAAATAGAAGCCGCAGCTATTGAAAGATATTTCCCGTCGCCTTTCACTACCGTGGTATGGGGGATGCCGGGATATTTAGTGAAACGGTTTCCGTCGATCAGTAAATGCTGTGGGCGGGTAGTCAGTTGGTCCACTGCACGATGCATAGCTAGAAAAGAAGCCCGCAGGATATTTATTTCATCAATTTCTTCCGGTGACACGACGCCAACCGCCCAGGCTATCGCTTCCTTCTCTATTACCTCACGTAGTGCATAACGTTGCTTTTCGGACAGTTGCTTGGAATCATTCAACAGTTCATTCTTAAAATCTTTTGGAAGAATAACCGCAGCAGCGTATACTGCTCCCGCCAAACATCCACGACCGGCCTCATCACATCCGGCTTCAATCAGATTCTCGTTTAAATAAGGTAATAACATATTTATCGCTTCTATTTTGACACAAAGGTAATTCAAATTAAAAAAGGAGACTTGTTTTGCCTCCTTTTTCTTACTTCTTTCCTGCTTTTTTTAGAATAAACTCCAGGCAACCGTAAGCCCTGCCATTACAATGGCTACCATGCTCATTAGCTTTATTAAGATATTCAAGCTCGGCCCGGATGTATCTTTAAACGGATCGCCCACAGTATCTCCTACTACGGTTGCTTTATGAACTTCACCGCCTTTTCCTCCAAAGTTTCCTTCTTCTACATATTTCTTTGCATTATCCCATGCACCGCCGGCATTAGCCATGAAGATAGCCAACACGAAACCACTACTCAAGCCACCAATCAGCAGACCGAGTACGCCGGGAACGCCAAAGATAAATCCTGTAAGAATCGGAGCAACAATAGCAATCAAGGAAGGAATAACCATCTCACGCTGCGCACCCTTTGTCGATATTTCAACACAACGTTCGTAATCCGGCTCGGCTTCTCCGGTCAGAATACCCTTTATGTCACGGAACTGGCGGCGCACTTCGTCAACCATGTGTCCTGCCGCACGCCCTACTGCATTCATTGTCAAACCACAAAACAGGAAAGCCATCATTGAACCGAGGAACATGCCCGAAAGTACTTTCGGATTCATCAAGTGTACTTCGTAATAATCCATGAAGTCGATAAAAGTGGCATTTGCTACGCTGATAGAACTTCCATCTGCAAAAGTCAGGTCCACATTACCAAGACGTGTCAGACCGATTCGGATTTCTTCAATATAAGAAGCCAGCAAAGCCAGACCTGTCAGTGCAGCGGAACCGATTGCAAAACCTTTTCCCGTGGCGGCAGTTGTGTTACCCAATGAATCGAGCGCATCAGTACGTTTGCGAACTTCAGCACCCAGGCCGGACATTTCCGCATTACCTCCCGCATTATCCGCAATCGGACCGTAAGCATCCGTTGCCAATGTGATACCTAAGGTAGAAAGCATACCAACAGCTGCAATACCGATGCCATACAATCCCATGCCGACATTACCGAAATCACCTGCGGAAGCCAACAGATAGGAAGCAATGATACCAATCACTACTGCAACTACAGGAATAGCTGTAGAAAGCATACCCAAACCAATACCGGAAATAATGACGGTAGCAGGACCAGTCTTACCGCTTTCACTCAGTTTCTGGGTAGGACGATAAGATTGAGAAGTATAATATTCCGTAGAACGTCCGATGATAACACCTACTACCAGTCCGACTACTACGGCACAAGAAATCCAAATCCAGTTATCTAGTTGCAAGAGCCACAGGATTAAGAATGTAGCTGCAACAATAAGCACGGAACTAAGGTTCGTACCGAAAGCCAATGAACCGAGCAAGTCTTTCATGGTCGCATTCTCTTTAGTACGGACAGCGAATATCCCTATAATAGAAAGGATAATGCCAACAGCTGCAATCAACATCGGAGCAATAACTGCCTTGAATTGCATCACTGTATCTGCCGAATGGATAAAAGCAGCAGCACCCAGCGCAGCTGTTGCCAGAATCGATCCACAGTAAGATTCATATAAGTCGGCTCCCATACCGGCCACGTCACCCACATTGTCACCTACATTATCGGCAATAGTAGCAGGATTACGAGGGTCATCTTCCGGAATTCCGGCTTCTACTTTACCTACCAAGTCGGCTCCAACATCGGCTGCCTTCGTATAGATACCACCACCTACACGGGCAAAGAGTGCTTGCGTAGAAGCACCCATACCGAAAGTCAGCATGGTAGTAGTAATCACACAGAGTTTATGAGTAGGTGTCAGCGCATCAGCAGGAATCACTGCATTCAACAACAGATACCAGAAAGATATATCGAGCAATCCCAGGCCAACTACAACTAATCCCATCACCGCGCCGCTTCGGAAAGCAATCCTCAACCCTGCATTCAGAGAATTACGGGCGGCATTAGCGGTACGAGCCGACGCATAAGTCGCCGTCTTCATCCCTAAAAATCCGGAAAGCCCGGAGAAAAATCCCCCTGTAAGAAAAGCAATGGGAACCCATGCGTTCTGTACATGAAAGCCATAGGCCATAATTGAAAACAAAATAACCAACCCCAAGAATACCCAGCCTACTATTTTGTATTGCTGTTTCAGATAAGACATAGCTCCTTTGCGCACAGCAGCAGCTATCTTTATCATTTGGGGTGTACCTTCGCTCTCTTTCATCATTTGCTTATGAAAGTAATAAGCAAAGCAGAGGGCTAACACGGAAGCGACTGGAACCAGCCAGAAAAGAATGTTGTCCATAGGATCAATTTTTAAAGGGTTTACGGAGGCTAAAAGTATGGAAATCAAATGAAATAAGCAAGTAAAAAAGAAAGAATTTATAAAGCTGAATTATTCTATCTTTTATACATCTCTTTAAACAAAATGGGCACACTGTAGTTATTTACTTCATTCCCTCATTTCTATACGGTTTTGAAATAAGTCAAGTCATAAAAAAATAAGCTGAAATATAATCCCAG
>ENA-OWPD01002347-OWPD01002347.1-human-gut-metagenome-genome-assembly--contig:-NODE-2347-length-10838-cov-3.100529_pt1 | contig 10838 bp, 8 predicted proteins | sample MGYA00248262_ERZ651842 | MGnify/ENA primary metagenome ERZ651842 (study PRJEB26924, sample SAMEA4378253) | human gut metagenome | biome: human gut; feature: human-associated habitat; material: faeces... | reverse complement strand
ATTGCCCGTGATCTGCTCTCCTCCTATGGCTTTGCACTGGACTGGGCGGAAAACGGCCGGCTCTGTGTGGAGCGCTTTCAAGCGTCGCAGGCAGATCATTACGATGCAATCCTCATGGACATCCGCATGCCCGTTATGGACGGCTATCAGGCTGCCCGGGCCATTCGGGCCATGGACCGTCCGGACGCCAGGGAGATTCCCATCATTGCCATGACGGCGGATGCCTTCTCTGAGGACATTCGCCGGGCCATGGACAGCGGTATGAGCGCACATATCGCCAAGCCCATCGATATCCGGGAGTTGCTCCGCGTGCTCCAAAGATGCCTGTCTTGAACCCCGGGCCTGGGGCCCTTTGTATCCGGATACGTGCCCGCTGTGGAGAACCCCTGTTGCGAAAATGGATCGTTTCCACACACCGTTCAAGACCCGGAAGAAGGACACGACAATGTCGTGTCCTTCTTCCGGGTCTTAGCAATCCGGGCGGCCCCGTATGGATCCTTTCGGGATTCCCGCTCGGCCTTTATTCTCCTCCCGTCAGGCCAGCGTCCAGCTCTGGCTCTCCGTCTGGAGCTTTACCATATGGGCGTAAATGCCGCCTTGCGACAGCAGCGCATCCGGTTTCCCCTCCTCTGCCACCGTGCCGCCGGAGAGCACCACGATCTTGTCGGCTCCGGCTACCGTGCGCATCCGGTGGGCGATGACCAGCACGGTTTTCTCCTGGATCAGGCGGGAGAGGGCGTTTTGGATCAGCGTCTCATTTTCCACATCGAGAGAAGCAGTGGCCTCGTCCAGCAGAATGATGGGCGCGTTTTTGAGAAAAGCCCGCGCAATGGAAATGCGCTGACGCTCGCCCCCGGAGAGCTCGCAGCCATTTTCTCCGATGTTGGTATTCCACTTGTCGGGCAGCTTCTCGGCGAACTCATCCACATTGGCAAGCCGCGCCGCCGCCAACACGGCTTCGTCAGTGGCGTCCTTGTTGCCGATGCGGATATTTTCCAGAATGGTGTTGTCAAACAGGGTGACATCCTGAAACACGATGGAATAGAGCGAGAGCAGGGTTTCCGGGTCGATTTTGGAGATGTCCATACCGCCTACCGTGATCCTGCCGCGGCTTACGTCCCAGAATCGTGCGGCCAGGCGGGAAACCGTGGTTTTTCCTCCTCCGGAGGGGCCCACCAGCGCTGTCACTTCTCCCTGCTTCGCGTTGAAGGAGACGTCCTTCAAAACGCGCTCTCCGGCATTGTAGGCAAAGCCCACATGATCAAACGAAATGTCATAGCCCTGGTTGGAGAGCTGATTTTCCCCCTGCTGGATAGGATGGTCAAGGATTTCATTCATCCGGGCAATATTGGTTCGGGTGCTGATCACCGCCGCCAGATTCTGCAGGGCGCCCTGCAAAGGGTCGTACAGCCGGGACACCACCAGCAAGAACAGAAAGAAGGTCAGCACATCCAGACTGCCCTGCATCAACAGGACCGCGCCCACCAGTGCAACGGTGGCGATGCCCAGCTTCAAAATGAGAGAGGCGGACACTACAAAGGCCGCCAGGCCAAATTCATTGATGATAGAACGCCGCTCCACGGCACGGATTTTCTTCTCCAGCCCCTTCAGATACTCCGTTTCGGCGTTGTTGGCTTTTAAGTCTTGTACCGCCTCCATGCACTCCTGGATTCCGTCGGCACATGCCATTTTCGCGTCCATGGCCTTCTGGTTGAACCTCTCCTGCACCTTGGCCGAAAAACCTACGACGGCAAAGGATACCGGCATTACCCACAGCGCCGCCAACGCCATGCGCCAGTCATAGGAAAAAAGGCTCACGGCAATCAGCAGAGTGGAGATCATGGACCCGGCCAGCTCCGGAATGAAGTGGGAAAAGCTCTGCTCCAGAAAGGTGCAGTCTGCCATAATGGTGCTGGTCAGGTCGGCCAGATCCTTTTTCCCGAAGAAAGACAGCGGAATCTTCCGCAGCCGCTCCGCCAAGGTGATCCGGCGCACGCCGCTTTCCGTATAGGTGGCAAAATAGGTGGCATTATATTGGAAGTACGTGGCGAGCAGAATCAGTCCCACACAGACTACGCAGCCAATGATATAAAAGGCAATCCGCCCGTTCGGGACGCCGCCCTTCATCAGATCGCTGACCAGGCAGTACAGAAGTCCCACGGGGAACATGAAGGAGATATTTTGCAGGACGCAGGCAAGGCAACCCTTGATCAAATCCTTTGCACCCTGTTCAGAGAGCGCATATCGTTTTTGCAGACGCTGGATCATCTTATTGTACCTCCTTTGCGACCTTCCACCGAACGGAAGTCTGATAGTTTTGCCACATCCGGCTGAACAGGCCGCCCTGCGCCAGCAGTTCCCGGCTGGAACCGCTCTCTGCAATCTGTCCGTCCTTCACTACATAGATTTTGTCCACACCCACCACCGTGGAGAGTCGGTGGGCGATCATGATAACGGTCTTCCCTCTGGACAGGTTGGCAAGCGCGGCCTGCACCCTGGTCTCATTGTCCGGGTCGGCAAAGGCGGTGGCCTCGTCCAAAATAAGGACGGGCGCGTTTTTCAACATCACCCGGGCGATGGCGATGCGCTGCTGCTCTCCGCCGGAGAGGTAGACGCCCTTTGTGCCGATGACGGTGTCCACGCCGTTGGGCAGTTTTTCAATGATATCGTCGCACTGGGCGTTTTGCAGGGCGGCCAGAATTTCCTCCCGGGTGGCGTCCGGCTTTCCCATTCGCACATTTTCCAATATAGAGGCCTTGATCAGGCGGCTGTTCTGGAATACAAAGGCGACGGTGTCCATCAGCTCTTCCTTGGGGATACTCCGTACGTCCACACCGCCGATCTTCACCACACCGCTCTGAGGATCAAAGAAACGGGAGATCAAGTTTGCCAGGGTGGTCTTGCCTCCACCGGACGGCCCTACAAGGGCCACCGTCCGTCCGGCAGGAATGGAGAGGGAGACGCCTTTCAGCACATCCTTTTCTCCGTCGTAGCTGAATGAGACATTTTGCAGCTCTACCGATCCGTTCTCGGGGTGCTGGGGATGGTCCGTTTCTTTCAGCGGGTCCAGATTCAGTACGCTGTCGATTCTCTGGAGGGCATCGTCCACGATCATGGCGTTTTCGCTCTGGAACATGATTTTCGTCAGGGCGACCGAGATGATGGGGGTGATGATGATGTAGAATATTAGATTGAGCAGGAATTCCGGCGTGACACCCTTTTGCGTCAGCAGCAGACCGCCTGCGATCAGAAAGGCGAATACGCCGTTGATGGCCGCCGTATAGAGCATCATGGGGGTGCGCAGCTCCTTGGTATAAGCGATTACCCATGTCTTATACCGGTCAATGGATCCCTTGAACTTCTTAAAGGAGAAGATGGTCTGTCCAAAGGTCTTGACGACGGGGATGCCTCGGACATACTCCACCGCCTCATTGGACATATCATCCAGGGCGTTCTGGTATTCCTTCATTTTCTGCTGCATCCGGGAGCCGGTCATGGTCATCATGATGAGAAAGCCCAGCAAGACCGGTGCCAGACTCAGGAGCCCCAGCCGCCAGTCAAAGACGAACAGCAGCACCAGCAGGCCACAGGGGGTGGCGATGGCGCCCGCCCGGTCGGGGAGCTGGTGGGCCAAGTAGGTCTCCGTTGCCGCGCTGGACTCGTTGACGATCTTCCGCAGCTTGCCGCTGCCGATGCGCTCGGCAAGTCCAAGCGGGAGCTTGACAATGTGCTCCATCGCCTGAATGCGCAGGTTGGTAGCAATGCGGAAGGCGCCCAGATGAGAACACATGAGCCCCGCAATGTAGACCAGTACCGCAATCACCGCGAACAATACCGCCATCCAGCCGTTGTGGGGCAGGTTCCGGGCGCGACTGAAAGCCGGTGCGGTTTCCAGCACCTCCTTCATCACCAGCCAGATATAATAGTAGGGCACCAGCGCGATCAGGGCGCTCACAGCCGACAGTACCCATGAGGCCCGGGTCAGGTATTTGTGGTTCCCCGCTATTTGCAGCAGACGCGACAAGTTGGATTGCTTTTTCAAACGAATTCCTCCTTTGGGTCACATTTTTTGTAGTTAGCTGTAGCTAACTTATGGGCAAAAATTACAGGGCATCACTGCCCCATAATTTTCATCCATCCGGCGGTGTAAAAGGCCCGCATTTCCCGGATATAGTTTTCCGCATCCCGGAGGGGCATCTCGTGGATCACCAGCTCAAAAAAGGTGTGAAACATGCCGGTGATCAGGATATGTTCCAGTTTGGGGTCGATTTTGGGGGAGGGGCGCCCCAACTCGTTGAGGACCGCCAGATAGGTGTGGGTGCTCTCCACCTCGATCTCCACCATCTCGTCGATCAGGCCCGAAAACCGTGTTCCCTCCGAGCAGCAGAGAATCAGCTTACATTCCTCCAAATGCGCATAGGCATAGTGGAGCATATCGTACATGCAAAGCCCGGAGATATCTCCCATCACCTCCGGCTGCTGCTCGTGGGGTAGTTGGGCAAACTCCCGCTGGGCATCCTTGAACCGCCCAATGAGGTAATCATGGGGCTCCCCCACCAGCGCCTCAAACAGTTCCTCTTTGCTTTTGTAATAGCCATAGAAAGCCCCCGTGGTCATTCCCACGGATTTGACGATGTTCCGCAGGGAGGCTCCGCGAAATCCTTTTTCCAGGAATTCCGCTTTGGCCGCCTGATGGATACGGGTCAAAGTCGACTCGGCGGGCATAGGTCCACCCCCGATATAACATCGTTATATAACACTGTTATAGTATAGCAGGCACGGCATCCGCTGTCAAGCAAAATATGCTGTATCTTCCATCCGCAAAGTAAAAGCTGTAATAAAAGTGGGGGCATAAAATTGTTTCCGCTTTTTGAATGATTTCGCTATTTATCATAGATACTTGATTTTGAGTCTCAATTGCCCCAATATTTTCCAGAATCGTTTTTTCAAAAACCTTGGCTCTTAGAGATTCTTCTGACTTTTGAAAAAAGTCGGAGCAAGCTTTATATCGCTTGCTCCGACTTGGTGCGCCTGAAGGGACTCGAACCCACACGCATTGCTGCACGAGAACCTAAATCTCGCATGTCTACCAATTCCATCACAGGCGCATATTCAATTTCCCTTTGCTCTCCTCCGTGAGCGCAAGACAGCGGCCTCCAGGTCCTGCATGTCTGTCAATTTCTGCATTCCCTCACAGGGTGTCTGCCGGAACAGTGATACGGTGTTATTCTACCATCTGCCCACAAAAAAGTCAATTGCGCCGCCACATCGAACGTGGTATCATGAATGAGACCCCACTTTTTCGTTGGAGGAACGCATATGAATCTTACGCCGAGAGTCGCAGCCGTCCATGACATGTCCGGCCTGGGCCGGTGCTCACTCACCGTGGCTCTGCCCGTGCTCTCCGCTATGGGCGCGCAGTGCTGTCCGCTGCCTACGGCGGTGCTCTCCGCACACACCGCCTTCCCCGCCTCACACCTAGCCACCTTTCTGGATCTCACCGACGAGATGGAACGGATGCTCCTGCACTGGCGGAAGCTCCATGTGAGCTTCGACGCCATCTACAGCGGCTTTCTGGGCTCCGAACGGCAGATCGGCATCCTCCACCGCCTCCTCTCCGAGTTCCGCCGGAAGGAGACCCTTGTCCTGGTGGACCCGGTGATGGGGGACCATGGAAAGGTCTATCGTACCTATACCCCTGAGATGTGCCGCCTAATGGGAGAACTGGCCGCCGGTGCAGACCTCATCACCCCCAACCTCACCGAGGCCGCCATCCTGTTGGGCGAGGACTACTCCAGCGTCCCCACCGGACAGGCCGGCATGGAGCGATGGCTCACCCGCCTCTCCCTGGAGGGCCGGCGCTCGGTGGTGATCACCGGAGTCAGCTTCGCCCCCGGGACCGTGGGCGCCGGCTGCTTTGACCGCGGCAGCGGCAAGATCCGCTTTGCCATGGCTCGGCAGGAGCACGGCGAATTCTCCGGCACCGGCGATCTCTTCGCCTCAGTGCTGCTGGGCGCCTCCCTCCGGGGCGAGACGCTGGCCGACGCCACTGCCCGGGCAGTGGATTTTATCCAGAAGTGCGTCTCCCGCACTCTTGCGGCAGGGACCCCCGTGCTGGACGGCGTGCAGTTCGAGCCGCTTCTGAAAGAACTGGTGTAAAAATAAGCCCGCGCCCCGAGCGATCTTGCTCCGGGCGCGGGCTTATTTTGCCGTTGGGCGGCAGCGCCCCGCTGTGCATGCCTGCATACGAGGCGCCCTCATGTGCCGCTTTTCTTCCGCTGGACGTGCCAGCAGATCCGTGCCAGGAGGCGGTCCGGCACCAGACGCTGGGCCAGACGGACCGCTTTCATCCGGGCCCCGGGCACAATGACCGGCTTTCCCCGAAACATGCCGTTCACCGCGCACTCCGCCACTCGCCTGCTGCTCAGGCTGGGCGCGGAAAAGCACACGTCGGCCACCTGGTCGAATTCCGTCTGCACGGGGCCGGGGCACAGCACACTAATCCTCACTCCGCTCCCCGCCCGGCGCAGCTCCTCGGCCACCGCCTCAGACAGTCGGAGCACATAGGCCTTGGAGGCGTAGTAGGAAGAGAGCAGCGGTCCAGGCAGAAAGGCTGCCGAGGACGCTACATTCAGGATGTATCCCCGACCCTTGGCCTCCAGATCCGGGAGAAACAGCTTCATAAGCATATGCACGGCGATGATATTCACATCCAGCATCCCCAGCTCTGCCTCCAGGTCAGTCTCGTCAAAGGGGCCGAAGAGGCCCAGTCCGGCATTGTTCACCAGGATATCGATGTTCTCGCCCTGTGCCGCCCGGTACAGGGCCTGACACCCCTCCCGGCTGGAGAGGTCCGCCGGGAGAATCGTGACCCGCACCATACTCAACTCTGAGGCCAGTGCCCTCAGCCGCTCCTCCCGCCGGGCGGTCAGCACGAGGTCACAGCCGCGTGCAGCCAGGACCCGGGCGATATCTCTTCCTATCCCGGAGCTTGCTCCGGTAACCAGCGCCTTCATGGCGCAGCGCCTCCTTTTGTATCGGGTAACGGCCCTGACAGGTCGTCGTGGGTGTATTATACTACAGTACTCACAGCTTTTCCAAGCCTCCGCCCCTTTTATTCCCCCGCTCTCAGCCGGAACAGCTCCCGGACGCGTACCCCCTGGGCATGGAGCGCCGCCAGATACAGCACGCCTCCAAAGACCAGGCAGACCACCGCCGCATGGAGCGCGGCGAGCCCCCTGTCCTGGAGGATGGCAAACAGGAGATTGATCACCAGCCCCGCCAGAAGCGCAGCCAGTCCGGGCGCCGTCACCCACAGGAAGAGTTGAGGACGCAGGCCGGTCGCCCGGTGGAGGGAGGCCATGCCCAGCACCACTCCCAGCAGAGAACTGATGAGAAAGGCCCACACATAACCCAGGAGCCCCACGCCGGGTACGCCCACCGTAAAAAAGACGACGACCAGCTCTACCGCCCCGCACAGCAAGGCGTTCCGGGCGGCGGCGGGCTGACGCCCCACCCCATTGAGCGCACAGGAGAGCACCGACTGATAGCAGGAGAGCGCCACCCCCACGGAGAGGGGGGCCAGATAGTCTCCCACGGCGGGCTCTTTGAAGAGGGCGGAGCCCAAGGTGGGCCCCAACACCACCAGGAAGGCCATGGCCGGGAGCATGAGCACCGATGTCCCCAGCATGGCCTTGGAGATACGGCGGTGGACCTCTCCGCGCCGCTTCAGGGCGGTGGACTCGGCCAGCTTTGGGACCAGCACCAGCCCCAACGCGGCGATAAAAGCGGTGGGCAGCGTCAGCAGAGGCAGGGTCATGCCAAACATGACGCCGAAGGCCGAGATGGACGCCGAGACCTCCATCCCCCCCTGGACCAGCTTCTGGGGGATCAAAATGGCGCAGACCGACCCCATCAGATTCCCCAACAGGGAGGTAGCGGCAATGGGCAGCGCAATGCGGGCAATGCGGTGGTTCAGGCGGCCGGACGCCTCTCCCGCCCCCAGCGGACCATCCATCCCCCGCCGCCAGCGGCGGTGCAGGAGGGTGAGCGCGCAGGAAGAGAACACCTCGCAGATCACCATGCCCGTAACGATGAGCCCCACCGTCCGCTCCGGATTCTGGGGCAGGAAGAGCACCAGCAGCCCCAGCACCGCACACGTCCGTACCAGTTGCTCCAGCAGCTCGGTAAAAGCCGGAGGACGGATCATGCCCGCACCGTAAAAGGCGTGTTTGTGGAGATTCTCCACTCCGGTGAGGAGGATGCAGGGCAGCAGGATCACCAGCCCCAGTCTGGTCCGGGCATCCCCCAGGAGGTAGACCGAGATGGGGTCGGAGAAAAGGACGACTCCAAGCGTGGGAAGGGCCAGCAGCCCCAGGAGCAGCAGCAGGCACCGGCGCAGCACCTGCCACGCCGCCCGCCAGTTGCCCAGGGCCTGATATTCGGAGGTAAGTGTGGATACCGCCGCCGTAAGACCCACCGCGGTGACGGAGAGGAGGACGGAATAGACCGGCATGATGAGCTGATAGAGCCCCATGACCTCCGAGCCGATGAGCCGTGAGAGCAGAATACGGTAAAAGAACCCCAGGAGCTGGTTCACCAGCCCGGTGGCCGTCAGCAGCAGGGTCCCATAGAGCATGGACGTGCGGTCAAGTTTCAAAAGAGCGCCCCCTTTCCCAAAATACATATTCTCCGCGTACCCGAAACATGTGGGGAGACAGGCTTTCCCCGCCTTTGTTTCAACGCTTTACAGCGGCAGGGTACCCGTGGTATGATAACGCAGAACCACGTTTTCAGTCGACGGAAAGGAGTCTTTTTCATGCCGGCCACATTCATCAACGCCGCTCTCGTCCTGTTGGGCAGCCTGCTGGGCATGCTCTTCAAGGACCATATCGGGGCGCGTTTTCACTCCATCCTCACCCACGCCCTGGGCCTGTGCGTCCTGGGTATCGGCATCTCCTCCGCCGTGGGGACGGAGAACACCCTGTGTGTCATCGTGTGCATGGTGCTGGGCACCATCCTGGGAGAGGCTCTGCGGATCGAAGACCGCCTGGACTCCGTGGGCGAGGTGCTGCGGAAAAAGCTGGTCCATGGAGGTGGGAACACCCGCTTCACCGAGGGCTTCGTCACCGCCTCCGTCCTCTTCTGCGTGGGCTCCATGGCCATCATGGGCTCCATGGAGGCGGGCATCCAGGGCAAATACGACATCCTGATCTCCAAGGGGGTCATCGACGGCGTTACCGCCATCACATTCGCCTCCGCTATGGGGCTGGGCGTGGCCTTCTCCGTCGTCCCCCTCCTCCTCTACCAAGGCGGCCTCACACTTCTCTTCTCCTGCGTGGGTCCCTTCCTCGACCCGGCCGCCATCACGGAGATGAGCGCTGTAGGCGGCACCATCATCATGGGCATCGCCGTCAACATGCTGGGGCTGGGCAAGGGAAAGATCCGTGTGGGCAACATGCTCCCCGCCATTTTCCTACCGCTGCTGTACCTCCCGGTCGAATCTCTGCTCTCCAGCCTGCCGATCTGATTGCCCATATCGTTCCGATTGTCGGAACGTCTTTCTCCCTCCCGCCGGGTCCGCCCTTGCTCGCCGGTGTTTTGCGTGGAATTCACAGGATTCAGAGCCCTTCTCCAGTTTTTTTATGCAATTCACAAAAAGTTTTCATTTCCGGATTTGGCGGGTCAGATGTTCAAAAAATCTTTTGAATTGGTACTACCACCCGTGAATTCCTTAAAAAAAAGAACTTTGCTTTGGCATGTCTCCGGGTTTCGGAACGAAGATTTTCCCTTTTTGCCTCTTGCGCATAGAGGGGAAAGAGACTATACTTATAGATGCAAAAATCCGGATGGGAAAGCGTAAAAACGCAACATAAGGAGGCAGCAAAGTATGGGATTTGTCAAAGTTGAGCAGCAGGGCCATGTGGGGATTCTGACCATTGACCGTCAGGAGGCCCTCAACGCCCTCAACAGCCAGGTTCTCAACGACCTGGATGCCGCCATCGACGAGGTCGCGGCCAATGACGACGTCTATGTGGTCGTCCTTACCGGCGCGGGCCGCAGCTTTGTGGCGGGCGCGGACATCGGCGAAATGAAGGGTTTCTCCTCCGCCGACGGCAAGAAGTTCGGCGTCCACGGCGGCGGCGTGTTCCTGAAGCTGGAGAACATGGCCAAGCCGGTCATCGCCGCGATTAACGGCTTCGCCCTGGGCGGCGGCTGTGAACTGAGCATGGCCTGCGACATCCGTCTGGCCAGCGAGAAGGCCAAGTTTGGTCAGCCCGAGGTGGGCCTGGGCATCACCCCCGGTTTTGCCGGTACCCAGCGACTTCCCCGCATCGTGGGCATCTCCAAGGCGATGGAGCTGATCCTCACCGCCAAGGTCATCGGCGCCGCCGAGGCCAAGGCCATCGGTCTGGTCAGTGAGGTCTATCCCCCCGAGGAGCTGATGCCCAAGGCTCTGGAACTGGCCAATGCCATCTGCGCCAACGCCCAGATCGCCGTGCAGGAGTCCAAGCGCTGCATCCGCATGGGCATGCAGACCGATATCTCCACCGGCTCCGCTTTCGAGGCCGAGGCCTTCGGCGTTACCTGCGGCACCGAGGACAAGAACGAGGGCATGGGCGCGTTCCTGGAGAAGCGGGCTGAGAAGCACTTCCAGAACCGGTAAACGGTACATATGACGCCTGTCATCGCAAACCTGTCCGACCAGGTATGGAATGTTCTGATCAAACCAATAGAAAAGAGGTTTTTTACTATGAAGAAGATTGTGGTCATCGGCGGCGGTACCATGGGGCTGGACATCGCCCAGGTATTTGCCCGCAACGGCTATGACGTTGTGG
>ENA-OWPD01002346-OWPD01002346.1-human-gut-metagenome-genome-assembly--contig:-NODE-2346-length-10850-cov-3.695970_pt1 | contig 10850 bp, 10 predicted proteins | sample MGYA00248262_ERZ651842 | MGnify/ENA primary metagenome ERZ651842 (study PRJEB26924, sample SAMEA4378253) | human gut metagenome | biome: human gut; feature: human-associated habitat; material: faeces... | reverse complement strand
CGCAGAAAGTGAAACTGAAAAATATGAAGAAATCAAAACACTGATTCAAGAGTTGACAATCCCCGTTGCCTTTGCAGCAATGGGTGCCTCGAACGCCTTTCAGCTGTATGGTCATCTTCCACAGGATAAAGAAAAGCTATTATCGGTAGTTGACCAAATCCTTTCTGAAGTAGGAGAAGAAAAGCTTCGCCAATATCGGGAACATCTGCCACATTTATAGAAGCATCCTTATACTGTCCAAATAATTTTCAGTGTGTCATTTTTATTGGCAAACAAGACAATATTGCTATCGAAATGGTGCCTCAACGAATTGACTTTACTGAGACAATCGTCGAGGCCCCCCCAATCTTTTTCATTTTTTGTTCTTTTCCTATAATAAAATTCAGAAGCGCAAAAGCTTGCTCTTGCCCGTGTACTCTATAAAAATGCCGCTTGCACAGATCTTTTTTGTCCGTGCAGGCGGCATTTCTTCTACATTTAATCAGAATTTTCTGACTCAACAAAAAATTCATACGCGATATAAAAATCGTTTTCATCTGGTTCATTAGTCATCCATTCATCTGGAGCTTCGTGAAAGCACATATGAAGCAAAATTCGGTACTCTCCTTCATCTAACTCCGGATAATATTGCTGTAGCCAAGCATCTTCCATTTGTTGAGTACCATCCGGTCCAATCATTTCAGACGATAAAATCCACGGATTTCCACCGAATTCATACCATTCACCGTCATTGCAAATTTCAAGTTTTCGCCAATAAGAACATTCCAAGTACTGATCTGTGTGATTGACAATATAATAGCTCATAAATTCGTTGCCGTTTGGCACTAGCTCAATTCCCATTTTTGCTGCATCTTGAACCACATACGGACTTAAATGGTCTTATGGAACAGGTAAAATATTGCATTTTGTCAGAAATATTTGCAGCAGACTGCATATGAAAAATAATAAATATTTTGCGCCGATAATGATGCACCTCCTATCATGTATTATTTCTCCAAACTATCCGTCTCGTGAAATCCATTCACCTTCGGGCTTTGCCGCAATATTGGCTTATCCATGAACTGTAACTGACGATTAAAAAATGAATAAAAACCCTACCACTTTTTTGCATTTTGAGCGATAATGGAAGTGATAAAAATCAAAACTGGGAGACAGAAAAATATGGAAGCAGAAAAATTGATGGAAGCACTTCATACTGTGGAGAAATTAAAAAGAACAATGCGTCATTGCTACACCTCTGATGACAGGAAGGAAAGTGTAGCAGAGCATTGTTGGAGAGTGGCATTAATGGCATATTGGATGGAAGATGAATTTCCAGAAGTGGATATTAATAAAGTAATCAAGATGTGTCTTATTCATGATTTGGGCGAATGTTTTACAGGAGATATTCCGTGTTTTAAAAAGACAGAGGCCGATGAAGAAACAGAAGAAATCTGCTTTATCAGTGGGTAGCGACACTTCCAGAGCCACTTAATGATAAGATGCGGACACTTTATCAGGAGATGAGCGAGCTAAAAACATTAGAGGCAAAGATCTACAAGGCACTCGACAACATGGAGGGTGCACTATCTCATAACGAGTCAGATCTTAAGACCTGGGAGCCGCATGAGTATGAGCTGACAAAGAATTATGGAATTGATAAGTCGCAGTTTCATCCATATATCAAACATCTGCGCGAATGTATCCGGCAGGAAACTGTGGATAAGATTATCGCGGCAGGAAGAAATATTACGCTGGCAGAAGAATCCGACAAAGATGAACTTCTAAAGCTGTATCGCTCAATGATAGGCGGCGCAGCAGACTGGAATGAATATTATCCTTCCATGGAAAATATTGAGTTTGATATTGCACGTGACAGCCTGTTTGTCATGAAAAATCGAAAGGGAGAAATCATTGCGGCCATTTCAATTGACCACGACGAAGAAGTGGATAAGCTTGATTGTTGGAGCAAGGATTTTCAGCCGTCAGCAGAGGTGGCACGCGTGTGCGTCAGAAAAGATTTGCAGGGACAGGGCATTGCAAAAATGATGATGGAACATGTATTTACCGTGCTTCGTGAGCAGAAAAAAAAGAGTGTTCATATACTTGTGCGTGATAATCATAAAGTAGCGCTCAAGTGCTATAGCGATCTTGGATTTGTTCTAGTCGGGGAGTGCGAGCTGTTTGAAAAGCGCTTTGTCTGTATGGAAAAGAAATTATAAAAAATCACCCATTTTTCTGTTGCTGCAAAATACAATTTTCCAAATTTGGAAAGATAGATGAGAAAAAATAAAAATCGCGGAAAATAAAGGAAAAACGCGAAAATAATAGGCCATGATTCATTTTTTAACGGTTCGAAAACGTTAAAGTAAATGCATACGGGGGGTCATTTTTATTGTAAAATGACCGTTCTTAAAAGGAAAAAGATATGGTATATTAAAATATAGAACGAAATAGTTTGAAGAATTTAATTTGGCAGAGGCAAATGTACAGATTTGGATTTAACAGAAAGATGGGAGGAAACAAAATGAGAAGAAGACGATTTATGGCACCGGCAGTAGTGGCGATGCTTTTTGTGAACACAATAATACAGAATGCACCAGCAGAGCAGACCGTTGAGACAGAAGCGCAGGAAAAGGAGGTAAAAGTAAACAGTCAGACAACACAAGCAGCGCAAAGTCTGGAGGAGGCGAAGGTAAATCTTGATCAGGCAAAGAAAAATACACGTCAGGCACAATCAGCGATGGAAAAAGCAGATCAGGAAGTAAAAGATGCACAGAAAGTCAAGGCCGATGCAGAGGCAGCACAAACGGAAGCAGTACAAAAGGAAGCAGCAGCAAAAGAAGCAGTGGAGCAGGGATTTTCTGAGAACAAGACGCAATTTGAAAGCGAACTGCAGACGGCAAAGAATGAGGAATCGGCAGCGCAGACAAAAAAGGAAGATGCCGATGCAGCACTTAAAGATGCACAGACGAAAAAAGCGAAGGCCCAGACAAGTCTTTCTGAGGCCCAGAAAAAATATGATGAAGCAATTGCTCAAAATGGTGAGCTGACGCAGGCAGATGTCGATCAGGCGAACACGGATGCAGAGGAAGCAAAAAATGCGGTGACAGAGCAGGAGCGTCAGGTAGAATCCGCACAGAAAGAAGCCGATGCAGCAAAACAGGCTTTGGATGACGCAGAGAAAAAGAGAGCACAGGCAGAAGCAGATGTGCAGGCGGCAAAAGAAGAAAGGGATGCAGCTAAGCAGACTTATTTACAGGAAGCAGAGAAGTCATCAGAGTCCGACAGCAATGTAAAATCTGCTCAGGAAGCAGCCCAAAACGCACAGAAGAAATTTGATGAAGCCAAGTCGGCAGCGGATGATTTGAAGGTACAGCAATCCAAAAAGCAGCAGGATCTTTTGGATGCACAGGCAGCAGCGGATGAGGCAGCTAAGACCTACCAGTCTGTCAAACAGAAGTTTGAGGAAAATGAACAGGCAAAGTCTGCGTTAGAGCAGGCCAAGAAAAATGTTACCGCGGCAGATGATGCCTGCAGTAAAGCGCAGACGGAGTATGATGCGTTGGTGCAGGCATGGAAGGAAAAACAGGCGGCGGCTGCGGCATTAAACGAAAAGCTTCAGGCAGCCCAATCGTGTGACTGGGAAAATGGATACGAATTTGATGAGGCACTGGAACAATCTGACGAACGTTTTTCAAATTTAAATAAATTGATTCGCGCCTATATTAAGGCAAAAGAGGCAAAGACTGCGGCAGCGCAGGATCTGCAGGAAGCTAAAAAAGCAGTGCAGGATGCAGACACGGCAAAAGCGGCAGCAGAAATGCTCGGGATATCGAAAGACGGAGTGCTTCTTGGCTCTACAGGAGTGATTGGAAAGCAGATGCCGATGGATAAGCTGATTGCCGGAGTAGAAGTGCTTGCGGGAAAGAAAAATGATTCTATAGAAAGCGGAAATGAAGCGGCAAAGGCAATTATGACAACCGATACATGTGAAAAAGAGCTTGCGATAGAGATTGAAGCGGGCGGTAAGACAGTCACCATAGGAGGAATGGCAAAAGGCTCCGGCATGATTCATCCTAATATGTGTACGATGCTTGCGTTTATTACGACGGATGCAGTTATTTCAAAAGAAACACTGCAAAAGGCTTTGAGCGAGGATGTGCAGAACACTTACAATATGATTTCCGTAGACGGTGATACATCCACTAACGACACCGTTCTCCTTCTGGCGAATGGTCTTGCGGAAAATGAGGAAATTATATATGGAAGTGAGGATTATAACAAATTTGTCGAAGCGCTTCATGAGATCAACGAGTATCTTGCGAAAAAAATCGCGGGTGACGGAGAGGGCGCGACTGCTCTTTTTGAAGTGAAAGCGGTAGGATGTGCAAGCGAAGAACAGGCAAAGACACTGGCGAAAGCGATTGTGTGTTCCAATCTTACCAAGACAGCGATTGCAGGACACGATGCGAACTGGGGAAGAATTCTGTGTGCAATGGGTTATTCAGGTGCACAGTTTGATCCGGAGAAGGTCGATCTCTTCTTTGAGAGCAAAGCAGGAAAGATTCAAATCGTTGAAAATGGAACAGCGATAGATTACAGCGAAGCAGAAGCAACGAAGATTTTGTCAGAATCGGAAGTGACTGCCATTGCAGATGTGAAAATGGGTGAAAAAACAGCGACGGCATGGGGATGTGATCTGACCCATGGATATATAGAAATCAATGCGGATTACAGAAGCTAAAGAAATAAAAAAATATAAAAAGATATAAAAAAATTACGAAAAATTCACAAAAAGGCGGCGATATAGATGGATAAACAGATGCAGAAATATTTGGACAAGGCGGAGGTGTTGATCGAGGCGCTCCCTTATATCCAGCGTTTTAACCGGAAAGTGATCGTAGTAAAGTACGGCGGAAGCGCAATGGTAGACGACACTTTGAAGGAACATGTGATTCAGGATGTGACATTGCTTAAGCTGGTAGGTTTTAAGCCGATCATTGTGCACGGCGGAGGAAAAGAAATCAGCAAATGGGTGAGTAAAGCAGGCATGAAGCCCAAATTTGTAAACGGACTGCGTGTGACGGATGAAGAGACGATGGAGCTGGCGGAGATGGTACTTGGTAAAGTAAATAAAAATCTTGTACAGCTTGTAGAAAGCCTTGGGGTGCGTGCCATTGGCTTAAGCGGCAAGGATGGAAAGCTTCTGTCTGTGAAAAAGAAATTTGCCGACGGAGAAGATATCGGATATGTCGGAGATGTCAAAGAGGTCAATGCGCGTATCTTATATGATCTTCTCGAAAAAGATTTTCTTCCGGTTATTGCCCCGATCGGGCTGGATGATGACTACAATACTTACAATATTAATGCCGATGATGCTGCCTGTGCGATTGCCCGGGCAATGAGAGCGGAAAAGCTTGCATTTTTGACAGATATTGAAGGAGTATATAAAGATCCAAAAGATCCGGAAACTTTGATTTCAGAATTGAAGGTGTCAGAAGCAAGAGCGCTTATGGATGAAGGATATATTGGTGGAGGCATGCTTCCGAAACTTTATAATTGCGTGGAGGCTATCGAACATGGCGTATCAAGAGTCCACATTTTAGACGGAAGGATTCCGCATTGCCTGCTGCTTGAAATATTTACAAATAAAGGAATCGGTACTGCGATTTTAAATGATGGTGAGCCGACTTATTATCGAGGAGAGGAATAGCATGAATGAATATATGAAAATGACGGAGGAAAATCTCCTTCATACTTACAATCGTTTCCCGATTACCTTAGACCGGGGAGACGGTGTGTATTTATACGATACAGACGGAAAGAAATATCTGGATTTTATGGCGGGAATTGCAGTGTCAGGTCTCGGCTATGGGAATGTAGAGTTGAAAAATGCGTTGAAGGAACAAATTGACAACCTGCTTCACTCTTCGAACCTATATTATAATACCACTTGCGGAAAGGCGGCAGAGGCGCTTCGCAGAGTAAGCGGGATGGACCGGATATTTTTCACGAACAGCGGGGCAGAGGCAAACGAAGGCGCTTTAAAGGCAGCGAGAAAATACGCATGGCAGAAAAAGAGCGGACGGTTTGAATTCATTGCAATGAAAGATTCTTTTCATGGAAGAACAATGGGAGCGTTGTCGGTAACAGAGCATCCGGCTTACAGAGAGCCGTTCGAACCGTTGATTCCGGGCGTGTCTTTTGCTGAATTTAACAATCTGGAAAGTGTGAAGAAGCTCGTAAATGAAAAAACCTGTGGAATCATTGTGGAGCCTGTTCAGGGAGAAGGCGGAATCAATACCGCGACAAAAGAATTTATGACCGGAATCCGCAAGCTTTGTGATGAAGAAGGTATTTTGATGATCTGTGATGAGATCCAGTGCGGCATGGCAAGGACGGGAGAAATGTTTGCATGGCAGCTATATGGAACAAAACCGGATATTATGACGATGGCAAAGGCAATTGGAAGCGGAGTGCCGGTGGGCGCATTTGCCATGACCAAAGCTGTGGCGGAAGCATCTTTGAAGCCGGGAGATCACGGAACGACATATGGAGGAAATCCACTTGCCTGTGCGGCGGTTGCCAAAACGCTGGAAATCTATGAAAAGCAGAAGCTGGCAGCGCACGTAAAAGAAGTTGGTGACTACCTGGAGGAACAGCTGAAAAAGCTGGTGGAAGACTATGACTGTGTGGTAGAACAAAGAGGTCTTGGACTCATCCGGGGAATCAAGCTAAGTGGACCGGTGGGAGAAGTGGTGAAAAAGGCGATGGAAGAAGGGCTTCTTATCATCAGTGCCCGAAGCGACGTGATTCGTCTGGTACCGCCTCTGGTGATCGAAAAAGAGCATGTAGATGAAATGATTGAAAAATTGAGAAAAGTCTTATAATGAAAAACCAGTCATCTGGATATACTGATAGTAAAAATGTGGAGGTATAGATTACGATGATTGGTTTTTTGATTGCGATCCTTTCAGGAGCGCTGATGAGTGTACAGGGGGTATTTAATACACAGGTGACAAAAACTGCCGGAATGTGGGTGAGTAATGGATGGGTGCAGCTTACCGCTTTTTTGGTATGCGCAGGAGCATGGCTTGTGACAGGGAGAGATTCTGTATCGGCAATTGCCAAAGTAGAGCCAAAATACCTTCTTTTAGGCGGTGTGATCGGAGCGGGAATTACGTGGACGGTCATTAAAAGCATGGAACAGCTAGGTCCTGCAAAGGCAGCGCTTCTGATCGTGTTTTCTCAGCTTATTATCGCATATCTGATTGAATTGTTCGGTCTGTTTGGGGTAGAGAAAGCTGCGCTGGAATGGAGAAAAGTAATTGGTATGGTGATTGCCCTGATTGGAGTTGCAATTTTTCAATGGAAATAGTAGAATAAATATAACTTGCATAAAGAGGGGTATTTACAGTCTCGACAGCTGTAAAGGAGAAGATTTATGCGAGGAAAATGGATCAAATTGTGTATCATAATGTTTTGTTTCACTCTTTGTTATGGATGTTCTAAGAAGGAAGAGCGGGAAACGCTTGCCGAGGTTCAGACGATAGAGGAAGATTCGGAAGAACCGCAAAAAGAGCAGAAGGAAAAGCAAAATGAAGAGGGTGGAGCAGAAGGCGGGAAGATCTGCGTGTATGTATGCGGGCAGGTCGTTGAGCCGGGAGTTTACGAACTGAAGAACACAAGCCGTCTCTATGAGGCGGTGCAGGCTGCGGGAGGTATGACAGAGACTGCAGCAGATACTTATTTGAATCAGGCAGAGAGCCTAAAGGATGGTCAGAAAATATATGTCCCGTCCAGAGAAGAAGTACAGGCGTCGGCTGTCCCTTTGCCGGAGGGAGAGCAGGAGGACGCAAGAGTAGATCTTAATAAGGCGTCGAAAGAAGAATTGATGACGCTGAACGGCATCGGCGAGTCAAGAGCAGATGCCATTCTTGAGTACCGCAAGAAGCAGGGTGGATTCCGTTCGGCAGAAGAATTAAAAGAAGTAGAAGGAATCAAAGACGGTATATTTGACAAGATCAAAGATCAGATTAAAGTTTCATGAGGGGGTCGCAGTATGGAAGGAAAAAGGGTATTGGTTGTCGATGATGAAAAGTTGATCGTGAAAGGAATCCGGTTCAGTCTGGAACAGGACGGCATGAAAGTGGACTGTGCTTATGATGGGGAGGAAGCGCTGAAGCTTGCCAGAGAGAATTCTTATGATATGATCCTGCTGGATGTGATGCTTCCAAAATGCGATGGCTTTCAAGTGTGTCAGCAGATTCGGGAGTTTTCCGATGTGCCGGTTATTATGCTGACAGCAAAAGGGGATGATATGGATAAGATCCTCGGACTGGAATACGGCGCAGACGACTATATTACCAAACCATTTAACATTCTTGAGGTGAAAGCAAGAATCAAAGCGATCATGAGACGAATGGGCAGAAAGAGTCAGGAAGAAACGAACGATAAAGTAGTGACAAAAGGTGACATGAGAATTGACTGTGAGAGCAGACGGGTAGTGATCAGCGGAAAAGAAGTGAACCTCACAGCTAAGGAGTTCGATCTTTTGGAGCTTCTTGCCATGAATCCGGGGAAAGTATACAGCAGAGAGAATCTTCTGAATATTGTATGGGGATACGAGTATCCGGGAGATGCCAGAACCGTGGATGTACATATTCGAAGACTTCGTGAAAAGATTGAAACCAATCCAAGTGATCCGAAGTATGTATACACGAAGTGGGGAGTGGGTTATTATTTCAAAGGTTAGTAAGTATATCAAAGCAGATATGTTAAAGAGTCTCCGTTTTCGGATCGCGCTGCTTGTCATTGTCGTGGGATTTTGTTCGGGCGCACTGATGAGAGCGGTGATTCTTAATAGTTATGAAAAAAGAGCCGTGGAAGTGCAGACGGCAGAGATACAGAATCAGTGCACTATTCTTTGTAATCAGCTGAGAACATTAGACTATTCAGACGGGATTACATCTGAAGTAATCAAGGGCGAACTTACCCAATTGTCCAATATCTACAGCGGACGGGTAATGGTCATCGACAGTGAATACCGCATTGTAGAAGATACATATGATATGGATAAAGGAAAGACAATCGTGTCGGAAGATGTGATTCGGTGCAAAAATGGAAACAGCACCAGTCGTTATGATGCCGAAAATCGCTATATTGAGGTGGCATCACCGATTATGGCAATGGATTCCGATGAGGTATCCGGAGTGATCCTTGTAAGCATTTCCACAGATCCCATCGTAGAAGGACGGCAGATTCTGGAGAACAAAGCGGACATTCTGGGAATGGCAATGGGACTTGTGACGATAATCACAGCGTTGTTCCTTGGATTTGTAATGGTGAAGCCATTTGGACGAATCACTCATTCGATAGCTGCTGTGACGGAAGGGTATAATGCCGATTATCTTCATGAAAACAGCTATACAGAGACAAGGCTTTTATCGGAAGCCTTTAACAAAATGCTCGGAAGACTGAAAATACTGGATGATTCCAGACAGGAATTTGTATCAAATGTGTCGCATGAATTAAAAACTCCGATCACATCTATGAAGGTTTTGGCGGATTCGCTCCTTTTACAGGATGACGTGCCGGTGGAATTGTATAAGGAATTTATGGAAGATCTGTCCGAGGAAATCGAGAGGGAAGCTAAGATCATTAATGATTTGTTATCGCTTGTGAAAATGGACAAGACAGCGAACACCATGAATATCCGGTCAGAGAATATGAATGAGCTTGTGGAGAAGATTTTGAAACGTCTGCGTCCAATCGCAGCAGCCAATAATATTGAGGTCGTCTATGAGAGCTTCCGTCCGGTGACAGCAGAGGTAGATGAAACAAAATTTTCGCTGGCGCTTAGTAATCTTGTGGAAAATGCGATTAAATACAATAAAGAAAATGGCTGGGTGCATGTATCCTTGAATGCAGACCACAAATTTTTCTATATCGAAGTGGCAGATTCAGGAATCGGAATTGCAGAGGATGAAGTGGAACATATTTTTGAACGTTTTTATCGCGTGGATAAATCTCACTCCAGAGAAATCGGCGGCACAGGGCTTGGGCTTGCTATAGCAAGAAGTGCAGTTGTAATGCATCGGGGCGCGATCAAAGTGTTCAGTCAGCCGGGGGAAGGAACAACATTTACTATGCGGATTCCACTGAACTATGTGGCGTAGAAAGAAGGAAGAATGATATGAAGAAGAGTAGAGATATGATAGCCCTATTCCTTGTGTGCGTCCTCTTTTTAACAGCCTGCGGAAAAGACAGGAAGCCGGCACAAGGGGAACCTGGTATCTACTATGTCAATGTAGAAGGAACGGGGCTTGTAAAAGAGGAGATTCAATTGAAAGGAACATCCGCAGAGGAACAGGTTCGAAATGTACTCAAAGCCATGCGCCGAGTGGAGGATACAACGGAATACCAAAGCGCTTTTGCAGAAGAGGCAAAGCTGGAAAAATGGGAGCTGTCCGATGAGTGTGTGAAATTGTACTTTGACGACGGGTATGAGAAGCTTAGCGGAGAGGGGGAATTGTTGCTCCGGGCGGCAGTCGTGCAGACGTTGACACAGATCGACGGTGTGGATGATGTGAGGTTTTTCATAGAAGATGAGCCTTTGAAGGATCAGCATGGCCGCGAATTGGGAGCTATGAATGCCGAGGACTTTGTGGAAAATACAGGATCTTCGCTTCACTCTTATCAGGTTGAAAAGTTTCGGCTTTATTTTTCGAATGCTAAGGGAGACAGACTTGGCTCGGAAACGGTGAAAGTACGGTATAACAGCAATACGTCGAGAGAAAAAGTAATCGTGGAAAAAATACTGAAAGGTCCGGGAAAGGACGGAAACTTTCCGGTGATTTCTCCGAATA
>ENA-OWPD01002341-OWPD01002341.1-human-gut-metagenome-genome-assembly--contig:-NODE-2341-length-10881-cov-3.092740_pt1 | contig 10881 bp, 6 predicted proteins | sample MGYA00248262_ERZ651842 | MGnify/ENA primary metagenome ERZ651842 (study PRJEB26924, sample SAMEA4378253) | human gut metagenome | biome: human gut; feature: human-associated habitat; material: faeces... | reverse complement strand
GTGTAGGGCTTGGGCGCTAAAATCTTCAATCCCCGTTCGCCCTTTTTCCGGGTACGTTCAAATTCGCTCTGCCATTTGGTAAGACCGGCCACAAGGGAGGCGTCCGGCTTCTGCATATGGATCAGCATGGTATTTCGGAAGCTGTACCCGTGGAACTTGGACATGGCGGTGAGATAGGATTGATAGCGGTCGCTGTCCATAAGCTCCTGAATCCCGTTTTCCAGACGGTCGGTGATCTCTTTCATGTACTCGTCCCTTGTTTTCCCTTTCAGGACAATGGGGCCTGCCGGAAATGCCCCGGTAAGGGATTGGGCCTGCTCCGTCCTCATTTCCACCCGGTCGGCCTGCGGGGGCGGGAAGCTCATTACCCGGTACGGCTCCGGCACGGGCTGGCCCTCATGGACGTGCTGCCATTCGTCGCCGCTTTTCACCAGATAGCCGTAAGGGGTAAACTGTCCCTGCTCCTGCTTGGCGATATGGCTTCCGAACCGGTACGGGTCAATTCCTCCTTTCCATTCCTCCGGCATTTGTACCATGCCGGATTTATGCAGGTAGTAGTCGCCCAGCGCGGAGGGGGTATCGACGCCCGGCAGGTGGACAAAGTATTCCATGTTGTCGGGGTAGTCGATGATCTGGCCGATACTGGCAAATTCCTCATGGGGCCTTGTCAGGGCGGCGTTCAGCTCCGCGATCTCGGCGGGGGCCAGCGGTTCCAGACGGGACGCCAGATAGTTCAACTCGTCCACGCCTGCGGATAAGACCATATCATAGGGCAGGGCCAGCCGCCGATCTTCGGGGGAGGAATATCCATTGATGAAAAAGTCCTGCGGGTTGTCGGCGGAAATACCAACCTGCCGCATGGCTTCCTGTAACTGGTCGGCGGTGGTGGGAAGTTCCAGCCACACGCCCTGTCCGCCCTGTTCAAAAAGTTTCCGGTTATGGATTTGGATAGAAAACACTTCGCTCATTCGGTCGCTCCTTTCTGGAATGAGATTCGATAACGGTTGTTCCCATCTGTCCCCAAAACCGCGCACGACGGTTTTGCCATTGGCCTTATTTTCCCGGAACATTTCCAGCGTGGAGTAGGCGCGGTCAAACTGTTCCGGGTTCTGGCCGTCGATATTCGGCGCAAAGTGGATCACGCCGTCTTTGTATTCCCGGCCCGTGCCGATCCAGCCCCGGATAAAACGGTCAAAGGGTTCTGTTGCGCCGCTGTCGGCGTGTTCCTCCGCGTGGCTGGAAGCAAGGTCTTTCCCCCGGAACTGGTAGCCTAATATCAGGGTTCCGGTCTGCGGCTCGTACATAAAGCGGCGGTTCTCAATGGCCTGCATGTCAAAACAGGCCCGGCGCGTGTCAATCAGCAGGACGCCGTTTTCTATCTGGATTTTCTCTTTTCCCGTGGCCTGCACTCCTTTCTTTTCAAGAGGGTTTGGGAGACTTCCCAACAAGCGAAATCCCCGGCCCGGCAGGGTGGCCGGAACGGGGATTTACCGGGAGTGTGGCTACACTCCCTATGCTTGCTGCGTTACTGATTTAGCCTTTCCTCTCAATCCGGTAGTTGACGTACTTCCCGCCTGTATCGGCCAGAAGCACCGTTCCGTCGTAGGTTTTCCCGGTCTTGACGGAATAGAGGCCCTTTACCTTGGCCTTACCGCTTTTCAAAAGCGCAGCGGCGATTTTTGAGGTAAACTCTTTCTTCCGTTCCTCAAAAAATCGGTCATTCTTCCACATGACGAACTGGCAGGAGCGGTTCCCACAGTAATAGTTTTTCTTTCCCTCAAAGACGGCCTCGCCGCAGCGGGGGCAGATACCGAGGGAAACACGCTCTTTCTGAAATAACCTCTGGCCGTCCTCATTCACATGGTTGTAGGTGGAAACAAGGCTGCGGGCCTGCGCTTCAATCTGGCGCATGAAGTCGTCCGGGTCGGCTTCCCCTTTGGCGATCTGGGTCAGCCTGCTTTCCCATTCAGCGGTCAGGGCCGGGGAAGTCAGCTCGTCCGGCAGGACGCTTACAAGGTTCTGGCCGTCCTTGGTGGGAATGAGCTGCCTGCCCTTTCTCTCGGCAAAGCCCATCTGCACCAGCTTTTCTAAGATGGCCGCGCGGGTGGCAGGCGTCCCCAATCCTTTGCGCTCGGCGTCGTCCGGCGTGTCCCCGGCTCCGGCCCGCTCCATAGCCGATAAAAGCGTGTCCTCCGTGTAGGCTTTCGGGGGTGTGGTGAAATGCTCGGTCACGGAAGCGGCCACGTCCTCAAAGGTCTGGCCCTCGGAAAGCTCCGGCAGCTCCTTATCCGGTTCCGCGCCGTCCCCGTCCGTGTCGGTTTTGAGAGAAGCCCGGAACCGGCGGTCAATCTCTTTCCAGCCCCCGCACAGAACCGTCCGGCCCTTGGCGGTAAACTCATTCCCGGCGCAGGTAAAGGAGGCGGTGACAGCTTCATACACATGGGGCGCTGCCACGGCACACAGGAGTTTGCAGGCAATCAGGGACAGCAGCTTTTTTTCGCTTTCAGCCAGCCCGTTAAAGCCCTGTTTGATAAATTCCGCCGTGGGAATGATGGCGTGGTGGTCGCTTACCTTGGCACTGTTTAACACGGGGCGAATTTCCGGGGTCAGTTCCACGCCCTCCGTGAATGGAAGCAGGGGAAGAAGCCCGGTGATGGTGTCCGCCGCCGTCTGCTCCATGTCGTCGGTCAAAAACCGGCTGTCTGTCCGGGGATAGGTCAGCAGGCGTTTTTCATAAAGGGCCTGCGCGTAGTCAAGGGTCTGCTTGGCGGTGAATCCAAACAGGCGGTTGGCCTCCCTTTGCAGCGTCGTTAAGTCATAGAGCTTGGGCGGCTGCTCGGTCTTTTTCTCCCGCGTCACGGACGCACAAACGGCCTGCGCTCCTGCACAGGCCGTCTTGATGGCGTCCGCTCCGGCGGCGTCGGGGACGCGGCTGCTTACCGCCTCCGCGCCTCCCGCGCTGATATGGACGATGTGGTATTTCTCTTTCTGGAAATGGGTGATCGCCTCGTCCCTGTCCGCCAGCATTTTTAAGGTGGGGGTCTGGACGCGGCCCACGGTCAGCGTCCGGTGGTACAGCACGGAAAAAAGCCGGGTGGCGTTAATGCCGATCAGCCAGTCCGCCTTGGAACGGCACAGGGCCGATTGATACAAAGCGTCGTAGTCGGCCCCCGGCTTCAAGTTCTGGAAGCCCTCCCGAATGGCGCTGTCCTCCATGCTGGAAATCCACAGGCGGGAAAAGGGCTTTTGACAGCCCGTCATCTGGTAGACGAACCGGAAAATAAGTTCCCCCTCGCGCCCGGCGTCGGTGGCGCACACAAGGCTTTCCACGTCGGGCCGGTTCGCCAGCTCCCGGATCGTTTCAAACTGCTGTTTTTTCTCGTCGGGAATGATGTACTGCCACGGCTCCGGGATAATCGGCAAGTCCTCATAGCGCCATTTCTTGAACCGCTCGTCATAGCGCCCGGCGTCGGCAAAGGAAACCAGATGGCCGATACACCAGCTCACCAGATAGCCGCTGCCCTCCATATATCCGTTCTGTTTTTGTGTAGCTCCAATCACCGCCGCGATAGAGCGGGCGACACTCGGTTTTTCTGCAATTACTAATTTCATTAAGTACCTCCTTTTAATTGAGAAAAGATTAATTTTGTTGTATAATCGAAATAATAAAACATGGGGGTAATATTGTTTGGACAAAGTAAAGTTAAACAATTTCATCAAGCGTGGAAATGAAATTGAAGAAAAATATAAAATGCTAACTAAAAAAACGGAACCTATAATGCACAGTCGCGATTATAAACAATGGATGGCAGAAATTAAAATTTTTTTAGAACGAGAATTAAAGGGACATCCATTATATAAGACAATGAATGACGCTTACTTTTTTCGTGACAGTAAGGATACTGCGTTTGATGAAATGATGGGGTGTCTGCAAACTCTCTTAAATGACACTGAACAATTAGAACCGGAAGTAATGATGATTTCAATAAAGGAGCGAACATATATGGAACAAAAAAATTTATTAGATAATTTATTAAGTGTATGTAACAAAATGAAACAGTCTATATCGGAAAATCAAATTTGGAACTTGAACGATGGTGTTAATGCACCGGAACAGATTGAAAAGTCAACTGCTACATTTCGTAAGTTCAAAATGGATATTGATACATACTTTTCCTTATTTCCATCAAGTGAGCAGCAAAAAGCTAATGCTTTGTTAGAACGGCCAGTTTTAGATTTTGATTGGTTAGAGGACATGGACGTTTTTCTCCACTCATTAGAAAATAAAGCATTGTTAGAGACTACCGCTTCAAATACAATTATAAATACTACAAAAACAGCCACAAGCAAGGTCTTTATTGTGCATGGACATGATAATGAAGCAAAAGTTGAAACTGCACGCATTATTGAAAAACTTGGACTAGAAGCAATCATTCTCCATGAACAAGCAAGCAGTGGTGATACAATTATAGAAAAAATCGAACGCTATTCTGATGTTGGTTTTGCGATAGTCCTTTATACTCCGTGTGATGAGGGACATTCAAAAGGGGAGACAATACAGAAAAATAGAGCGCGACAAAATGTTGTTTTTGAACATGGCTACTTAATAGGGAAGTTAGGTAGAAGTCGTGTATGTGCATTAGTAAAAGGTGAGGTAGAAACGCCAGGCGATATTTCTGGCGTTGTATATGTCACTATGGATAATGCTGGGGCATGGCGATATACACTTGTTGATGAAATGAACGCAGTAGGCTTTAATCTTAATAAAAATTCTATTTAGATAACAAATCCGTCGTCCAGCTTGGACGACGGATTGTTATTCCTAACATTATTTATCGTTCCCTATGTTATCTTCCCCACCTAGATTATTATTCTTAGCGATGTCATCGTCCTCCATATCCTCGTCGTCCTCAAACTCGTATTCGTCCAGATCGTCGTTGCCTTTCACGCTCTGCTTGGGCTTGCGGAACTTGAAATAATACAGGGCCGCGCCGCCGCCCGCCAGCACTACCACAAACAGGAGCAGAAGCCCGCCCGTGTTGCCGTCCGTGGCCTCTTTCTCCGGAGCCGTAGGTTCCTCCGGTTCCTGCGTCTGCGGCTCCGCCCTGGTACATTCGCTTAGGTTGGTTTTGCAGATCGGGCAGGCGGTATTGACAGCTCCGGCCCGGCATTTCTCCGCACAGGTGCAGGCGGGGGCTTCCTCTTTCTTCCCATCGTCCATGAGCGCCATCAAGTCGGCCTCGTCCACCTGATTCAAGAAGTGGACGGCGCTTTCCTTATCCTCATTTGCCCGATCAATTAGGATATAAAAATAGTTGCCGTTCTTGGTGGTGACGGTGATAAGCTGCTTTTCCCCGTCAAAGAAGTCGTCCACCAGCCCGGCGTTGCCAGCCGGTGTTAGGGGTTCCGGCTTTACGCTGCCCGTGGTTTCGCCGCTTTCTTCCTGCTTTTCTCCGGATTCCTTGGAGGTGGGGGAAGTGCCGCCCGCCGTGCCGGTAGTCTTGCCGCCTCCTGTACTGGCAGGCTTGGCCGTTGTGCTTCCCGTCGTGTTGGTGGTGGGAGTGGGCGCCGCCGTCGCCGTTGGTGTGGTGGTCGTGGTAACAGCCGGGCCGGTGGTAGCCGGTTTCGACGCCTCCGGGCAGGTAATGGACGTTTTTTTGTCCTCCCTGTCTTTCTTATTTTTCGGTTCCTCATAATTCGGGTTGTTGAGCTGCACGGTCTTGGACTTGTTGCCCGCATAGTCTACGGACTGGACGGAAATCTGTTTGTAATCGTCCTCCAAATCCCGCAGCCTCACGTCTAATGTGCCGTTCGTCAGGTCATCATAGCGGTCGCCGTCAATGTAAATGGCGTCTATGCCGGATAGCTCGTCGCTTGCTTCCGCCCGCAGCATTTTACCATTAATCCCCGCCTTGACGGTGGGGGCAGTGCGGTCAAAACATTCGATGTAGCGGCTCTTGGTATGGGCCTTGCCGTCCTTATCGGTAACAACCACATACACGGTGCAGTTCTCCGTGATTTCCACCTTTACCCGGTCGGTATCGGCCAGATCGTCGGTTAAGTCAATCAGGTTGCCGCCGCGCTCAATTTTGTACTCCACCTTTTGCCAGCCGGTATTGTTCAAATCAGAAATACGGATTTCCACGTCCGCCGCCTTGGTGTACCAGCCGGACGGGGAAACAAGGGTGATGGTGTAGGCCGGTTCCGGGGGCGGGGTCGGCTCCGGGGCTTTTCCCGCGCAGCCGTTTCTATCCAGCTTGCAGACGGGGCAATCCTGATTGACAGCCCCCTCCGCACATTTCACGGTGCAGGTGCAGACGGGAGGGGCCGGTTCCGGCTCTTTCCCCGCACACTTGGAAACGTCGGTCTTACAGACCGGGCAATCCCCGTTTGGCGCGTCTGCCGTACATTTCACTTCACAGGTGCAGGTTTCCGGCTCCGGTGCAGGGGTTTCCGTGGGTGGCGCGGTCGGCTCCGGCGCGGGGCTTTCCGTGGGCGGCTCCGCCTGCTCCGGTGCAGGGCTTTCCCCAACCGTGGGAACGCTGCTTTCCTCCGGGGCCTCGTTCCCGGAAACGGTGCTGTCAACCGGCCCGGCCTGTGCCGGGGCCGCAAGCCCCAGCAGGGGGACGCTAAGGATCAGGGCGCACAGCAGAAGCGCCACGGCCCGCTTACATCTCGTCAGTTTCTTCATGGTCGTTTTCCTCCTTTTCGTCAAGGAATGGCGCGGTGGCCGGGGTCTGCATGGCGCTGTTGCGCAGAAACGCCGCAAGCTGCTCCGGCGTTACATTCAGGGCGCGTACCTGCTGGATAATCTGCAAATTCTCCTGTTCGGTTTTCTGCGCTTCCAGCTCTTTAAGCTGCTTCTGAAACTCCGCGATCTTGGTCTTGGTTTTCTGAATCTCCTTTTCAATGCGTTCCAGTCTGTTTACTGCCATAGGTCAAAACTCCTTTCAAAAATGATGGCAGGTTCCCGGTTATGGAAGCCTGCCGTAGCTGTAAAAATGGGATTGCCAGTAACTTGAATCAAGGCTTGTGTAACTGATCGGGTCGCCACAATGTAACATGACATGGTTGCCGACGTACAGCCCACAGTGGGACACGCCGGGGGTATCGTAAGTACCTTTGAAAAACACAAGGTCGCCGGGCCTCGCCTGCGACGGGGAAACGGGGGTGCAGTAGTCATAAAGCCCCTGCGCCCCCAGCCGCCCCACGTTCCAGCCGGAATGGTTTACCACCCACGACAAAAAGCCGCTGCAATCAAAGCTGGTGGCCGGGGAGCTGCCGCCCCAGACATAGGGGAAGCCGATATACTTTTCCGCCTCGGTTATCATGGCCTTAAAGGTTTCGTCCTCCAATGCCTCCGGGGGAATCTCGTAATAGGTCGGCTCTTTCAAGGTGGAGGCGTTGGGGTACTGGCCTGTGCCGAATAAATCCGGCCGGTTCCCCAGACCGGACATATACAAGGAATAAAGGCTTAACTGATCCTCGTCCATGAGGTAAACGGGCAGGTGGGAAAGGTTGAAATTTTCCAGCGTCACATAGCAGATATAGTAGTCGTAGGGGACTTCTTCCTCATACTCGTTGCCGTCGCTGTCCGTGTGGGTTTCCGTCCGGTAGCGTACCTCCACCTCCACGCGCTCGGTCAGGGTGTATTGTTTTTCAAACAGCATGGCAAGGTCGCCCTGCACGTCGGCCTGTGTGTATACGCCGTCATGCAGCGCCGATAAAATGGAGGTCAGCACATAGGGGTCATGGCCGATCCCGTCAAGGTCAAAATGGTATTCGTCGTAGTCATGGGTGCTTTCGTAGCTGTCCAGATAATCTTGTAGCTCCGTTTCCCTGTCCGCATAGTCCGCCTCCGCGCCCAGCATATCCGCGTCCTCCGACAGATAGGAGGTTGCGGCGAAACCGCTTCCCGCGCTGCCGAACATGGCTGTGCAGGATTGCAGGCTCCCTATGACAAGGGCGGTCAACAGGAGTAAGGCCCCGGCCAGCAGGACGCCTTTCCAGTGGCGAACCACAAAGGAGGCGGTGCGCCCGCTTTCCCTTGCCGCCGTCTTTGCTGCCTTGGCGCTGGTTCCGGCTGCTTTCGCGGCCCCCTGCGCGGTCTGGCCTGCCGCCCGCGCTGCCTTGGCGTACTGGCGCTTGATCCGCTGTTTCTGCCAGAGGCGGGACACGGGGTTGCCAGCCGACGACGCCATCTGCGGGTTATCCCGCAGGGACTTTTGATAGAAATACTCGGAGTTGGCTTTCAGGGCCTTTTGCTCCGCCTTGGAAGCGGCCCGGTAGGGTTTGAGCTTGTGGCGTTCCATTCCTTTGCGGATCGCTTTTCCCATCTGCCGCTCCGCCAGTTTTTCCCCCTTATGGCCGCTTTCCACACCCACGTTGTCGTGTTCCACCTCATGGATTTTCCCGTGGACGGCAAGGCCGATTTCCTGCGCCGGGCGGTTCATGGGATTGGGCTTTAACTTGGGGGCGGGCTTCTCCACCTGCTCCATGTGCAGCCGGGTTTTTCCCCTACCGCTGGCCTCGTCATAAATCCGCTGTCTGCTGGCAACGCGCTTATGGGGGATTTGTTCCCGCGCCTTGTCCAGCTTGTCGGCCCGTTTGTCGGACTTACGGATATATTTCTGCATATCCGGGTCGGCCCGTTCTTCCTCGGTCAGTTGCAGCCGGGAAGATGGGCGGTGCAGGGCCGCGTCGCCCTCCCTTGCGTCGGCGGTGGCCTGCTTTGCCGCCTTTTTCGCTTTGTGCCGGTCATTCATGGTGTCGGCCCGTTCCAACGCCTTTTCAGCGGTGCCGCCAACCTCCGGGGCGGACAGCTCCGGTTCCCCGGCCCGGTCGGAAATGTTCTCCACCTCGCCGGTGGTCTGGTTTTCAAGGGTCAGGCCGTCGCGGGTCATTTTCTGGACTACCTTATCGCGAGGTTTCAGTTGTTTCATGGGGGATCACCTCCTTTCCGTCCCCACGCGCTTACAAGCTCGCCTCTTTCCGTTTCTGCGGGGCGGGCGGCTGTTTCCGGGGTTCCTGCTGTTTCGCGGTCTTTAATTCCGCACGGACAGAGGGCTTTTCCTCCCGGCCCTTGGCTGCGGCCTGCTCCAGACGGCCAACGCTCTGCAAGGCGCGGGTGACGCCCTTTTCCATGCTCTCCATGATGGACTTCGATTTTTTGAGGGGCTTGGCAACCGCCGCAAGGACGCCTTTATCCTCGTTCCGCGCGGTCAGCTCCCTTGCTTCCTTGCCGGTCAGGACACGGCCTAAATTCTTGGTGTGTTCGTTGAGGGCGTGAAGCTCGCTCCCCACGGCATTGATCCGGTCAATGCTCTTTTGGGTGTGGGAAATGGAAGTGTGTAAGCTGCCCTGCATATCGTTTAAGGCCGCTTTCAGCCCCATAAAGTCAACCGCTTTCTGCAAGGCGGAAATACCCTGCTGTCTGGCGGCGGACAGGGCCAACTTCACCGATTGGGACAAGTCCGCTTTGATGTGGCTTAACTGGTCTTTTGCCTGTTCCACCTTGGACTGTATGGCCGCGACGCTCTTTTTTACTGCCGCCCGGATTCCCTTATCCTGAATCCGGTCAAGCTGCCCCTGCACGGTTTTCAGCTCGGACAGCACCGCCGCATACTGCTTTTCCATCTGGCCTAATTGGGACACAAGGGAAGAAAAGTCGGCGGCTTCCTGCTTCTGGCCGTTTTCATTCAGCGCCCGGAAAAACTCTTTCAAATGTTCCTGTTCCCCGATGGGGACGGTAAGTGTTTCGTTCATCAATCAGCCTCCTTTCGCTTATGCGCCTGTGACTTCCTCTAACCGGGTCGTCATGATCTGGTAGAGCTGTGTATCTTTCGGGATTGGGTTGGTAAAGGGCAGGATCACGTTCTCATAAATCAAAAGCCCCTCGCCCGGATCGGAATTACTGATGTACGCCTGCTGCTGGGGGGAGAGGTTCAGCCGTTCCGCAAGGATTTTCCGGTCGCCGCTGGCCTGATTCAAGAGGCAGACAAAATCACTGTTTTCAAGGATATTTTCAATCTCCGGGGAGGATAAAAGGTCTTTCACATTCTGCGTCGCCCCGGTTGGAATCCCGCCCCATTTCCGAAAGCGTTTCCAAATCTCACAGCTAAAAGCCGCCGTCTGTTCTTCCTTTAGGAGCAGGTGAAATTCGTCGCAGAAATACCACGTCGCCCGCCCTTGGCTGCGGTTGGCTGTCACGCGGCCCCATATCTGGTCTTGGACAATCAGCATACCCAGCTTTTTAAGCTGTTTTCCCAGCTCTTTGATGTCATAGGCCACAATCCGGTTCTGTACGTTTACATTGGTTCTGTGGTTAAAGACGTTGAGGCTCCCGGTCACATAGAGGTCAAGGGCCTGCGCCACACGGTCGGCCTCCGGGATATGCTGCGCTAAGAGCGCCGCGTGGAGGTCGGACAGGATCGGCATGTTTTCCGGGCGGGGGTCTGCCAGATAGGGCCGGTAAATCACCTGCACGGCACGGTCGATCACCGTCTTTTCAATGGGTTCCAGCCCGTTCTTGCCGCCCATCACCAGCTCGCAGAACGACAACACAAAGTCACTCTTTAAGGCCAGCGGGTTTTCGTCCTCCGAATAGTTCAGATTGATTTCAAGGGGGTTTAAATAGTCTTTGCTGGTCGGGGACAGCCGGACCGTCTGGCCGTGAAGTCGCTCCACAAGCGGGTAGTATTCTGCCTCCGGATCACAAATGCAGATGTCGTCCGGCGTACACAGGAAAATACTGACGATCTCCGATTTACAGCTCATGGATTTTCCGCTTCCGGGAGTTCCGAGTTTTAAGCCGTTGGGACAGCGGGCGCGTTTCCGGTCTAACATAATCATGTTGTGGGACACGGAATTGAGGCCGTAGTA
>ENA-OWPD01002340-OWPD01002340.1-human-gut-metagenome-genome-assembly--contig:-NODE-2340-length-10882-cov-3.036298_pt1 | contig 10882 bp, 12 predicted proteins | sample MGYA00248262_ERZ651842 | MGnify/ENA primary metagenome ERZ651842 (study PRJEB26924, sample SAMEA4378253) | human gut metagenome | biome: human gut; feature: human-associated habitat; material: faeces... | reverse complement strand
CCGCCGCGCGTCCTTATCTTCAGGCCGCATCCGCTTCCTGCCGGGACTCAAAATACTCCCCCCACGCCAGCCCCAAATTGCCCCGGACCTCCTCACGGAAGGCCACGAGCTGGGGATATTGGTAGAAAAAGTCCAGCTTTCGGGACCATACGTCCTCGTCTGCCCGAAAATCTCTGGGGCGAAGGACAAAAAAAGCAAAACTCTCACAGATATCCTCCGAGGGATCTGTGGAGGCATAGGGCGTAATGAAATCGTCACAGTGGCGGAGGAAAAAGTTATAGGTGTCGTCACAGGCCAGACAGTCGTCCAGATAGCCGGTCCAAAATTCCTGGTAGAAGTCGTTCAAATAGGAGTCCGCCAGAGTTACCATACCCGGTTCATTGTAGGTATCCAGCGTCTGTTCCGACGTATAGATCACCTGGGTATCGTTGAGAGATAGGTAGTGGAAATATTCGTGGAGGACCGTCTCCACAAAGTACTCCCGATCCTCCGCGTCCGCAGGGTCCACAGCGATCTCCCAGCGCGCTCCAGCATCATCCAGCGCCCAGACATAGGCCACTGTCTCCTCCGGTCCGTCGGTAAAGACGGTGAACTGGTCAAAGCCCTCAAAGGCGCCCTCCCACAGGCCCAGGAGCTCTGTTTCGCTCCAGGCCCCGCCCGACAGGTCATTTGCCGGGTCCGGCGTCAGCGCGCCGCCGGCCCCGATTTGGTAGACCGCCAAGGTCCGTTCCCGCGGGCTCCGGTAGCCGAACCCCTCCTCATCACCGCCCAGATATCGGATGGTATAGGCGTCATAGAGCCCGGAAAGCCGCCGCAGGAGCCGCCATTCATAGTCGCTGCGCTCGTAGTTTCCCTTTGCCTTGCGCTCTGTCTGGATGGCCCGTATCTTGCTCCAAAGATCCAGGGCCTCCCGGCGCTCCTCAGCGGTGATCTCATCCTTCAGCAGGCCCAACTGGACGTCCAGCTCCGCCTGTGCCGCCGCCGTATCCGTTCGGCCCGTGCCTGACGGCAGCAGCTTCCCGCCGGTTTGTCCACATCCCGCCAGCAGAAGCACCAGCAGAACAGCGGATACCAGTCTCTTTTTTCTCATGTTTCCCCTCCGGATCGACTTGGTTTTCCACCATTATACCGGTCAATGTGGAAAAAAACAATTCTCAGCCTGAAAAATGGGGAGGTCCCGGTTAGAATAACCGGGACCTCCCCTTCAGCAGACAAAATGGCTTTTTTATTCCAATTCGGCCCCACCGGTGTAGAGCTGGTAGTACCGGCCCTTTTGGCCGATCAGTTCCTCATGGTCGCCCCGCTCTATGATGCGGCCGCCCTCCAACACCATAATCGCGTTGGAGTTCCGAACAGTGGAGAGCCGGTGGGCGATGACAAACACGGTACGCCCCTCCATCAGGGCGTCCATGCCGTTTTGGATGATGCGCTCGGTGCGGGTATCGATGGAGGAGGTGGCCTCGTCCAAGATCATCACCGGAGGGTCGGCCACGGCGGCACGGGAGATGCCCAGGAGCTGCCGCTGGCCCTGGGAAAGGTTGGCGCCGTCGCCGGTGACCATGGTATCATAGCCCTGGGGCAGGCGGCGGATAAAGGAATCCGCTCCCGCGATGCGGGCGGCCTCCACGCACTCCTCGTCGGTGGCCTCCAGCCGCCCGTACCGGATATTTTCCATCACAGTGCCGGTAAAGAGGTGGGTATCCTGGAGCACCACGCCCAAGGAGCGGCGCAGGTCATCCTTTTGGATGGCCTTGACGTCGATACCGCCATAGGTGATGACGCCGTCCTGGATCTCGTAAAAGCGGTTGACCAGATTGGTGATGGTGGTGCCCGCGCCGGTGGAGCCCACAAAGGCGATCTTCTGCCCGGGGTTTGCAAAGACGGTCACGTCGTGGAGGATCTGCTTGCCCGGCACATAGGAGAAGTCCACATGCTGGAAGCGCACCGCCCCGGTGAGCTGGGCCAGCACATAGCCCTCCTCCCGCTGTACATCGCCGCGGATGCGGTGGAGCCCGAAGGCAGGATCGTCCTTATTGACGTATTTCCACGCCCACAGGTGGCCGGGCACGTCCTCCCCACACTCCACCAGTTCGTCATGCGCATCCTTGCTTGCGCAGACCAGAACAAAGCGGGGATTCTCCGGCACCTTCCAGGCCCAGTCATGGACATGGGCGCCCTGGGGCGCGGGCGTCATCCGGCCCTCGCTGTCCCGGACCACGGGGACCAGGGTCACAAAGCCCTCGTCGGTCTCCGGGGCCTCGTCCATACACTCGAAGATCCGCTCGGCGCCCGCCAGGGCGGAGAGAATGGTGGTGAGCTGCTGAGAGATCTGATTCATGGGCTGGCCCACCTGCCGGCAATAATTGAGGTAGAGGGTGAAGGAGCCCAGCGGCAGACCCATGGCGATGGACAGCACCCCGCCGAAGGCGGCGGTCAGGGCATAGCCGATGTTCATGATGTTCATGGCGATGGGCATGATGGCGGTGGAGTAAAAGTTGGCCGCGGTGGCGGAGGCGCGGTAATTCTCATTGAGCCGTGCAAAGAGCGTCTTGGCCTGCTCCTCGTGGGTAAAGGCCTTGACCACCTTCAGCCCTTCAATGGTCTCCTGGATATTTCCGTTGACGGCGCCCAGGTCGGCCTGCTGCTTCTGATAATACCTCCGGCTGCGGCCGCCGAAGACCTTGAACACCACGAAGGTGCTCCCCAGAGTGACCACGGACACCAGGAAAAGCAGTGGGCTCACCACCAGCATCACCACCACGATGCCCACAAACATGAGTACGCTGGAGAGGAGGGAGACCACGCTCTGTTCCAGGGCGAGCTGCACATTGTCCGCGTCGTTGGTGAAGCGGCTCATGAGCTCTCCATGGGGATGGCGGTCAAAGTAGGATAGGGGCAGGGTCTGCAAATGGTCGAATAGATCCTTCCGCAGGCGGTTGGTTCCCCTCTGGGCCAGTTGGACCATGATGGCCGACTGCCCGTAAGTGGCCACCCAGCCCACGGCATAGATGGAGATGAGCTTGCCCACATCGGCCGCTAAACCGGACACGCCGGTATAGCGGCCCGCGGCAATGTTGTTGATGATGACCAGGTTGATGAAGCTGGAACCCGCAATGTTGGTGACCACTGAGCCCAGCAGACACAAAAGGACGATGAGGAGCGGCCACTTCCGCCGGGTCAGATAGCTCATCAGGCGGGAGACGGTCTTTCTCAGATTTTTCGGCTTCTGGAAGCCGCCCCGGCTCTGGCCAGGGCCACCGGGACCACGCTGCTGCGCCATTATTCCTGCACTCCTTCCTGCTGAGACTGGTAGATCTCCTGATAGATTTCGCTGCGGGCCATGAGCTCGTCATGGGTCCCGATGTCGCTGATATGGCCGTCGTCCAACACCAGGATGCGGTCCGCAGACTGGACCGAGCTGATGCGCTGGGCGATGATAATAACCGTGGTGCCGGCCAGATTTTCCTTGAAGGACTGCCGGATCTTGGCGTCCGTGGCGGTATCCACGGCAGAGGTGGAGTCGTCCAGGATAAGGATGGCCGGGTGCCGGAGCATGGCCCGTGCAATACACAGCCGCTGCTTTTGGCCGCCGGAGACATTGGTGCCGCCCTGGCTCATCTGGGTGCCGAAGCCGTCGGGCAGCGCCATGACGAAATCGTAGGCCTGGGCATTCTTGGCGGCCTGGATCATCTCCTCCTCAGTGGCGTCCGGGCGGCCCCACAGCAGATTCTCGCGGATGGTGCCCGTGAAGAGGACGTTGTTCTGAAGCACCATGCCGATGCGGGCGCGGAGCTCATCCAGGGGATAGTCCCGCACGTCCACCCCGTCCACCAGGACAGCGCCGTCGGTGACGTCGTAAAACCGGGGGATCAGGTTCACCAGAGAGGACTTTCCGGTACCGGTACCGCCCACCACAGCCAGGAACTCGCCGGGGCGGACGGTGAAGTCGATGTCGGTGAGAACATTCTCCCCGGTGCCCCCGGCCTGGTACTTGAAGTCCACATGGCGGAATTCCACCTGGCCCTTGGGCGCAGGCAGCGTGTCGGCGCCGCAGGAGCCGTCCTCAATGGAGGGCTCGGTCTCCAGCACCTCGTCGATCCGGCGGGCGCAGGCAATGGCGCGGGAGAGCTGCAGCAGACTCATTCCCAGCATCATGACGCTCATCAGAATCTGGAAGATATAGGTGATAAAGGAGGAGAGGTCGCCGATGAGCATGCCGCCGGACATCACAGTGGAGCCGCCCAGGTAGAGCACGGCGGCGGTGGCGCCGTTGAGGGCGATCATCATGATGGGCATCATGGCGATGACTCGCATATCCACATTGATGGCGGCCTTGGTCAGGTCGTCGTTGGATTTTTTAAATTTGGTCTTCTCGTAGCCCGCCCGGACAAAGGCCTTCACCACCCGGATCCCCACCAGATTCTCCTGCACGGTGCCGTTCAGGGCGTCGATGCGGGTCTGAAGGACCTGGAAAAGGTGGTTGCACATACTCATGAGCACGCCGATAGCGATCACCAGCAAGGGGATGGCCACCAGCATGACCATGGCCAGCCGGGCGTTGATGCTGATGGACACGGCCAGGGCGGCCACCAGCATCACGGGGGCTCGGACCAGCATCCGCAGCGCCATGGTGACCATCATCTGGATGGCATTGACATCGTTGGTGATCCGGGTGATGAGGGAGGCGGAGGAGAAGTGGTCGATGTCCGCGAAGGAAAACTCCTGTACCTTGTTATAAATGCCCCGGCGCAGATTGGCGCCAAAGCCCTGGCCCGCCACGGCGGCCAGCTTGGCGCCGAACATGCCGCAGAGCATACTGCCCACGGCCAGCACCAGCATGATGCCGCCCATTTTTAAAATGTAGGAGAGGTCGTTGCCCGGAATTCCCACATCCACGATGTTGGCCATAAACCGGGGCAGCGCCAGCTCACAGAGTACCTCCAGCACCATGAGAAGGGGTGTGAGCACGGCGTACTTTTTGTATTCTCCCAGATAGGGAAGAAATTTTTTCAGCATTGACAGTTCATCCTTTCCGGTGGAAGATCCCCCCGCAGATTGTGGAGCATCCGCATGAGATAGCCGCAGGCCTGCCGCGTCTCCTCGGGGCGAAAGCCCTCGAACATGCTCTGGTCCACCGCCTCAAAGACCTGGACGCACCTCTGGATGGCGGCCTCTCCCTTGGGGGTGAGCCGCACCGCCTTCCGGCGCTGGTCGGTCTCGTCGGCCAGCTTTTCCACATAGCCCTCCCGCTCCAGGGACTTGAGGGAGACGGCCACCGTGGCGGGGGAGACATGCATGGCGTCGGAGAGCTCTTTCTGGGCTGCAATCCGGCCCTCCCGCCCCTTGTCCTTGAGCAGGAACAGAATCATGGGCTGTCCTAGTGTCCCCAACCCCCTGCGTGACAATTCCGTTTGAATGGCCTGCTTCCTGGCCCGTTCTACAGATTGAAAGAGAATGCCGGGCATGTTTTCCCGCATCTCCATAGAAAAGACCCTCCTTCTTTTTTAAATAGTTAGCCTACTTATGATTAGCATGTTTACATATTGTAATACGAGTGCTCTGCAATGTCAATGAAGTTTCTGTAAACAGCATCCCCCAAATTTCTTAGAACGCTTGTTTGACTTTTTGTGTGTTGTGTGGTATGATACAAGTAATCCATACAAGGGAGGGGCCGCCATGAAGGCGCTGACGGAAAAGCAGCGGCAAATCTACGACTATATCATCTCCTTTCAGCGGGATCACGGCTATCCCCCCTCTGTCCGGGAGATCGGCGAACATGTGGGGCTCAAATCCCCCTCCACCGTCCACTTCCATCTGAAGGGGCTGGAGGCGGCGGGCCTCATCACCAAGGCGGAGGGAAAAACCCGGGCCATCACGGTGGCGGGCGGTTTTCCGCCGTCGGAGGCCGATCCCCCCGCCGACCGGGTACCAGTGGTGGGGAATGTGGCCGCCGGGTCGCCCATTCTGGCCGAACAGTGCATCGAGGACTATCTCGCCTTTGACACCGGCGGCCTGACCGGAGAGCATTTCGCCCTGCGGGTCCGCGGTGAGTCCATGCTGTACGCGGGCATTTTGCCCGGAGACTACGTCGTCGTCCACCAGCAGGAGCACTTCCGAAACGGTGAGATCGTGGTGGCCCTTTTTGAGGATGAGGCTACGGTCAAGACCCTGCGCCGGAAGGACGGACATGTCTGGCTCATGCCGGAGAATCCGGAGTACCAGCCCATTGACGGCGATGGGGCCCAGCTTTTGGGCAAGGTGGTGGCCGTAATCCGGCGGTACGACTGATATGCGTCCCCACATCGACCATGTGGAGCTCACGGTCTCCGATCTGTCCCGGGCGGAGCGGTTTTACGACGCACTGCTGCCCCTGCTGGGTTTTGATCTGAGGCATAAGGGCCGGGGAGATTTTCCGGATTTCGATCACACGGAGATCGATTACGCCACCGCTGATTTCAGCCTGGGTCTCGTCAGTCCCCGTCCTGAGCTGGCGGGAGAGGGCGTCTGCCGCCGGAAACCAGGAGCCCTGCACCATCTGGCCTTTGCCGCCGACAGCAGGGAGGAGGTGGACCGTCTCTTTGCACAGGTCCGCGCCATTCCCGGCGTGCGGATCCGGACCCCACCCAGGTGTTACCCAGAATATACCCCGGATTACTACGCTTTCTTTTTTTATGACACCGAGGGAATCGAAGTGGAAATCGTCCACTTCGCCCGGAAACGTTACTTTTTGTGAGACGTCTTATTTTGCCCTGTGGAAAGGAGGTCGTTTCCTGTGGAGCTGCTCTCCGTCCCCAGCCGCTTGGGGACCTTTTTTCTCGGTGGAGAAGCCGGCCATATCATCCGGCTGTATCTGCCCGGTGATCCGACGCCCCGCATCGCGGAGCACGAAACGCCCGTGCTCTCAGAGGCGCGGCGGCAGCTACTGGAGTATTTGGCGGGCCGCCGCACAGCCTTTTCCTTCCCCCTGGCCCCGGATGGAGGCACGCCCTTTCAGCGGCAAGTCTGGCGTGCCTTGGAGGCAATCCCCTTTGGTGAGACCCGGACCTATGGGCAGATCGCAGCGGCTGTGGGAAACCCAAAGGCGGTCCGGGCCGTGGGACAGGCCAACCACCGCAATCCCATCCCCATTTTTATTCCCTGTCACCGGGTGGTGGGTGCGGACGGGACCCTGACCGGCTATGCCGGCGGCCTGGAATTAAAACGTTCCCTATTGGAACTGGAGCGTGGAAAGGAGTGCCCCTGATGTTGAAAAACTGGTGTGCCGCAGGGCGGCTCATGCTCAAGGATATGGATCTGGAGGACATGGCCGCCCTGAAGGTCTGTCTCCTGGCCATGGGGACCCTTTTGGGGCTAAGCGTTCCCTTTCGATGGAAAAAGCCCGCAGCCCTCTTGGGCTCCTTCCTCTTTGTGGGGACCTACCTTCCCCTGATGGTCAGACTACTGGAGTGCCTAACCAGAACGGAACGCGAGACCTGATGGAAACAAAAGCCGCCCGGAATTTACATTCGGGCGGCTTTTTCTTTCTGTCTCGGGACACAAAAACCGCCTGCTTTCGCAGGCGGTTTGTTTTGCAGAAGTTCCACTCAGGCCAGCTTGTTCAGCTTGATGGTCATGGCGCTCTTCTTGTTGGCCGCGTTGTTCTTGTGCAGCAGGCCCTTAGCAGCAGCCTTGTCGATGGCCTTGACCGTGGTCTTATAGACGCTATCGGCCTCGCTGCGGTTGCCTTCGGCCACCACGGCGTCAAACTTCTTGATCTGGGTCTTCAGCGCAGACTTGGCCGCCTTGTTCCGGGCCGCCTTGGTCTCGTTGACCAGTACGCGCTTCTTGGCAGACTTGATATTCGGCAAACCAAACACCTCCTCCGATGGTATCTCAAATTTCACGGGTCCTGCCCGTGCAGGTATCTATTTTACCAGCCCGAGCCGAAAATTGCAACCTATTTTTTCACTTTTTCTGCGATTTTTGAATATCTGTCTCCCATACGCTAAAAATAGAAGTAAATTTGCAGGATACTACTATATCTTGCGTTGAAGGGGGATGGGCTGCCATGCTGAAACGGCGGACGGACCTGGCTTTGGAGGCCAGAGAGCTGTGGAGCGAGTCGGCGGAGGCCGAGACGGAGCTGGAGGGCGTGCGGGCGAGGGAGGAAGAGCGGGAGGGCTATCCGGTGACCCGGGTGGAGATCCTCAATGAAGCCGGCGTCCAGGCCTTGGGAAAACCGCAGGGGACCTATATTACGCTGGATCTTTCCGCTCTGGCCAGGCGGGAGGAGGACGCCTTTCCCCGCGCGGCCAGGGCGCTGGCCGGGGAGCTCTCCGGCCTTTTGAAGCTGCCCCAGGGTGCTCCAGCTCTGGTGGTGGGTCTGGGCAACCGGGCCATCACACCCGACGCGGTGGGGCCAGGCGCGGCGGACCACACGATGGTCACCCGCCACTTGGTGGAACAGGTGCCGGAGCACTTCGGGGCTTTCCGCCCTGTGGCCGCCCTGGCGGCCGGGGTGCTGGGCACCACCGGCGTGGAGAGCGGTGAACTGGTAAGGGCGGTGACGGAACGGATCCATCCCGCCTGTGTGATCGCGGTGGACGCCCTTGCCTCCCGCAGCCTCAAGCGGGTCTGCACCGCCGTACAGCTTGCCGACACGGGTATCGTCCCCGGCTCCGGCGTGGGCAATCACAGGGCGGCGCTGAACCGGGAGACCCTGGGCGTTCCGGTCATCGCCATCGGCGTCCCCACCGTGGTGGACGGGGCCACCCTGGCCGCCGATATTCTGGAGGAGGCCGGAAAGGGAGAGCTGGACCCCGCCGCGCTGGCGGGGGAGGGCGGCAGCCTTATGGTAACGCCCCGGGATATCGATCAGAGGGTCTCCGACATGGCCAAGGTCATCGGATTCGGGATCAATCTAGCTCTGCAAAGCGGCCTTACTGTGGAGGACGTGGAGCTCTTCCTCAGCTGAGCCCGGTGCAGTCCACAAACACTGCGCCGCCGGAGCTCTGCCAGCCATAGCCGTTTATCCCTCCAAAGTCGTTTTCTCCGAAATGGCAGCGGTCAAACACCACGTTTTGACTCCCGTAAGTACTCTCTACCAGAGTACCGGCGGAGTTTCCCTCCATAGCGTAGCACTCCCACAGACGGACATCGGAGGTATTACAGACCTCCAGCAGGTGGAAACACCCGGTACAGTCGCGGATGCGGCAGTTCAAAAGCTCTATGTCCTTGGAATCCCACAGACTGACCGCTCCATAAGTGCAGTTCTGGATGACGCTGCTGTACAGGCCCACATTCCGGCAGTTAATGGCGCACAGACCATAGGCCCCGCTCCCATCCAGCGTGAGTTCGAGGAGGTTGACATCCCGGCAGTTCTCCAGCTCCACACAATTGCCCGCACAAAAGCCCGGCTCCACGTCGTGGACGGCGATTCCCGACACCAGCTCTATCCGACGGCAGTTTTCAAACCGCCACACATCCGCGTAGGCCCACGGGGTAGAGATCCGGGTCGGCGTCGGGTAATTCCCGGTGGTGATCGTCAGGTCCCGGACATTTTGGATGACCACCTGATAGACCGCCCCGGTATTGTATTTCCCTGTGGCGGTATCAAATACGTCGTAATCCACCAGGACATAAGGATTGTGGATCGCCTCCACATCCATGTCCGCGAAGGAGTACTCCCCCTGTGCCAGCGCGATCTCGGTATCGGGAGCCACTGCGTTGAACAGCTCCTCCAAACTCTCGGCATATACCTGTCGCTTGGGATAGGAGAGCTCCACCACGCCAGTCCACTCCACCGTGAGCCCCAGCGCCTCCGCCAGGGGGCGCAGAGGGGCATAGAGCACTCCGTCCCGGAACGCGGCACCCTCTTTTCCCGGCGTGAGGATCACTGTCCGGTCATACCATTCCACCGTGAGCACACCGGAGCCGTCCTCGGCCCAACGGTACAGGATGCCGCCGGGCAGGGGAGAGCTGTCCCAGGAGGCGGTCTGGACATCTCCCCCCAGACTCCGGCAAAATTCTTCCACCGGGACCATCGTGCTCCCCTTCCACGCCAAAATGGGGTGCTCCAACTCTATCTCAAATCCGTTCAGAGTGACCTCCACCTCCGTCTCCTCCGCCGCCAGGGCGGAGGAGCCCCAGGCAAGGGCCCACGTAAGGAGCAGCCCCATGGCCATCAGCCGTCGTTTCATCTGGATACCTCCCGTTTCTGTTTTTTTCAGTATAGCACTGGCCCCGCCTCCAGTTGTTACATTTGGATGACAAAGCGGAAAGAAAGTGTAACGGCCTTGACGGAGTGAAAAAAAGATGATAAAATACCCCAGAACATTGGCAATGACCGGGAAGAGTAGGCGCGATCTCCAGCAGAAGAGAGGGGCCGGAAGGTGTGAGGCCCCCTGGGACGCGCCCAAGGCGCCCATGAGCCGCGGGGCGGAAATGCCCTGCCGGACCCCGCCGTTACCGGGGCAAGAGCGCGGAGCCTCTCCAGGCCCCGAATTCAGGTGGCACCACGGACAGAAGTTCGCCCTGAGCCTTCATGGCTCAGGGCGTTTTTTGGTTTTCGTCCATACTATCTAAGGTGAAATGAGGAGTGTCTTATGATGAAAAACACAGAGAAGACCATGGAAAAGATCGTCGCTCTCTGCAAAGGCCGGGGCTTCGTCTATCCCGGAAGCGAGATCTACGGCGGCCTTGCCAACTCTTGGGACTACGGTCCCCTGGGCGTGGAACTCAAGAACAATGTAAAGCGGGCCTGGTGGAAAAAATTTGTGCAGGAAAATCCCTATAACGTGGGCCTGGATGCCGCCATCCTGATGAACCCGGAAGTCTGGGTGGCCTCCGGACATGTGACCACCTTCAACGATCCCCTCATCGACTGCAAGGCCTGCAAAATGCG
>ENA-OWPD01002337-OWPD01002337.1-human-gut-metagenome-genome-assembly--contig:-NODE-2337-length-10888-cov-6.184898_pt1 | contig 10888 bp, 7 predicted proteins | sample MGYA00248262_ERZ651842 | MGnify/ENA primary metagenome ERZ651842 (study PRJEB26924, sample SAMEA4378253) | human gut metagenome | biome: human gut; feature: human-associated habitat; material: faeces... | reverse complement strand
ATAAGAAATTTAGACGCAAGATTGTTCTAGAAATCAACTTGTTGGTACACTAGTTTTGTTACCCATTTTTGCATACAAAAAGGACACCTTCCAAAATCTGCCAGTGTCCCTACTATATTTCTTTAAAATCACACATCTATATAGTATAAAAGGTATCGGAATCTCTTCTGTTCAAACATCTTTTCCATATATTATGATGATATGGAAACAGTGGCAACCGGCTGACATGGTCAAACTTTCTGACTTTAGTCCCTTCTGGCTTTGCGTCCCTGCCTTTCAACAGGTTTGCCTTTAAAATAATTTTCAGTTTTTCCAAAAATAAAATACCATGTGGCTTTTCTTACGTCAATAATATTTTGGTGGAAAATTTACATATATTTTAACCGAATCAAGTAACTCCCCTGTGGAGGTTACGAAAAGCAATAAGCAGTGGGTGAGGACCTGCTGTTTATTTTTCTAATCTCGCGGAAAAATGCCCATTCGCCATTTCCAATATACCCTCTTTCATACCGCCTATGATAAAATCGAATCTATAAACATGGAAAGTTACTGTCCAGCTAACCCCTGAACAGTAACGGTTCCAATACACACTTTTTATTCCGTATGGTTCTTTCCGGTTTTCCACATAAACTGTTGGTAACACTGGTATCTTTTTTCTTAAAAGCAAAATCTCCGCAACATTCCAGACAAATCAGAGAGGCTACTGCAATGTATAATGTGCATTGCCGGTATCCTCTCTGATTTATTCAACCATTATTCACAACTTTTTTATTTCATTTTAATTTTTCTGACATTTGACCATTCACTGAATGTTTTTGAATTATCCTCAGAAGTACGGTTCCATGCATGTAAACCAATATAATAAGTGCCTGATTTAACGTTCTTAAATGTAACAGTTACCGTATTTCCTTTTATCTTCTTTACATAATAATTTTCTCCGGAAACAGCAGGACGTTTCTGTCCGTTAGTTTTAGTAAGGGTATCACTGAGAACTACATCATAGCCCTGAGCGTTTTTGCTCTTCGTATATTTTACTGTCACTGTGGAACCTTTAACAGTTACCTTACTGATCACAGGTGTCTGTGGCGTAATGGCACTCACATCTACTTTATGGATCTCAGACCACTGTCCAAATACTTTTTTGCCATCTTCACCCTTAAGCCATGCGTGACACGCTACATACCAGGTTCCCTTATCCATATATGCAAATGCAGACTTCAGGTCTTCCTGATTTTTCAGGACCTTTGTATACTGTCTTGTTTTAAGCATATCCTCAGAGGTGCCGATTACATAATCATAGTTAAGAGCACCCTTACACTCTTCATTCAGCACCATTTTTACGGAGTTTTTGGAAACAGATACATTCTTTATAACTGCTTTTGCAGGTCTGGTATAATTTCCGTCTGAATCTGTGATACTTCCGTCTGTACTGTAGGTATTTCCTTTGGTATCGGTTACAGTTTCATCCTTATTTACAGTTGGCTTTTTACCATCTGCATCAGGTGTCAGCTTCGTGCCATCCGGAAGTGTTACAGTTCCGTCTGAGCTGATCACGATTCCTTCCGGTGTAACAAGATTTCCATTTTTATCTTTCTCAGTTCCCTCCGGGTAAGTATCCGGTATCGGAGCGACAGTTGGTACCGGCGTTACTGTTGGATTCACTGATGGTGACGGATTTACCGACGGTGATGGATTTACCGATGGTGATGGATTTACGGTCTGTATGATTGTGGTATCTGATATAGTACAGTTCTTAATTTTATTATCCGGTGTTTCTGTAATGCTACTCCAATATGTATCCGGAGCAGATTCACTGTTGGAAGTTATTTTTTTACCATTTACCGCTGTTCCTTTTGTAGAAGGAGCTATAGTGACAGATTCAGTATACGCTTTGCCTGGTTCCGCATTTTTGTTCATATATAAATAAGCAGAACCTCCTTCCAGATATGCTTTTGCTGTTTCTACATTTCCGGTTCCCTCAACTGCATTGCCACCGTTATCACCATTTCCTCGTCCTGCAACAGCAATCAACGTTCCTGCTCCGGAAATCGTTCCGTTGTCAAGAATCACCGCTGCACCGCCAACTGAAGTAGTTGCCAAGTATCCTCCGCCGTATGCTGCAAGCTGGCTGCCCTCGCCAATAGTAAGTGTTCCGCTGCTGACTTTGAAGGCCGGCTGTCCGCTGTAGCTTTTTCCTGTGGCAGGATCTGTTCCTGTGGCAGCTTCATCACCTTTGATATATACTTTTCCTTCTACCTTTACATTTCCATTTGTCACAACAACAGGTGATGTATTGTGACGTGCCTGTGTTCCATCAGTAAGGGAATTAGTGTTGGAGTAGATCATAGAATTCTTTATGGTCGCTCCATCATTCAGGATCAGCTGTCCATTAATGGAAGTACCTGTCAGGAATTTTCCGTTATAATCATCGTGGTTGACAGATATTGTTCCACCATTTTCTACTTCAATCTGTCCATATATGGAAGAATCTCTCAGATTCAATGTTCCGCCATTTTCTACTTTTATCTTCACACTGCTGAGAACCTTCATATTGAGCATTGTAAGGTTACATCCATCCGGTATGATCAATGTCTGAGTTGTATCTTCTCCCTCTAAAACAGCATATCCCAGTTCTCCATATGTACCGCTGGTATGAGAGCCATACCAGGCTTTAATCTCTGCCGGGACTTTTACAATATTATCTGTATCATTAAAATAAGGAATTACCCATGGATCCATATCATACATATATTTTCCATCTGCAGTCGGAGTTGCATTGTCAAGATTCAGATGATCTGCCAGTTTTTCCTTAGTACTGTAAACCTTGAAAGTAAGCTCATTACTTGTTACTGTACGTCCTGACTCATCGGTTACTGTAACGCTGACAGGATATGTACCTGGTTCAGCAGGAATTCCGCTGAGAGACAGAGAACTGTCATATGTGGAATACCTCCCTGCCATCCCACTTTTACTGTCAATGTTTACCGTTGTTTTCTTCGTATCAATTTTTACACCTGTTTCTTTTAACACTTTCCAGTCAGTTTCAACAGGTTCCTGCCCATCCGGAAGATCTGCCGCTTCCACAACTACATTACTGTTTTTGTTGGATGAAACAGAAGTGGATGCACCTGAAACTGCATCGTATTTCTTCTGCCCTTTAACAGCGCTTTCGAAGTATCCTTTTAATCTGACATGAAGAGTGTTCACTCCGTTGGATGCACCGTTAATATTAGTTTTATCGGAATCAGTTACAACAACTGTGAAGTCATTTCCCTCTGCATTTACCTTAAGATAAAGTTCTTTATATCCATCACTTTTTATTGTAATGACATTTCCAGTATGAAGTACAGTTGAATCAAATACAACACGATTATTACTGCTGTCTGGATAATATGCTTTTCTGTTAAATAATGCTGCTGCACGATCTGTTTTCTCCCATGGTGTCCCATCTACAGATATTTCTGTGATGTTACGGATATAATCAGAATCAGTATTTTCATCAGCTGGTTTAATGATCTTGTAGTCTGTATATAAAATTTTCACTTGATCTCCCGCAAATGCTGGAGCATCTTTGGTCTGTTCAGGTTCAGGCTGTGAAGTTACTTTTTCAACAGCCCATTGCTTTCCGGTTCCTGTTACCTTTAAAGTAAGATCCTTGTATCCGGTACTGGTGATTACAATCTGATCGTTTACTTCAAAAGAATTTGCCGAAAATTTAATATACTGATCCGATGACCCACATAAATAATACTCTCCCTTGCTTAACCAAGAAGATAATGATGCTTTTGTTAAATTATTGCCATTTACCGATATCTGTTGAATATTATCAACATAGTCACTACCAAATTCTCCATTTATTTTATATGTTGGACTTCCAAATACGATTTCATATTCTGCCGTCACCTCCGGCGGTTCTTTCGCACTTTGTGTACCCTCATCCTGAGCCGCCTGTACATTCTCCTGCTCATCCGCAAAATCCGGTGTCCCCGATCCATCACTAAAGGAATCATCATCTGCCTCCTGTGTGATCGCTGAATCCGTAGTCATTGAATCTGTAAATATGTCTGTTGCACATACCGGTACAGAAGCAATCATATTTGCCGCAATTGCCATAGACATCAGAATTGCCATTCTTTTCTTCATCTGTTTCTTTCTCCTCCTGTAATATGATATCAGGGGCAAAAGATATTTCGTCCCTGACTTGAAGCTATCTGTGTATCATCTCATTTCTTCAGTGGAAATTTAAATGATCAAATCACGCAATAGTTTACTTTGGTTAACTCTGTTGGTTAGTATATTCTAACCTGTGTGAAAATGCAAGAGAATTATTCTGCATCTGTTGAGAAAGTATCTCATAAATCAAGCAGTATCCTGTTGACAAATTTTTATCATTTCACAGCAAAATAAGACAGAATAGAGCAATTATGGCAATTCCATAAAATAATGCAGGAAATAAATCAGGTAACATCCTGCTATCAGTCTGAAAATATCATCTTCTATCTCTTTTTCGCTGCTGTTTAAAGTAATTTTGTTTCTTTCTATCTGAAGCCCTATTGTATCCGCAAGATTCTCAATCCGTTGTCTGTCATATTCTTTTTCATCCAAAAGAACAGAATCCTCAGAAACCCTGAATTTCCCAGTTTCATCACATTCCAGTCTCAGATGCAGTTCAGGGAGTTTTCCGGGTTTAAAGGTTATCTCACTGTATGTCATAGATTGTCTTACTTTTGTGATCCCCTGTTTCACTGCCAGTATGATCCATTCATCCAATACAGGTCCTTTATACATAGGAAGTCCATATTGCAGATGTAATTGGGCGGCCTTGCTGATGCAGGCATTTCTGCTACGGTTATTCAGACGTTTATAAACATTGCTGCCCTCAACCGGGTAGTATTTCTTCAGTATCTTCTCTTCGGCTTTTGTCCATGGATCATTGGTTTTCCTGCTTAATCCCAGAATCATCGCTCTGTATTTGCATGCCTGAAGAGATCTTTCAGGAATAAGAGTATGCACATATCCGGCACCTTTTTCTTCATAATATCGGGAAATGATCGCATCCTCTTCCTGTGTCCATGGAAGTCTGTTATTGTCTGATCTGACATTTAAGTACTTAGCTCTGGACTGACAGGCAGTCAGAGTTCTCCCTTCCAATCGTTCTGCTGCCTTCCTGCCTTCCGCTTTGTAATATGTTCTTATAATTTCATCTTCTTCTGCAGTCCATTCTTTTCTTCCCTGTGTGCAGAGACCTAATTTGGCAGCTCTTTTATTACATGCCTCTTTGGATCTTCCCTCCAGTCTTTTCTGAACTTCGGCACCTTCTGTCGGATAATAATTTCTCAGAATTTCATCTTCGCTGCTGCTCCATTTTCTGTTTGCCCCGGAATAAGTAAGTCCTAATGCAGCAGCTCTTCCTCTGCAGGATTCTGCAGATCTCTGATTTAAGCGATAACGTACCTTACTGCCCTCCGCAGCATAATACTCTCTCAGTATTTTATCCTCAGCCTCTGTCCATAATCTGACATATTTAACATCATTCTGTACAATTGCTGAAGAAGAAATGTTTTTGGATATTTCCATTTTTGATGCCTGGATCCTGCAGCTTTTTGCAGTTCTTCCGGATAATCTTTCACAGACCTGATCTCCTTCTGCGGGATAGTACTTTCTTAATATTTCGATTTCATCGGCTGTCCATCTTTTTTTCGTATTTGCCATGTCTTACACCTGTTTTATATATTATTTCAAACTGAAATATTCACTACTTCTTACTTTTCGTAACCTTCGCAAAAGAATTCCATATGTGAGTGCAATATCTACATAGAAATTCCTGAATGTACAACATATTCATACCCTGTCTCCGTAGTATAAGTTTTTTCCTGTCCCAGTGCCGGAATAACAGATTCAGAGCTGTGCAGACTTCCACTTTTAAATACGATCATCACTTCTGCTTTCTTTTCATTAACCGGAGTTATTTCTATATTATTGATTGTGTTTTCAATCATGGCTCTGGTGATATCTTTGGGTTTTACGCAGGAATATTCCTTTGCATAGTCTAATATCCTGTCCATCTGATCTGTCAATTCTGTTTTTGAAAGAGGTTTCATGCTTTTCAATTGTTCCAGATTCGCTTTTTTCTCTGCTATCTGCTGTGTAAAAACCTTGTTTCTGCTTAAAAATTCCGCATCAGAAATGTAGCCGCCCATATTGTAATCCAGCAGCTTATCTCTCTTCTGTTCCAGTACTGTTATTTCATGCTGTATGTTGTCAATTTTTTCTTCAGTTCCTTCTGTTTTGTTAATCTCTTTCTCATAAAGTTCCAGATACTTATGCAATATACTTTTATTGCTTTGAGCCAGATTGTTATAAACATCCGATATCATCTCCAGCAGGATTTCTTCTTTTACCGGTTTTGATCTGCAGGAAACTGCGCCCTGTTTTATGCGATGACTGCATACCCAGGTCTTTGCAGCTTTTCCGCGGACAGTTCTGACTTTCAGCCAGTACGCAGCTTTATCTTCCGCACAATGTATAAGTCCGGTAAAAAGGTTGTCCTGCTTATAGGAAGTTTTTTTCAACTTGATATTTTTACTTCTTTCTTCCATAATCCTGTTTGCATCTTCCCACAGTTTTTCATCCACAATTGCAGGGACATGGGTACCATCGTCTTTATACATCACCCATTCATCTTCAGGCAGGAATTTCTGTTTCTTAGTAAAGAGATCAACTATTTTTACTTTTCCACCAACATAGTAACCCTTATATTTAGGATTTCGGATAATATTGGCAATCACATGGCTGTCAATCTTTCCCCCTTTATAATTTCTGTATCCACATTCCCATAAAAATTGTTCCAGTGAATGGGTAGACCAGTTTCCCAGGGCATATTTTTCAAAAATAAGCTGTACCATTTTTGCCTCTTCAGGATTCAAAAACAATTTTCCGTTTCGCTTGTCCCATCCATATATATGTGAATTACCAAGAACCACACCGTTCTGTATGGATCTTGCATGACCGAAACGCACACGACTTGAAAGTTTTCTGCTTTCTTCCTGTGCAATACCGGACATAATTGACAGCCTGAGTTCCGAATCCTCATCCAATGTATTGATATTGTCATTCCTAAACCAGACAGCAGTTCCACAGTCCAGAAGTTCTCTTGTATATCGTATACTATCTAATACGTTTCGGGCAAAACGGGTAATCTCTTTAGTGATGATAAGATCAATTTTCCCGGCTTTTGCATCCTGAAGCATTCTCTGGAATTCCTCTCTGTGGGTTACTGTAATACCGGAGATTCCTTCGTCTATATAACCATCTACAAGCGTCCAATTCTTTACATCTGAAATCAGTTGTTCAAAAAAAGTCCACTGATGCTCAATAGAGGTTTTCTGTTCCTCCTTATCCGTACTGACTCGGGCATAATACGCCACATTCAGTTTCAGATCAAATATATTTTTTTGCCGGGATTTCAGTTCCTCACGGGTTGCATAAATATCCATGTTATTCCTTTCCAATCAACTGATTCTCTGGCAATATTCATCTGAACTGTCCATCTGTTCTCCATTCTTCGCGGCTACTGTATTGAATGTACTCAAGGTTATAATGTCTTTCTGGATACTGCTGTGCAGTTTTTCGGAAATCTGTCCATTATCAAGCAATTTGTCATTAATCATTGTCAATACAACCTGTTCCAATGTCATAAGCATTCCTCCTGTTCTGTATGTTATAATGTGCAATTTGGCATAGAACTATCCAACGGTAATATGATGAATTTCATAAAATTATTATAACTGATTCAAAGATAATTGTTTTTGAGACGAAAAAAAGCAGCTAACCTATTTTTCATAGACTAACTGCCTAAAGTACGTAAAAAACCAGAAAGATCTAACAGTTCAAAAGATTCTTTCCGGTTTTTTACACATATAAAGCGAGGGCATCGCTCAATCATCTAATTTGATGATTTTACGACACCCCCATCCCTTCAGATATATATCAGGAAGACAGTTCTATCTGCTTCATTTCTTCCAGAAAATCACGGATATAGGATACTGCCAAATCAAGGGCCTCCTGTCCAAGTTCTGCGGAAGAATCTTTCGGATCAAAAGGACCGAACCAGCCACTTGGAGCAATTTCTTTGGTATCTCTCACAAGACGGACGATACCTCCCTTGAAATTAACTGCCTGAATATAAGCTGCTTTCATATTCTCAGAAGGATCCTGTGCATTGATAGGCTTGCTGAGCTCCAGATGTACTGATTCCGGAGCAATTGCCATCATAGCTGAGGTCTCCAGAACATCACCATGGCCGCCTTCAAACTTCTTGTCCAGCTGAGCTACCAGACTCCACCAGTCTACGCTGGCACATACACCACCTTTATGATATACCTCCAGAGCTGCCCGGTCAATGGATGGAGTATTGCCGCCATGGCCATTCAGAATTACAAAACGTTTTGCGCCATGCTGCATCAGAGAATCCATGATGCCATGCAGAACCATGTAAAGTCCTTCATAACCAATATTAATACTTCCCTCAAAGCTTAAGTGATAAGGACATACACCGTATGGAACAGTAGGTGCTACGATTACGTTATCTACATCCTCCACATGATCCGCCAGATAGGACGGTACCATAAAATCCGTTCCCAACGCACCCTGTGTTCCGTGCTGCTCGGTGCTTCCCACCGGAATCACAATAATCGGATCCTTTTCAAAAGCCTCTTTTGCTTGTGCTGTAGTCATTTTTGCAAGATACATTTTAAATACGCCTCCTAACTTTTATACTGTAAAATGACGATCAATAGTCTCCTGCGGCGGAGTTTCTGTAAATTTACTTACTACAATCATTACAATAGAAGCAATGATCGTAGTCGGGAACAATGCATGGAATCCCATAGCCAACGCCTTGACAGACGGATTCAGTGTAAAGAGCAACAGTGAAATAATACCTACTATAACCGATGCGATTGCTCCCTTCGCTGTTGCTTTCTTCCAGTAAATTCCAAACAGAATCGGCACTACAAAAATTGCCATTCCTGAGAATGCAAACAGGTTAATCTCAAAAATACTGCCTGGCTGGAATACACCAAAGCAAATTACAACGATACCGATAATTACAGTCACTACCTTAGACAGGCTCATAACAGCCTCATCTGTAGCATTCTTATTGATAATCTTCTGATAAATATCACGGGTAACAGCACCGGTGGTGGTGACCAGAATACCATCGATAGTGGACATACCTGCTGCCACGATACCTGCGATGAAAATAGAAGCTAGGAATGGATTCATTCCCCTCTGCAGAATCATTGGAATAATCTGATCTGCCTTCTCGATATTCTGAATAGAAGCGATACCATTTACACCGGCCCACTCAATCAGAGTCGCAGAGAAAAACATACCTGCAGTACCAAGAAGAATTGCTTTAAACATAGTCTTATGATCCTTCATGGCAAAGAATTTGGTAAACAGATGCGGCTGTCCCATAGTAAAGAAGGACCACAGTACAATGTTGGATATATAATAAGTCCAAGGCATATAACCATTGGCACCCGGGAAAGTCAAATAAGCCTCATTCATGCTCTGAAGTGTATGGTTAATATTGGAGAAACCTCCACCCATTACTACAGATACAATAAATGTAACCACTGCAGTAGCAATCATCAGAGACCCCTGGATAACGTCTGTCATCATGGCACCTTTCATACCACCAGTCATACAGTAGAGAATGACAATGATACCCATTCCCACAACGCCTACCCATTCAGGCAGTCCGGTAAATACATGTACAATAACGCCTGCTCCGATAATCTGTGCACCCATCATCGGAACCAGGAAGAAGAGCATCATCACGCCCAAAACACCGCTCATATTCTTGGAGTGATAACGATCTGTCAAGTAATCAGCCATGGTCAGAAAACCATATTTATGACCAAGGGTAATCAGCTTGCGGCCAATCAGAAGAGCCGGAAGAATCATGCAGAACACAGCTCCAGGTACAGAAATAGCCATTCCTGCATAGCCTACACCGTAAATGGTTCCCGGTGTACCAAGAAATGTTCCCATGGAAAACTGAGTTGAGAAATATGCAATACCACTTACTACCACGCCAGCCTTTCCACTCAATACAAAGAAATCGCCAATATTATTCGTCTTATGTCCTGCGTACCAACCAATAAATGCCATAATTCCAAGATAAAGTACCAGAACTGTATAGAAAGGAATCGGTGCTGGCTGAATTACTGCTGCTCCATTCATTTATTTGTCCTCCTCATCATAAGTGTGATATTCTTTTCTCTTCATACACATGCGATAATAAACAATAATCAGCACAAATGTAATGGCAGTGTGAACAATCCATCCGAATATATAAAGTGGAACACCACCAAATGCGGGAATATACGTCTCGCTGTAGAAAAACGGGAACGGAATCATAATTAATACAAACATAATCAGAAAAATAATCAACCATGTCCGTTCGAAGTGTTTCTCAAAAAGTTTCTTCATAGCCTTTTTCCTCCTTTGCTTTCGAAAGAAAATCATGTAATATATACTATGATTTTCTTTCGATTTTTTGTTAAGTATATACTTTACTTTATATTTTCCATTATACATGCTATAATAAATTTGTAAAGTTTTTACTTATATTTTTATGAAAAAAATATAAAACATTGCATGCACCATGCAAAGAAAGGACATCGTGTAATATCTATGGATATTTTAGAGCATCTTCAAAAACTTTATCCTGCCCTGACAAAAAAGCAGAAAACAATCGCAGATTATCTAATTGCTAATCCGGAGGAAATCAGCTACATTACACTGGCACAGCTAAGCCATCAGACCGGTACCTCCGAGCTGACTTTGCTTCGTTTTTGTCAAAAACTGGGGTACTCCA
>ENA-OWPD01002326-OWPD01002326.1-human-gut-metagenome-genome-assembly--contig:-NODE-2326-length-10923-cov-2.693596_pt1 | contig 10923 bp, 10 predicted proteins | sample MGYA00248262_ERZ651842 | MGnify/ENA primary metagenome ERZ651842 (study PRJEB26924, sample SAMEA4378253) | human gut metagenome | biome: human gut; feature: human-associated habitat; material: faeces... | reverse complement strand
TAGCCAGAGGCGCTCCGGAGCTTCCGGATACAGGGAGAGATCAGGAAGCCTTGGAAGGCAGCCGGGAAATCCGGGCGCTGCCGGAAAAAGTGAATCAGGCAGAGCCATTAAGACGGATGGGGGTTGCCCGTGACGAAGCCTTCTGTTTTTATTACGAGGAAAATCTGGAGTTCCTTCAGGAATGCGGCTGGGAGCTTGTTTTCTTCAGCCCTCTGCGGGATCCGCATCTGCCTCCGGCACTGGACGGGATTTTGCTGGGAGGAGGATATCCGGAGGTTTATGCCGAACAGTTAAGCGCCAATACGTCTATGCGGACAGAGATTGCACAGGCGGCGGCATCCGGCACGAAAATCCTGGCAGAGTGCGGAGGATTTTTGTATCTTCACCAGGAGCTTGAGGGAATGGATCATACCTGCTATCCCATGACCGGTGTGCTGGAGGGAAAAGGGTTTCGGAGAGAACGCATGACAAGATTCGGTTATATTTCTCTGGAAGACAGGGGAAACAGCGGAGAGAATATGATTTCAGGAAAGATTAGGGGGCATGAATTTCATTATTGGGAAAGCACGAATCCCGGAACAGCCATGTATGCAGGAAAGCCGTCTTCCAAAAGAGGATGGGACTGCATGATTCGGACAAAAACCATACTGGCAGGTTTTCCGCACCTGTATTATCGCTCTGCTCCGGAATGGATCCGGCAGTTTCTTGACAGGGGGGACCTGCGATGATTCATCTGATTACCGGCGGAAGCGCCAGCGGCAAATCGGCTTACGCAGAGAAGCTGGCAGTGGAGGCGGGAGAGAAAACAAGGTATTATCTGGCAGCGATGAAGCCCTGGGGAAAGGAAGGACAGGAGCGGGTAGAAAGACACCGGAAAATGCGGGCGGGAAAGGGTTTTACAACGGTAGAATGCTATACCTGCCGGGAACAGGCGGCCTTATCCCTCGGGAAAGAAAAGCCGGAGAAGAGGGTCATTCTTCTGGAATGCATGTCCAATCTGCTGGCAAATGAACAGTTTGAGGAGGGCGGCAGTGATCAGGAGATTCTGGCCCGCATCAGGGGGGGAATCCGAAGCTTGCAAAAACAGGCGGAAACCCTTATCATAGTAACCAATGAGGTGTTTTCCGACGGGAACATTTACGAGGAGGAGACAGTCCGTTATCTTCGTCTGCTGGGGGAAGTCAACAGGTTTCTGGCGCAGGAGGCGGACCGGGTAACGGAGGTTGTGTTTGGAATTCCCGTTGTGTGGAAAACAGAGCAGAGGGAAAAGAAAAAAGAGGAATGAGACAGATATGAGTGAACAGAGAGAAAAGGGGAAAACAGGCGGGCTGGCAGAAAGCCTTGTAATTGCATTTTCCATGTATTCCAGAATTCCCATGCCTATGGTTGAGTGGACGGAAAGGGGAATGAAATATGCCCTCTGCTTTTTTCCTGCAGTCGGGATTGCAGTCGGAGCTGCAGTGGCGGCATTCTGGTATTTGTCCCGCCTTTCGGGAATGGGAGAGTTGTCCCGCATTTGTGTGGAAACAGCTCTGCCTCTTCTGATTACCGGGGGAATTCATATGGATGGATTTCTTGATACGGTAGATGCAAGGAGTTCCCACCAGAGCAGAGAAAGAAAACTGGAAATTTTAAAAGATCCTCACGCGGGAGCGTTTGCTATTGCAGGCTGCAGTGTCTATCTTCTTTTTTATGCAGCGGCTTTTTCTGAATTGAAACCGGAGGCATTTCCGGGCATAGCAGGTATTTTTGTAATGTCAAGAGCATTAAGCGGCTACTCTGTTGTAACATTTCCCAAGGCAAAAAAAGACGGGCTTGTTACCGCCTTTGCAAAAGGGGCCAGCCAGGCGCCCGCAATTGTTTCCAGAACTTTGCTTTGCTGGTTTGCAGGCGGCTTTGTGTGGATATGGCTGACCGGAGGAGCTTTGATGGCGCTTGCGGCAGCGGCAGGGGCGGCAGCGGCATTTTTCTGGTACCGCAGGATGGCTCTCAGGGAATTCGGCGGAATCACAGGGGATCTGGCCGGATATTTTCTTCAGACGGCGGAGCTTTTGATGATAGGAGCAGCGGCTCTGGCAGGATAAAACAGGAAAAGGCAGGGACAGAGAGATGATTTTCATTATTGGAGGCAGCTTTCAGGGCAAAGAGGAATTTGCAAAAAAGCTGGCCGGGCAGCAAACGGCCAAAGAGGAGGACTGGGAGCAGCTTGTGTGCCGTGGAGACGAACCCTGGCAGAGGGCGCTGGAAAAGCCGTTTTTGATTAATTTTCATGGCTTTATCCGTCAGCTTCAGGAGACAGAGGAGGCAGAGAAGAAGACAGAGGAATTTCTCTGTCAGGTGCTGAAGGCAAAACCGCGGCTGATTACCATGGACGAGGTTGGCTGCGGGATTGTTCCTCTGACAAGGGAGGATCGGGACTACAGAGAGGCTGTGGGACGTGCCGGACAGAAACTGGCAGAAGCAGCCCGGGAGGTCTGGCGGATTCAGTGCGGGATCCCTGTAAGAATCAAGGAATAAGAAGTGGAGAAAGAAGCAATGGAACATATTTTAGCACTGTGGGGCGGATTCGTACTGGATTTTCTGATTGGAGATCCTCAGGACTGGTGGCATCCGGTGAGAAGCATCGGCTGGCTGATTGGGGTTCTGGAAAAGCAGCTCCGGCGGATTTTTCCCCGGACGAAGCAGGGAGAGCTGGCAGCAGGAGCAGTGCTGGTGTTTTTAACAGCAGGAATATCTGTGGGAGCGGCTGCCCTGGTTTTATGGGCGGCCGGGCAGATCCATCCGCTGGTGCGCTTCCTGGTTATGTGCGTCATGTGCGGCCAGCTTCTGGCGGCCCGGTCACTGGAAGCGGAAAAGTTCGGGTTTTTCTGGAGCAGGGAGATACAGAGGGAGCCAGACAGGCGGGTTCCATGATTGTGGGACGTGATACAAAACGGCTGACAGAAGAGGGAATTGCCAAAGCAGCAGTAGAAACGGTGGCGGAAAATGCTTCGGACGGAGTAATCGCTCCTTTGCTGTGGATGCTGGTGCTGGGGCCTCTGGGCGGCTTCTTTTACAAGGCAGTGAATACCATGGATTCCATGGTCGGTTATAAAAATGAACGTTATCTGTATTTTGGAAGAGCGGCAGCTTATACAGATGATGCAGTGAACTGGATACCGGCCAGACAGACTGCTCTTTTTTTCATTCTGGCAGCCTGGATGCTTCCGGGAATGAATGGAAAAGAGGCGTGGAGAATCTGGAGACGGGATCGAAGATGCCATAAAAGCCCCAACTCGGCTCAGCCGGAGGCCGCCTGCGCCGGGGCTCTGGGAGTGCAGCTGGCCGGTGATGCCTGGTATTTCGGGGTGCTTCATAAAAAGCCTGTAATTGGCGACGGAAAACGTCCGGTTGAGGCAGAGGACATCCGGAGAGCTTCCCGTCTTATGTATACAGCATCTGCGGCAGCTTTGGCGGCAGGTACGGCAGCAGCAGTTTTTCTGGCTGTCCTGTAGAAAAAATTGCTTGGAGGAAATGATGACATCAGAATACAATACAAAATCAGCGTTTCGGGAAGCCCCGGCCGGGGAACATGGAGGTGACTGTTACCGGAATTCTGTGGACTGTGATTTTTCCATAAATTTAAATCCTCTGGGAATGCCAAAGGAAGTAGGAGAGGCCGTAAAAAATGGAGCTGAGGGGTGGGAGCGGTATCCGGATCCTTTGTGTCAGCAGCTGACGGAGGCGATTGCAGAAAAATTCCAGCTCCGGCCGGAAATGATTTTATGCGGAAACGGGGCTGCGGATTTGATTTTTCAGGCAGTTCTTGCAGAGAGGCCGAAAAAGGCCCTGGTGCTTTCCCCGTCATTTTCTGAGTATGAGCAGGCTCTGCGGGCATTTGACTGCCAGGTTCTTTCTTTTCCGCTGAAGGAGGAGGAAGGCTTTGTTCCTGATGTGGACAGGATGACAGAGTTTATAGCAGATGCCTCCGGAAAAAAGGTGGATATGGTATTTTTCTGCAATCCCAACAACCCGTCAGGGATTGCAGTGGAAAGAGAGCAGGTGGAGAAGCTGGCAGCTTTCTGTCTGAAGAACAGGGTGCGTCTGATACTGGACGAGTGCTTCTGCGAATTTCTGGAGAATCCCCGGCGGGTGACCATGACAGGCCGGGCAGAGAGGTATCCCAATCTGATGATTCTTCGGGCCTTTACAAAGACCTATTCCATGGCCGGGCTGCGTCTGGGCTTTGCTGTCTGTTCGGATCCGGGGCTTTTAAAAAAAATGGCGTCTCTCCGGCAGCCGTGGAGTGTGTCTCTTCCTGCCCAGGAGGCAGGGGTGGCAGCTCTTTCTGTTCCGGAGACGTATCTGGAACAAACAAGAAGGCTTCTTCGGGAGGAACGTGCGTTTTTAAAAAAGGGACTGGAGGAGCTGGGATACCGGGTATTTGATTCCATGGTGAATTTTCTTCTGTTTTACGATTCGCGGGGACAGGAAAGCGGTCTCTGGGAACAGTGCAGACAGCGGAAAATACTGATTCGTGACTGCCGGAATTTTTCCGGACTGGGTCCCGGATATTACAGAATCTGTATTCGGGGCAGAGAAGAAAACAGCCGTCTTTTAAAGGTGCTGAAGGAACTGGAGAAGGAAGGGCAGACGGGCTGAAAAACAGCCGGAAGGGAGAAGGGTGTCTATGAATTTATATCGTATTATCCTGGTAGATGATGAGGAAGAGGTGCGCAAGGGCATTATCCGTAAAATTGACTGGGAAACCCTGGGATTCCAGGTAGTGGGGGATGCAGAAAACGGGCAGGACGCCCTGGAAAAAATCGAGCAGCTGGAGCCGGATGTGGTTATGACGGATATCCGGATGCCGTATATGGACGGTTTGACACTGACCTCCTGGATCCGGCAGAAATATCCTTCTGTAAAGGTTTTGATTTTTTCCGGCTTCGATGATTTTGAGTACGCGCAGCAGGCAATCAAGCTGAATGTAACAGAGTATATTTTAAAGCCGGTAAATGTGGAGGAGCTGACTCAGATCTTAAACAGAGTCCGGGAAAACCTGGATCAGGAAATCGAACAGCGGCGTGATGTGGACAGACTCCGGGAAAGCTATTTAAACAGTCTCCCCATTCTCAGAGAGCTGTTTTTAAACGATATGGTAAGAGGCAATATGCCTGCAGAGGATATCCGGCAGAAGCTGGAGGAATACAAAATTGATATTTTAGGGGCGGAAAAATGGCTGACTGCAGTGATCAATGTGGAGAATGAAACCGCGGAGGAAACCGGCCTTATTCTCCATCAGGAAAAAGAACTCATTCCCATTTCCGTAAAGAGTCTGCTGGAGGACAATCTGAAGGATTACTGCAGGTTTACGGCATTTAACTCAGCTGTTGGAATTACACTGATTGCGGCAGTGGACGGAGAGAAGAAGCAGACCTCGCTGATTGACCTTCTGGGGGATATCTGCAAGGAGATCAAGCGGATTCTTCAGGTGACAGTTACCATTGGAATCGGATATTTCTGCATGGATCTGGAACAGCTTCCGGCTGCTTATCAGTCAGCGGTGGATGCCCTGGGCTATCAGGAAATCGTGGGAACAGGAAATATCATTTACATCAACGACATGGAACCGGTCAGCCGGGGAAAGCTGCAGCTGGAAACCAGGGATGAGGCGGATCTGATTGCGGCAGTGAAATTTGGAACCAGGGAAAAGATTGAGGCGGCAGCCAGAAGCTTTGCCTCCCGCATGGAGAGCGCAAGGGTACATATGCGCCAGCAGCAGGTATATCAGATGTCGATTATCAACTGTCTGATCCGGCTGATGCAGCAGCAGGATCTGGATTTGGGCGCCATGTTCGGAACCGATGAAATGTATGGAAAGGTGATTTACGGCAACATGAAGCCGGAGGAATTTGCTTCTGTAATTACAGAGGTGGGATGCCGGATGAATGAGGCTATGAACCGGGAGAGAGATAAGACGGCCAAAAAGGTGATTCTGGAGGCAAAGCAGTATATTCTGGATCACTATCAGGATCCGGAGCTTTCTGTAGATGTGATGTGCCGTCAGCTGCACATGAGCCCGGCTTATTTTTCCACAGTATTCAAAAGGGAAACGGGACAGACTTATATTGCCTATCTGACAGAGGTGCGTCTCGACAAGGCAGTGGAGCTGTTAAATACCACAGATGATAAGACCTATGTGATCGCCCAGAAGGTGGGATATCAGGAGCAGAATTATTTCAGTTATGTGTTTAAAAAACGGTTTGGCATATCTCCCACCAAGTTTCGGGGAAGCCAGCATTAGAACGTCTGAAGGAAAAAGCTTGGAGAAGAGAAGGGGGAATTATGGAACAGCCGCAGAAAAAAGAGTTTTTTTCCAGGGGGAGTATCCGATACACTATATTTGTCTATTTTACAGTCAGCGCTCTGGTAATTATTCTTCTTACCGGAATGTCTCTTTATGTCCGTCTTTCCGGACAGCTGAAGGAGACGGTGAGAAATGAAAATCAGGTGCTTTTAAGTCAGGTAAACCGTTCTGTGGATGCATACCTGCGGACGATTATGAAGCTGTCGGATTCCCTTTATTACGGAGTAATAAAAAATGCAGATCTGTCTTCCGGAACAGTGAGCAGTGAGCTTACACTTTTGTATGACAACAATAAGGACGATATTTCCAATATTGCCCTTCTTTCTAAAGATGGAAGGCTGATTGAGGCGGTGCCGGCAGCCAGACTGAAAACAGGTCTGGATATGACGCAGGAGCAGTGGTTTTCTGCCACTCTGGAACGGCCGGACAATATGCATTTTACCAAGCCTCATGTCCAGTATATTTTTGACAACAATGAAAAACAGTACCGGTGGGTGATTTCCCTGACCAGGGCTGTGGAGATTACAGACGGAACCTCCACGGAGCAGGGCGTATTGCTGATTGACATTACCTATGCCAGCTTAAAGCAGCTTCTTGATAATGTGACCCTGGGAAATGAGGGATATCTGTATATGGTCAGCAGTGACGGACAGCTGATTTACCATCCGAAAATGCAGCTGATTGATGCCGGGCTGGCGGAGGAAAATCTTCAGCAGGCAGCCGTATACCGGGACGGAAGCTACCGGGAGGAGTATCAGGGAGAGGTACGCGAGATTACGGTGAAATCCGTAGGCTACACAGGATGGAAGCTGATAGGAGTAACCCCTGAGCAGGGATTTTCTTTAAACAATATAAAAACGAATTTGTTTGTAGCCTTTGTAAGCGCCTTTTTCCTGTTTATTCTTACCCTTATCAATGCCTATATTTCCAACAGGATTACGATTCCCATTCAGAAGCTGGAGGAATCAGTGGGAGAGCTGGAGGCAGGAAAGCTGGATGCCCGGATTTATACAGGAGGCTCCTATGAGATTCAGCATCTGGGCCGGTCTATCGGCGATATGGCGGCGCGGATTCAAAAACTGATGGATGATATTGTAGCGGAGCATGAGTCAAAACGGAAAAGTGAATTCGATACACTCCAGTCACAGATTAACCCGCATTTTCTCTATAATACGCTGGATATTATTGTCTGGATGATTGAAAACGAACAAAAGGCCGAGGCAGTAAAGATTGTCACGGCGCTGGCCCGTTTTTTCCGCATCAGTTTAAGCAAGGGAAAAAGTATTATTACAGTCCGGGATGAACTGGAGCATGTGCGCAATTATCTGATGATTCAGCAGATGCGGTTTAAAAACAAGTTTGAATATGAAATCGATGCGGATCCGGAATCACTGAATCTGGCCAGTCTGAAGCTGATGCTGCAGCCTCTGGTGGAAAATGCCATTTATCACGGAATGGAGTTTATGGACGGAGACGGAGAAATCCTGATACAGACCCGTCTGGAAGGCGGGGGCCTGTGGTTTACAATCCGGGATAACGGCCTGGGAATGCCTCAGGAGCAGGCAGAGTCTCTTTTAAGCGACAAAGCGCCGGTTCACAGCAGTACGGGAAAGGGTTCCGGAATCGGAGTGAAAAATGTGAATGAGAGAATCCGGCTGTATTTTGGAAAAGAGTACGGTCTGTCTATTCTTTCAGAGCCGGATGAGGGAACAACGATACGCATTCATTTACCGGCAGTACCCTATGAAGAGATTCTGAAAAAGGAGAGGCAATGAATACAAAAAAAGGAAAAATAGTATGGTTTCTTTATGTGGTCCTGCTGGTTTTTCTGTTTCTGGCATCTTCTACGGATTTGATTATTAAAGAAAAGAAAAATGAGATTTTTCCGATTTCCGTTGTAATAGAGGATTCGGATGATGCAGATTATGTGAATTTCAGAAAGGGCATGGAGCTTGCTGCATCGGAACTGAATGCAGATGTCAGTTTTATTACACTTTACGATAAAAATGATCTGGAGCAGCAGCGGGCTTTGATGGAAAGGGAACAGCAGGACGGCGCGAAAGCCCTGATTGTATCACCGGTTAACGGGGAAAAGCTGGAAAAGGATATTGCAGGAAGCCGTCTGAATATTCCTGTGATTCTTCTGAATTCCCGTCTGGAAACATCCTCCGCAGCCTGTGTGGCAGCGCCGGATTATGTGGAGATGGGAAAACAGCTGGCAGAACAGATTACAGTTACCCACGAAAAGCGGGTTCCTGTCTGCCTGGTGGGAGAAGCGGGAAGAACCTTTGCTTCTGTAAAATTTGAAGAGGGGCTCCGGCAGGTTCTGGAGCCTTCCGGAAGAGAGGTGCTTCTGTACGAAAAATCGGAGGAGGAGAATTATCAGGCTCTGTTAGGACGGGTGTTTCAGATGAAATGGCAGAGCATGGTATTTGTGGCCCTGGATCAGGAAAGCATTCTTGGCCTGGCCGAAATATTTGAAGACAGCATCCGCCTTCAGGCTTATGCAGACGGACTGTATGGAAGAGGAACCAGTCTGGCGGTTTTAAATGCCCTGGATCGGGGAACCATAGACGGACTTTGCGTAACAGATGATTTCGGAATTGGCTATCTAAGCGTGGCAAGCGCAGTAGAAGCAGCAAAAAACGGACGATGCAGAATCAAAATCCGTCCTCAGGAAAGCTATTATATTGAACGGAAGGATTTGAGAACAGCGGAATTTGAAAAAATGCTGTATCCGATTGAGTAGCAGGAAAAGGAGAGTAGAATTATGAAGGGGAAAAAGAAACTGCTGGCTGTTTGCCTGTTCCTTTGCTGCGGGATATTTCTTGGCGGCTGTCAAATGGGAAAAACAGAGGAAGAAAAGAACTCCATCCGCATCGGGGTCAGTCTGTACCGGGGAGATGATACTTTTATCAACAACATCCGGAGCGAGCTGGAAAAGCAGGCGAAAAGCTACGAACAGCAGACCGGAATCCGGGTAACTCTGGATATTCAGGATGCCAAGGGAAATCAGAATACCCAGAACAATCAGGTAGAGCGCTTTATTTCTTTAGGGTGCGATGTGGTCTGCATCAATCCTGTAGACAGAACCAACGCGGCAGTGGTGATTGACAAGGCTATGGCTGCCCAGGTTCCGGTTGTGTTTTTTAACAGACAGCCGGTGGAGGAGGACATGGATCGCTGGGATCAGCTGTACTATATCGGAATCGATGCAAAGGAATCCGCGGTGCTTCAGGGAACCATTCTGGTGGAACAGTACAAAAAAAATCCCAGACTTCTGGATCGGAATGGAGACGGCGTTGTCAGCTATGTGCTTCTGGAAGGGGAAAGCAGCCACCAGGATGCGGTAATCCGTACAGAGTGGGCCATTCGGACCCTGAAGGATCACGGGGTTCCTGTGGAAAAGCTGACCGGCGGAATTGCCAACTGGGAGAGAAGCCAGGCCTCCGCTTTGATGGAGCAGTGGCTGGAGGCGTATCCGGATCAGATTGAGCTGGTGATCAGCAACAATGACGATATGGCTCTGGGAGCCATTGACGCCATGGAGAGAATGGGTGCCAAGGACATTCAGGTAGTGGGAATTGACGGTACGATTCCGGGAATCGAAGCAGTGGAAAGCGGAAAAATGCTGGGAACAGTTTCCAGTGATAAAGAAAAGTTTGCCTGGGCGATTTTTTCCATTGCGGCGGACAAGGCCATGGGGCAGCCTGTCCGAGAGGAGCTGCAGAAGGAACTGGAAGAGGGGAAATATTATCGAGGTCCCCAGAAAATTGTCGAAATCGGACAGGAAAATTAGAAAAAGCGAAAAAAATTTATAATACTCCGAAGAAAAATTATAGAAAATATTACAAAAAAGAGTTATAATAAATATGTCGGTGGGACAAAATGACGAAAACCGACAGATTACGCGAAACAGAACACGCGAATGTAAAGGGAGGTAATTACAATGAAATTAACAAGAAAAGTTATGGCATTGGCAATGGCGTCTACAATGGCAGTGTCCCTGACAGCATGTGGCGGCGGCAAGGAAGCTGAGACTACTGCAGCACCGGCAGCAGCCGAGACCACTGCAGCAGCAACAGAGGCAGCAAAAGAAGCTGAGACTACTGCAGCTGCAGCAGAAGAGAGCGTAGCAGCTGGTGGAAACATCGGTGTCTGCATTTATAAATTTGATGACGCTTTCATGACCACATACCGGAATGCACTTCAGGAGATTCTGGAAGGCAAGGGCTATACCGTAACTTTCATGGATGGTAAGAATGACCAGGCTGAGCAGAACAACCAGATCAACAACTTTATTGCACAGGGCGTTGATGCTCTGATTATCAACCCGGTTATGACTTCTGCAGCAGATCAGATTATCGCTACTGTTAAGGATGCAGATATCCCGACTGTTCTGATTAACCGTGAGCCGACCGCTGAGCAGATGTCTGCTTATGAGAAGCTGGTTTATGTTGGATGTGACGCACGTCAGTCCGGTACCATGCAGGGTGAGCTGATTCTGGATACCGAGACCAAGGGCGATATCAATGGTGACGGCAAGATTTCTTACATTATGATTCAGGGTGACC
>ENA-OWPD01002324-OWPD01002324.1-human-gut-metagenome-genome-assembly--contig:-NODE-2324-length-10936-cov-3.942377_pt1 | contig 10936 bp, 9 predicted proteins | sample MGYA00248262_ERZ651842 | MGnify/ENA primary metagenome ERZ651842 (study PRJEB26924, sample SAMEA4378253) | human gut metagenome | biome: human gut; feature: human-associated habitat; material: faeces... | reverse complement strand
GGGCTCCTGACGAGCCGCCTCCCCACCAGTCAAAGTTTTGCGGGTGGGGGTCCGGGGGAGGGAGCGTGTGGGTGTCCCCCACTTTTGAAAAAAGCTCCCTCCCCCGGTCTTCCCTCCCCAGCGAGGGAACCCGTGCACGAAACATCCATCGTCGCAGGCATGATGCATATCCTCGAAGACGAGGCCAGACGCCACAACGTGAGCAGGATCACGCGGGTGCGGCTTTCGGTGGGGCTGTTCACGGCGGTGGAGCCCAAAACGCTGGAAGCGTGCTTCGAGCTGTACGCGGAAGGCACAGTGGCGGAAGGGGCCGAACTGGACATCACGACCGTCCCCGCCGAAGGGAGCTGCCTTGAGTGCGGGCACGGATTTCCCATGACCTCGCCGCGCTGCCGCTGCCCGGAATGCGGAAGCCTGCGGCTGGAAGGCAAGGGCGGCCGGGACTTCCTCATCACCGGCATCGACGCCTGCTGACACCCCAGATTGACTGCGAAAGTTCGTAAGGAATATGCCATGAGCCGTTACATGATCGAATCGGTCCCGGAAAAGTGCAAGGCGTGCCGCCGCTGCGAAATCGCCTGTATCGCCGCCCACCACGGCCTGACCTTTAAAGAGGCCCTGAAAAAGCGCGACGAACTCGTCGCCCGCGTCCATGTCGTCAAGAGCGGCTCGGTGAAGTCGCCCATCTCCTGCCGCCAGTGCGAGAACGCCCCCTGCGCCCGCATCTGCCCCACCGGGGCGCTCCAGCAGGACGACGGCATCGTGACCATGAACGCCCAGATCTGTTCGGGCTGCCAGCTCTGCATCATGGCCTGCCCCTACGGCGCGATCTCGCTGGAATCCATCGGCCTGCCCTCCGCCACGTCGGAAACGATGGCCCAAAAGAGTATGCGCTCCGTGGCCGTGCGCTGCGACCTGTGCAAGGACTGGATGAAGCGCGAGGGCAAATCCGTGCCCGCCTGCGTCGAAGCCTGCCCCGTCCACGCCCGAAGCGTGGTGCAGATAGGCTGATCCCAGCGCAATCATTGATGGTGTAAGCGTGCCGGGGCGGGGCTCCGGCACGCTTTTATTCACCGGGCATTTATGGTACAGGGCACGGATTATGAGCGAATCCATCGGCATTATTGCAGGAAGCGGACAATTCCCGCGCCTCGTGGCGGAAGACGCCAAGGCGGCGGGTTATGGCGTTGTGGTCTGCGCCTTCCACGGCTTCACCGATCCCGGCCTTGAAGCGCTGGCCGACGCGTACACGACCGTCTATCTGGGCCAGTTCGACAAGGTGATCGACTACTTCCGCAAGCACGGCGTCCGCAGGCTGTGCATGGCCGGAGCGATCAACAAGCCGCGCGCGCTGGACTTGCGCCCGGACTTCCGGGCGGCGCGCATCCTCTTCTCCCTCAGGGGCAAAGGCGACGACGCGCTGCTCCGGGCCATCATGGCGGATCTGGAAAAGGAAGGCTTCACGCTCATCCAGGCGGCGGAACTCTCCACCTCCCTGCTCTGCCCCGAAGGCGTCCTGACCCGGCGCGGCCCCTCAGCCGAGGAGATTGCGGAAATCGACTACGGCTGGCCCATCGCCGAAGCTCTCGGCCGGTTTGACATCGGCCAATGCATCGTGGTCAAACAGGGCATGGTGGTGGCCGTGGAATGCCTCGAAGGCACGGACGCCGCCCTGCGGCGCGGCGGCGAACTGCGCGGCGAAGGTTGCGTGGCGATCAAACGCTTCAAGCCCAAACAGGACGAACGCGTGGACTTGCCGTCCATCGGGCTGCAGACCGTGCGCCTCCTCATCGAACAACACTACCGCTGTCTTGCCGTGGACGCGGGCAAAACGCTCTTTTTCGACAGGGCCGAAGCGCTGGCCCTTGCCGACAAACATAACTTCTGCATCGTCGCGCTGACCGAAGACTCGTTCGGGAAGCTGCGCCTTCAGGCGAAAGCCGACTAGACACACGAAACCCGAGAGGAAACCAAGTATGGGCAAGGCCGACCGTTATCAGAAACTGTACCCCGTCACATGGGATCAACTCCACCGCGACGCTAAAGCGCTGGCATGGCGCCTTCTGGAACAGGGACCGTTCAAGGGCATCATCGGCGTCGCGCGCGGCGGGCTTGTCCCGGCCGCCATCGTGGCCCGTGAGCTCAACATCCGTCTGGTCGACACCCTGTGCATCTGTACCTATCAGGGCCGCGAACAGACCGGCGGCGAAGAAGTCCTCAAGGCCATCGAAGGCGACGGCGACGGCTGGCTCGTCGTCGACGACCTCGTGGACACCGGCAATACCGCCACCATCATCCGCAACATGCTCCCCAAGGCCCATTTCGCCACCCTGTACTCCAAGCCCGCCGGAAAGCCCCTCGTGGACACCTTCATCACCGAAGTCAGCCAAGATACGTGGATTCTTTTCCCGTGGGACTCCGAAGTGCAGTATACCGCCCCGCTGGTGGAACAGAACTAGGCGTTAAGACGGGAAGCCCCCGGCAGACGGCATTATAAAAAAAGAAAACCGGGACAGCCTCGCGCAACAGGCTGCCCCGGTTTTCCGCATAGGAGAGAAGGAAGGATGGCCGTCGGCTTCGTTGCTGTCGGACACCGAAAGCCTTCGGGAAATGTCTCCGGATCGGCAGCCGTGACTGCCGCTAATCCGGGGCTCCGCCCTTCCCGCCGGGTGGCCGGAAGGGCGAAGCGGTTTGGGAGGGAAGGATGCCAAAAGGCAATCCGTGCGGAGGAGCTTCAGCCGCGCGGCGCGAAACGCATCCTTGGTTTCCCCTCCCGGTTCAGCAAAGCCTGTTCTTAGAAAGCGTACCGCATGTTGACGGAGGCCTTGTAGGCGTTGCGGTTGGTGTTGTCGAGGACGTTGCCCCAAACGCCGTCGTTGAGGCTCAGGTGGATGTACCCGAGTTCCACGGCGAGGGTCAGATCCTTGTAGATCTGGTAGTCGGTGTCGAAGGTGGCTTCCCACGCGCCGTCCTTGGTGGTCAGGTAGGTGGAGCCCACCATGCTGCCGGTGGCATCAGGATAGCTGGCATGGAAGGTGGTCATACCGGCGTTCGCGGGCATGTTCTTGTTGTTGGTACCCCGATAGTAGCCGACCTGAATGGCGTGAGTCAGGTTTTCCATGAAGGAGATGTCCTTCATGCGGAGCGCGACGCCCCACGTGCCCACGGGGCTGGTGCCGAGGATGGTATCGCTGGAAATGCCGTAACCGCCGTCAAAGCCGAAGGAAGAACCGGACCAGCCGGCGTCCACGGTGGGCATACGTTCGGAGCCGTCATACGGATTGGAGTTGTCACCGGAGCCGTACCACAGGAGCAGGCCGGGAACGCCGAAATCAAGCTTGTATTCCGCAATGGCGGAAGCCAGCCAGCCGCTGCGCTTCAGGTCGATGGTCTTGCTGGTCGCGCCGTCGTATCCGCTGAGCGAACGGACCGTGCCCATATCCACGGAGCCGTAGTTGAAGTCACCGGCGAGGCGGAAGGGGCTGAACGTGGTCATTTCACCCGTGATGCCAACCCACCATGCGTTGCCTTCGCTGCGGTTGCCTTCAAGCGTGGTCAGATCGCTGCCGCTGGGGAGCACGGGGAGCATCCCGGCGCGCATGTCATCGATGTCACCCTTGGCGTCGCCACCAAGGCTGCGGCTGCCCACGAAACCATACATGCCCCAAGGCGTGATCTTCACACCGTCAAAGGTCAACGGCAAGGTCAGGCCAACGAAATCCATGGCGTTGTTCTGATCGTCATGCCACTTGCCATAACCATTGGTGTTGTCGTTTTCAGCGCGCAGCCAGAAGAGGTTCGCGCCGACGTTTTCGGTGAAGTTGCCGCCGATGGTGATGCCCGCGCCGTCGCCGTCGAGCACGGCGGAACCGGCCACGAAGCCAGGCATCACGAAGGGCTGCAAGCCCATGCGGACCAGCACGTCGGTTTCGGGGATGGCCCAGTCGATGTAGGAGTAGCGCACTTCAACGGTCCTGCCGTCCGTGCCGAGGGAAGCGCCGTCCTTGGCATGGCCCCAATGCGTGTCGCCGATTTCAAAATAAACGACGCCCTTCAAGCTTTCAGACGCGATCACGTCGATCTGGGTGCGCAGGCGCTGCGCCGCGCCGAAGCGGTCGCTGCTGTTGTGCTTGTCGAACGAATCGTTCGTATACTCAAAACTGAAGTCCCACATGCCCTTAGCCTTGATGTCGGCTGCATTGGCGGCGGAGAATGCGGAGCAGATAAGCCCGGCCGCAAGCAGAAGCGTGGTGAGTCTCTTCATGACGAAAATCTCCTTTCTTCATGGTGAAGGTTGGGGTATTTCCGACCTCTTCCTCTCAGAGCCGGAAACACCAAAAGCTTCAGGATCCGAGGTGAAGCTTTCAAGGGCATTTTCTCTCACCGAAATAAATATTCAATTATTTGTACGATCTTTATAACAAGCCTCTAACGAAGGCTCTCTCGGCCCCGCTTGCAAAAAGAAAAAAGAGGGGCTCCGCGACACGCCCCTTCCCGCTTTTCCTTGCCCCCCAAGGCAAAACCGAAAGGCCCTTTCCACCGGGACCACCCCCTCTCTATTAGACCTATCCCTTGCCTGGAGATGACGGTTCCACTCCGGCGGATGCAGAAGCGCATCCCTAAGCCCGCCTCCCCGCACGATGCCGGAACAGGGCCAGCCCGAGGAACAGGTTCAAAAGCAGGCTCACACCAAGCACCGCCCGGAAAAGGACCGGCAAGGCCCGCAGCGATTCGCTGAATCCGGACGGGGCGACCTCGCGTTCCACCGTACCTTCATCGGAAAGCGTGATTGTCATGGGATGGGAAACCTTATGCCCCATGTTGTCCGCAACCACGATGGTCCATGTGCCGGGCTTGTCCGGAAGGAATGCGAATCTTCCCTGAGCGTCCGTACGCCCGTTCTGAAATTCCACATCCGCGCTGTCCGGGCCGTACAGCTTCGCTTCGGCATACGCCGCCACGTCGCCCGTGGAATACGAGAACGCCACCACACGGGCATCTCCGGACGCCAGCTCCTTCGCCAGCAGCGCGTGAGCCTGCGCGTCCGCGGAAAACCAGCCCAGAACCAACAGGGCGGCCAACACTACACGTCTCAACATATCTTCTCCTTGGAAAGGGAACACCGGAAACGGAGCCTCCGGGCACTCCACTTTCATCTCACACTCAATCCGCATCGGGCTTTCCCCATCCAGCCGGGACACCCGCGCATCCTTCCCGCGAACAATGCCGCCGGGCCGCGCCCCGACACAGCAGAAACGCTCTTTCCTAGCACCCCGCCGGGAGACGTATTCCCAACGGAAACATTTCCATGCCGCCCCACCCTCCATCGGCCCTTATGGAAATTTTTGGAGGGGGAGAGGAGGGTTTTGTGGAGGGGCGAGGGAACCGTGGGGGTGCTCCCCCTTCTTCAGAAAGGTTCCCTCGCCCCTCCACAGCCTTCCTTTTCCCTGCTCCCTACTTCATCACCGGGAAAACATAGGTAGCGCGCATGTTGCGCTTGTCGGCGCTCCCGTCGGTGAGCTTTTCGGTAACTTCGGTACGCAGCATCCACAGGCCGGGCTTGGTCACCTTGAACGACGCCATGCCGTCCGCGCCGGTTTCAGCCTTGGCCATGTAGGCATCCTGCTCGGCGCTGTACCCGTCGTAGGTCAGGCCAAGCGGGGCCTTTACCGGCTTGCCGTTCAGCAGCACTTCCGCCTTGATGTCGTCACCGGCCTTGATGTCGGCGGGATTCGTCAACAGCACGATCTCAAGATCGTGCCCCAAAACCTTCTTGTACAATCCGTCATTCGCGGCGGGATTGAGCATGGTCTTGGCAAACTTCTCATACTTGCCGACCTTGATGACCTTCTTGCCCTTGGCTTCGAGATCCTTGCGGCCGCCCTCCAGCACGCCTTCGGTCGTGTCGCTCCAGGTCTGCGGCAGACGATGCCCGACGATCATGGCGGGGCCGTCCGCAGGGAGGGCCGCCTTGCCCACAAGCGCCTTCACCTTGGCGTCTTCGGCAAGCTTCACGGGCTCCTTGGCGTTGCCCTGAATGAGTTCGACCACCACGGTCTCCACCGGCTCGGCCTCTTCGCTGATCATGAATACGTGCGCCGCCTGCGCCTGCACGCCCACGCTTTCGCCCTTGGCGGCCTGTGTTTTGTCGGGTTTGACGATGAATTCATGCGCGGAGGCAAGAGTGGCGGTCCCAACGAGGCAGAGTGAACACATCCCAGCAAGCAACACTTTGAAAAGCATGGCGAACTCCTTGTTTTGAATAACACGGCACAATATTGTGTTATCTTTTTCAAAAATGTATTACCCGGAAAAATGATTTTCCGTCAATTCAATTTTTATTTTATTTCCGCATGTTATAATCATTTACCCAACAATTCCGACACTGTTCGTACTTTTTTAAAAAAAATAACACGCATACTCGGCGACACACACCCGTGCCCTGAAAAAACAGGTTCCTCCTTCCAAAAGCCATCATCGGCGCGGGGTTGCAAAATGACAAAAAGGCAACTGCTTGCCTTTGTTCAGCTATCCGCGTAGATTATCTCCTTTCGCGCCAGCCGGCCCGGTTGGGGTGCGCCCCTCGGCTTCAACGCAGTCCAGACAAAAGGGAAGCATATGAACCTCACACAGAAAATCATCGGCAGTCACCTTGTTTCCGGCACCATGACGCCCGGAAGCGAAATCGGTCTGCGCATCGACCAGACCCTGACCCAAGACGCCACCGGGACCATGGCGTGGCTCCAGTTCGAAGCCTTGGGCATCCCCCGGGTCAAGACCGATATTTCCCTGAGCTACGTGGACCACAACACGCTCCAGATGAACTTCCGCAACCCTGACGACCACCGCTTCCTGCGCACCGTGGCGGCCAAATTCGGCGGCGTGTACTCCGGGCCCGGCACCGGCATCTGCCACCAGCTCCACCTCGAAAACTTCGCCAAGCCCGGCGCGACCCTCGTGGGCTCCGACAGCCACACCCCCACCGCGGGCGGCATCTGCTCGCTCGCCATGGGCGCGGGCGGGCTTTCCGTCGCGCTGGCGATGGCGGGCGAGCCCTACTATATCCCCATGCCCAAGGTCGTCATCCTCGAACTGCTCCGCCGCCGCACCGTCAAGGGCGGCGTGGGCCGCGTGTTCGAGTACGCCGGGCCCGGCGTCGCCACCCTCTCCGTGCCGGAACGCGCCACCATTGCCAACATGGGCGCGGAACTCGGCGCCACGGGCACCCTCTTCCCCTCCGACGGCGTGACCCGCGCCTTCCTCAAGGCCATGGGCCGCGAAGCCGACTGGCGGGAACTCGGCCCTGACGCCGATGCCGCGTATGATGAAGAGGAAGCCATCGATCTTTCCGCGCTGGTCCCGCTGGCCGCGCAGCCGCACATGCCCGACCGCGTGGTGCCCGTGGCCGAACTCGACGGCCTGCCCGTCGAGCAGGTCTGCATCGGTTCCTGTACGAACTCCTCCTACGCGGACCTCAAGCTGGTCGCGCAGATCCTCGACGGGCACCGCATCAATCCCGGCACCGACGCCATGATTTCCCCCGGCTCCAAGCAGGTGCTCACCATGCTGGCGCAGGAAGGGCTCCTTGAGCCGCTCATCGGCTCCGGCGCACGCCTGCTCGAATGTTCCTGCGGCCCGTGCATCGGTTCCGGCGGCGCACCCGTCACCTCCGGCGTAAGCGCCCGTACCTTCAACCGCAACTTCGAGGGGCGCAGCGGCACCAAGGACGCCAAGGTCTATCTGGTCAGCCCCCTGACCGCCGCCCAAGCCGCCCTGAACGGCAAGTTCACCGATCCCGCCACATGGGGGACCCCGCCCGCCAAGCCGGAACTGCCCGCCGATCCGCCGTCCATCCGGCACCTGTTCGTGTTCCCGCCGGAAAACGGTGACGGCGTCGAAGTCCTGCGCGGCCCGAACATCGTGGCGCTGGAGAAATTCCCCCGCCTCGACGCGTCCGGAGACGTGCTCGAAGCCAACGTCGTGATCCGCCTCGGCGACAACATCACCACCGACCACATCATGCCCGCGGGCGCGGAAATCCTCGCCCTGCGCTCCAATATCCCGGCCATTTCCGAGCACGTGTTCGTGCGCGTGGACCCCGATTTCGTGAAGCGCGCCCGCGCCGTCTCCGAAGCGGGAGGCAACGGCGTCATCGTGGCTGGCGAAAACTATGGTCAGGGCTCCAGCCGCGAACACGCGGCGCTGGCCCCGCGCCATCTCGGCATCAGAGCCGTCATCGCCCTGTCGATGGCCCGCATCCACCGCGCCAATCTCGTGAATTTCGGCATTCTGCCTCTGGTCTTCGTGAACAGGGAAGATTATGCTAAGGTCGCTCAAGGTGCGGATATCCGCATCCCGCTCACGGAAATCACGCCCGGCGGCGTGACGAACATTGAGATTGCGGGCGTGGGCGTTCTTCCTGTAAGGAATGATCTCTCGGCGGCCGAACTGGACATCATCCGGTCCGGCGGCCTGTTGAACGCCGTAAAAGAAAAAATGTAAGCCGGATCCCGGGAAGCCGTGCGGGGCGCCGTACGGCTTCCCGGGGCCCGTAACCTTTGAACTGGAGCTGTCATGCTGGATCTCATTCGAGCCAACGCCCAATCGTGGGGCGTCAAAATCGCCTTTGGCATCATCATTCTGGTCTTCGTCTTCTGGGGCGTCGGCGGCCTGACGGGCGGCCCTTCCACGGTCATCCTCACCGTGAACGGGGAACCCATCACCATTCAGGAGTTCCAGCGGAAATACGAACAGCTTGAGCAGCAGGTGCGCGCCCAGTATCCCGATCTCGATGCGGCCGGCCTCAAGGCGATGCAGCTCAAGCAGCAGCTCATCCAGAACCTCATTCTCGAAAACCTCATCATGCAGGAAGCCAAGCGCGTCGGCATCGTCGTGACGCCCGTGGAGCTGCGCAAGCTCATCGAAAGCTTCCCCGCCTTCCACAACGCCGAAGGCAAGTTCGATCCCGACGCCTATGTCCGCGTGATCAAGGCCCAGCGCAACACCCCCGGCAACTTCGAAGCCGAGCTCCGCAACAACATGCTGATGAACAAGCTCCGCGCGGACGTCACCGCCGGGGCCTTCGTTCCCGAAGCCGAAGTGCGCGATCTCTTCCGCTATGAAGGCGAACGCCGCATTCTGGAGTATGTTTTCTACCCGCTGGAAGACTATACCTCCAAGGTTACCGTCGACGACGCGCAGATCAAGGACTATTACGAAGCCAATCAGGCATCCTTCACCGTGCCCCCGCAGGCCGACGTGGAATACCTGCTCATCGGCGCGGAAGCGCTGGCCGCCGCCCAGAACATCAGCGACGCCGCCGTATCCGAGTACTATGAAAAGAACGCCGCCCAGTTCGCCACCCCCGAAATGGTGCGCGCCCGCCACATCCTCATCCTGAGCGACGCCAAGGCGTCCGCCGAGGATCAGGCCAAGGCGAAGGCCAAGATCGAAGAAATCGCCCAGCGCATCAAGGCCGGCGAAGACTTCGGCGAGGTCGCCAAGGAAGTCTCCGAAGATCCGGGCAGCGGCCCGCAGGGCGGCGAACTCGGCTGGTTCGCGCACGGGCAGATGGTTCCCGAGTTCGACAAGGCTTCTTTCGCCCTCAACCCCGGCGAGCTTTCCGAGCCCGTCAAGACGCAGTTCGGCTGGCACCTCATCCAGCTTGAAGAAAAGAAGGCCGCCGGGCAGAAGCCGTTGGATGAAGTGAAGGATCAGATCCGCACCCGTCTGGCGCAGGATGAAGCCTCCGGCAAGGTACAGGAAGCGCTGGAACAGGTTCAGCTCGCGGTCATCGGCGGCAAGTCGCTGAAGGAAGCCGGGGAACCGCTCAAGCTGGCCCCGCAGGAAACCGGCCTCGTCAACACGACCGAATTGACCGAAAAGATGGGCATCAAGCCTGAAAACCTGCCCGCGCTGCTGGCCGCCAAGCCCGGCACCGTGCTGGACACGCCTTTCGTGACCAAGACCGGCTATGTCATCGCCAAGGTAAACGAATCCAAGCCTCAGACCGTGAAGCCGCTTGACGCCGTGAAGGACGACATCAAGGCTCGCCTCCAGCAGGACAAGGCCCGCACGCTTGCCTTCGAGGCCGCCAATGCCGAACGCAAGACCTTTACCGCCGCTCTGCCCAAGGAACTTCAGGGCAAGCTCAAGAAGACCGAACCGGTCGGCCGTCAGGGCTACATGGGCGAGCTGGGCATGAACGCCGAACTGGCCAAAGCCGCCTTCGCCGCCAAGGTGAACGAATGGTTCCCCGTGGCCTACACGCTCGACGGCGGCGCGGTCATCGCCCGCGTGGCCGAAGTCGTGACGCCGAGCGACGAAGACTGGAAGACCGCCGCTCCGCAGATCACCGACGCCGTGCTCAACGCCAAGCGTGAGCAGATGTTCCGCGGCTTCCTCAGCCTGCTCCGTTCCAATGCCAAGATCGAACTGAAGAACGAGACGATTCTGGCGGATTAACAAAGAAAACATCGGGGAGGGGGAGGGGATACGGTATTCCGTTTCGGAGGCATCCGTCTCCCGGCTCCACTGAAAAAAGCCATAAGAAAGCGCCCGAACTTCTATTCGGGCGCTTTCTTTATTTCCATGACAAACCCAGCCTAAGCAAAAGGCTGTGGCACAGCAGACGATTAATGTTCTCTTTCTTGAAGTTCCAAGGAGATAACCAATAATTCCTCAGCTATAGAACCCGTTAACGGAAAACTGGAGGAAAAGACTGTATTTTTACCATACCGTTGAGATGAAACAATCATACCCTATGGCAGAGCCAAGCAACAAGCTGTAACACTCCATATAATGCTCGAAACATCCCCAACGCCCCTGCTTTTCCACAGAGTCGGGAGACGTCCGTATCCGAAATGAGCCTGCATATCACCTCACCTTCCATTGACCCATACGAAAGTCTTTGAAAGGGGTGGGGGTAGATTGGAGG
>ENA-OWPD01002300-OWPD01002300.1-human-gut-metagenome-genome-assembly--contig:-NODE-2300-length-11077-cov-7.111958_pt1 | contig 11077 bp, 9 predicted proteins | sample MGYA00248262_ERZ651842 | MGnify/ENA primary metagenome ERZ651842 (study PRJEB26924, sample SAMEA4378253) | human gut metagenome | biome: human gut; feature: human-associated habitat; material: faeces... | reverse complement strand
CCCCCCGTTTTACATACATTAACAATTCCTATACAAAACATAGGAACTATCAACAACTCTGTAATACCAATAAGAGGCAAATAAGCTCGCACTAAAATCGGTATCACAAGAAGTAACGGAGCCAAGTATATTTTTTCATAGAGCCAATAACATCGTTCATACAGCCATCCGAAAATATTAAACTTAGCAAAGAAACAGCCCAGCATAAAGATATTCAAATCTATTAATATCATTTTCAGATGCCTCTCCACAATCACCTCCTCATCTAAATGTAATGCGCAGTTTAAACCCCTTGTAAGAATCAATAAACCCAACATTAATAGCAGATAACCTTTCCATCCTAATTTGATCTTACTGACAAAGTAAAATAAAACGAGTAACTCCGCATAGAGCGAAAAAAACCACCATTCCCCATTGCATGAAGTTGTAAGCCCCGATAAATTATAAAAGATGTTTTTTACATCAGGGGCATAATATCCTACAATACAACCGACAGAAATAAATGGTATCGCTACCCACCAAAAAGACAGGTATAATTTCTTCAACCGTTTTCCAATGCTCATCCATGTTACTGTTCCCTTTGCTACTATACATTGCAAACCATACCCTGCCATAAAAAGGTATATAGGTACGCATATCTGAAGTGCCTTGATAATAGGCATTCCCATCCACTGCACACTAGTTGGAATACGTTCAGGAAAACCAAATAAATGAAATAATACCATACAAAGAATGGCTACTCCTTTAATTTGTATAGAATGTTCCTTAGTTAGATTCATCTTAATACTTATACGGCTTTAAACACTGCCCTCCAATCATAATCCATATCCTTGAATGTCTGTGCAAATAGCCTTGCACTGCAACGTAAGATATACGCTGCAAATACTATAATTGCAAACATTACGATTAAGTTAAGCGGAAAGACTGCATTCATCTTATCTGTAAACAAAGAAGTTTGCACCAAATATATCTCTAAGCACAAGCCACCAACCAGTTTGATAATCCAGCCTACTGTACAATGATGATAGGCCTTTTTCATAAAATCAGAGTTGCATAACTTGAAAAAATAGAATACTGTACCCAACAATGGAATCCAAGTCAACATCTGAAATTTATTATATACCGCAATATCTTTAAAGGCATATAGTGCATAAAATGCTACAACACATCCTATCAGTTTCAATCCATCCCATACAAAATGATACTTGTATTCTCGTTGTGAAATACCCATCATCGCTCCCATCAACATAAACATGAAGAAATGAAACCACTTAAAATATCCCGCTCCATACATATTAAAATCCATTGGAGTATTTATTAACATAAAGTAAACAGCACATGCTATTGCTACTGCCATAAATGCTAATCTTAAGTATTTAAACATATAGCGTTGTATAAAATATAACAACACATAATATAACATTATGCAACTAACAAACCATCCCCCTCCGGATAGAAGTACATTGTTTATATTATTTTGATAACCAAATAGTAAAGAACCAAGTATTGCCCATGCAAAAATAGTAGGATAAATACGGTTAATGCGTCGTTTATACCAATTATCAAATCGCCCCATTCTACCCAAGAATAGAGTGAAACCAGAACAAAAGAAAAAAAGAGCATCACCAATTGCACCACCAGTAGCTAATGCACCAAACTTTGGATAAAGTATATCCATATGCGAGTTGGTAATAATCAGTGCAGCAAAACATTTCAAAATATCAATACTAATATTTCTTTGCTTCATTTTTGCCAACTCTATTTAAAGAAAAAACAACAATATTTTTTCAGAATCACACCTATACCTGCCGTAGTAAAACACACAATTGCACCAACTACAAAAGCAATAATATCATTATTTGAAATATGAGCCTTATCATATAACATTCGTATTATAGGCCAATGCATACACAAAATAAAAAGAGAATAACCTCCAAGAAATGATAAACTTTTACGTAATATAAGAATTGACTCTACAATACAACTAATAGACAAAATAAAAGCAATACCCGAAAAAGAAGCTAGTAGATATAACAATATATTATCTGGAAGTTTTATCCAACGGATTCCTATATGTACAGGTATCACCCAAATAAAGAGTGCACATAACAATATCGAAAGTAAACAAATTACATATCGGTATTTTCTAAAAAAAGGTTCTATTTTTAAATAATAATTCCCTGCAAGCAAGATAGGGAGCGAAATACCAGCTTTGGTAATATCTGTATAGTCATCTATTCCATTCAGTCCTAAATAATAGCAAACACCAAAAATTACCCACAACATACAAAAACGCACATATTGAGGCAGTTCATTAAGTAATAAGAACATAATATTTAATGTAAATAATGCTATTAGAAACCAAAGAGGCCCATTATCAAACGAGTCGGGATCATAAAGATGAATTCCGTCAATAGCATTTCTACCCAACATTAATACAGCGATAGAACTGATAACTGCAAAAAACAGGTAAGGATATATCAAAGCTTTCACTTTCTTATATAAACTATTTTCTACTGTATACGAAGATTTTATAAAAACTCCACTCAAAAAGAAAAAGACCTGTACATAGAAGAAATCAAAGAGATATGAGTAACCAAAAGGAGTGTGACTCAATACAATCAGCACAATACTTAGCCCTCTTGCTATATCCAAAGATATATTACGTTTCATACTATGATTCAAATATTAACTTTTAATCCTATCATTTTAAGAACTCTCATTCCACCCAATAATAAATAAGTCAAACGATATTTCAACATTACAATAGGCAAACGCAATTTTAAAGGTAAGTGGGACACATCTATTTCCTTAATTCCAACTCTAACATCCTCCATATTCATATATCGTTTCAATTCTTTCCTAGAAGAGAAGAAAGATATATCAGATAAACGCATTATCAATTCTAAAGCACTAAACACAATAGTACCAATATAATATGAAAAAATATCTATATTTTTCTCTTTCAAATAAAGATTTCGTAAGATAGCCCTCTGCTCAATACCTATTATTTTATCTTCCACTAGCCCCTTAACATTATTTAAAGACGAAGTCAATAAGCCCTTTTCTTTAATTACATAATTATACATCACATCATCCATCAGCGCTATCGTTTTAGCATAACAAAAGAATCTAGCATTAAACAATTTATCTTCTATTAATTTAATTCCCTTTGGAAATAATATTTTATTATCTATTAGAACAGATCTCTTATATAAAAATCGCCATACTCCAGAGAATTCTTTACTATTCCACAGATGATTCAAGTCTACAAAACTATTTATATTATCTTGAGTTATACCTAAAAAGCGAGGAAGATAGTTATGTATTATTTCGTCATTTGTCTGATATACGTATGGTGATTCAGCTTTGTCATAATGTATACCTCCTTGATCTTCATAAATAGTTTGAAAACCAAAATGTACTGCATCATAATTACCCTCTTTTGCTTTTAAATAAACTTTGGATAACATTCCTTGATTTATATAATCATCAGGATCAAAGAAATACACATACTCTCCTTGAGCTATCTTTAAACCTTCATTCCGAGCTTGAGATAATCCTTGATTCTTAAAAGACAATATTTTGATATAACCTTTCTCTGTATATCCTAAATCATCACATTTTTGCAATAAATTATCTGTACTACCATCATTTATGATTATAATCTCATAATCTTTAAAATCTTGTATCAGTATGCTATCAATAGCTCTTTCTATATATTGTGCCACATTATAACATGGCAAAATTATGCTAACAGCGTATTTGTTCTTTTCAGTCATTTTTATTCGTTTGCTCCACAAAAGATCTACACCTTTTAATTAGTTCATCTCTATATGGGATATATTCCTTTTTATTTTGAAAAGTGAAATTCAAATCTATGATATCAGGCTTATCAAAATTTACACCATCCGATATGTTTAATTCGTTTTTATCGTCATACTCAATAAGATTAAAAAAATCACTTAACCCAGCCAAACGACCACCAACAGGCGTATCTGTCAGCGATTTTAACTCTTTTGAAGTCACAAAAAGCACAGGAGTTTCACATCCAATCGCTGGTAAAGCACAATGAATCCTGCTAGTAATAATCATTTTTGCTTTAGCATATCGTAAGACCAAATCTTTAGCTTTCCCCAATAATTCCTCATGTGTACAATCATTATTTTCTATCCACTGCGAAGTATACTTAGCTCCTTTAATCAACTCTGCAGAAAATAATTGTGAATAGGCATTATAGAAATAAGCTAGCTGAAAATAATATCCTATTTTCTTAAGAAGTTTACATTTCACATTAAACATCTTATGCTTATAGCCAAATTTTGTAAATATTTTCTTTAAGAAACACCGTTCTTTTATCATTGTAATGAGAATATTCATCAGATTACACCTATTTCGAATCCCAAGTAACGATTTGACATTAATATCATAATATGGATCACATATAATCACTTCACCAGACTTTTCATCTGTAATATATCCCCCTTGCTTACCAATGGTCAAAGTCATACATCCAGAGAAATAGGATTCTATTCCTCTGTCTTGAAGCATCTTTAGAGTGTTCAAATCACGGCAGCCAACAGGTGCGTACTTTCTAAAATGCTCCACACCTGCCTCATTAAGCATCCACTCGGCAGCAGAGGGTGCAATATGCACTGAAATATATAGAGGTCTGATTAATGATGAAGGTGGCCATTTTTTCGACCACATCCACCATGCATTCATTATTGTATAAATAGCTTCATTGGCAGAAACATGTGAAACTTCTTCTCTTTCAATAAATTTATCAATCTGTTCAAAAAACAAACTACCAGCAAGACTTTGCATATAATCTCCTAGATTACACGGCTTACCCGCAAAAACTATTAATCCATTCATTTATAATTCTTTATTAATTTTCAAATTCAAATGATACTCTTTCTCTTCTTCCGTTTCAAACCGATCACGAATCTTCTTCGCCGGTACTCCGCCCCATATCTCACAAGGCGGTATATCCTTCGTTACTACCGACCCGGCAGCTACAATGCTCCCCTTCCCTATCGTAACTCCACTCATGATGATAGCGGCAGTACCAATCCACACATCATCCTCAATAATAGTAATACCATTATCTCCACGCTCACCACTCCATATTGTTTTGCCCGGAGTAGAAAATGTATGGTCTTGACGCCCCACAAAACATACACGACCTGCCATCAAAATATTATTCCCAAAATACACATTGGAAGCTACATTGCAGTAATCACCGAATTGCACATTATGTCCTATCCGTACATCCATATTCTGTGCAAAGCCCGTGCCTTTCATTACTCGTACAAAACCCTCATATTTCACCCATGGATAACGTATATGAAACATATACCACGTACGTAACAGATTGAAAATATAGCGCAATATAAAGTTTAGTTTGCTTGCCCCATTAGGCATATTACTACAATCGATCTTCATCGCTTATATACTTTTTCACAAGCCTCAAAGATGCGGGCCGCCGCCTTATCAGGCGTATAATTACTTTCTATTTCAATCGCCTTTTGTCCCATAGCCGACAAATCAGCTTGATGAAATTTTGCTAATATATCTATAATGGATTCAGGCTTCAAAGGATCGAACTTATACCCATTCACCCCATCTTGCACCAGTTCATAATGACCACCATTATAAATAGAACAAGCCACAGGTTTGCCACATGCCATTGCCTCCGGTATCACCAAACACCAATTATCCTCAAGCGTAGGCATGATAAATACATCACAGAGCGCATAGTATTTATAGAGTTCATCGTAGTCGATACCACCCATGATATGAATAGAATTATCCCCTGCATATAACTCTTTCAGTGACTTTTCCAAAATCCCCTTACCTATTACCAATAAGTTATCGTTTGGATATTTAGTAATATGCCGCCCCCATACTGCAAGTAATTCCTTGATACCCTTGCGTTCCACCATCTGACCCACGAAAAGGAAAGTCAGTCCATCTTTTAATTTTAATTCTTCGCACAGAGCGTCTTTGTCTGCCCTAGTTACTTTTTCCACTGCCTGTGATAAGCCAAAACTATCCGCACACATACAACCTTTTACTTTCGGAGTTCTCTTAAAATGCAAGCCCTCATTCAAATATTCCTCTGTAAGCGTACCATTAATTAGAAAATAATCCACTGGTATACCTACCAATCGGCGATACATCGACCGCCACGTAGGGGAATTACGTTCCACGTATGCTGTGCGTTCATAGAACATACATATTTTTTTTCTGTGCGTCACCGCATAACGAATGCCGGCAGGAGCCCAACCTCCAAACCCTTCGGTGATAATAACATCCGCCCCCACAGACTTTATAGCCTTGTATAGCCCTGGTTGTTTCTTTATCACCAATGCGCTATTGGCAAAGTCCGACTCATCACTCCCCATTGTCATACGTTGTTCACCACTCATCACAATAGCATGATTACCCAATACCGCTTTCAACTTCCCTCTTACCAGTTCTGAAGTATTCTCTTCTGAACAAATCAAGTAGAAATTACCACTACAAAGTTTATTTAAATTTTCATATACCGGTATTCGGTAATTACCGAACCACGGTGAAATCCAAAGTATTTTCATTGCTTTTTTTATAATCTTCTATCACTTCTTTATAATAAGCTATCTGCTGCTTCATAATCGCATCCAGGCTGAAAGCATCTTTGATACGCTGTTGGGCACTTAATGAAATATTAGTCTTTTCTTTTTCCGATAAAGTAAATATCAGCTTTATTTTATCAGCTAAACGTCGAGAATCACGAGGTTCTATCAGAAATCCATTCTTACCATCCTCAATAATCTCACTCATACCGCCCGAACTACTACCCAATACAATTCCTCCGCAAAGCATTGCTTCAATACAAACCATAGGCATATTCTCCCACCACGAAGGAAAACAAATTACATCAGCGGTAGTATATCTTTCCATCAACTCCTCACGTTGTACCTTACCTACTAAATTAAACCAAGGTTCATCTCCATACTTAGCTTGTAATTGTTCCGCAAAAATTCCAGTTTTTCCCACTAGACTTAAACGAAACTGGCAAGAAGCATCCTCTTGATGAAGTATTCGGCAAGCTTCCGCTAAATCGCCACATCCTTTCCAATCACAAATAGTACCAGCAAAAAGAATCTCTTTCACTTTACGGTATTCTTCTTTTCTCTGAAAGCCCTTCCACACATTCATATCAATAGGATTATAAATCACCCGCGCTCTGTCTTTCATTACTCCGGCATACTGCTCTGCCCATATTTTGAGCGAAGTACTACATGATGACAAATAGGCAGCTTTTTTCATCTCTTGGAGCTCCTTTTTTCCTTGCCAGTAGTAATGCCAATTATTTTTTGAGAAAGATTGAAGAGAAAATCTATAATGATCGAGTAACATTGGTGTATGCAATCGTACCACCACGGGAATATTCAGTTGATGTAAGAAATACCCTTCTGCTCCATATTCAGGCACTTCTATCATATCCACATCACCTAACGTCCTTATAGCTAACACAATGCGCTTACGATAACTATAAAAACGATATAGAGGACGAAATTTCTTCCATAAAGAAGGCTTCTCGACTTCAGGAATAAGAAAATCCCCCCCTCTAAGACGTATTACGCATATACCTTCATCATCATACATTGATTCTTGACATGTATTATCCGATGCGCAAATCACTGTAATTTGATGTCCAACTGCATGTAAACCATGTACAACTTCTTTTATGTACGAAGCTATTCCACCACCTCTTAATGAAGGTGGATATTCACGACAGACAAAACAAATATGCATATACTATACCGTATAATAATTACCAAATAACAGAAAAATCGGACTCTTAATAATAATATCCACTAGAGGAGCATAATCCCAAACAATTAGTTCGAACTGATAGTAAAACCACAAAATCATCACTACTGCAATCACTTTAAGCAACATATCCCTATTTCTGATATTATCAAAAGCAAAAGGATAAATAAAAGGCATGAAGGCAAATAACATCATAAAATAACGATATTGCGCTAATGGCTGTCTATACATTGCTACTATAGTAAGCAATAATAAAAGAGTAATATTCAGAATAAAGGCACTACTATCAGATAATGTTTTACGTTCTAACCATAGTTTGCGGAATGCAATTAATGCCATAGGAAGAGCTATTATAAAGACTTGAGCCCATACAAGGCCAAACTCCGTATCATTAAGAGTTTCACTGGTCGCCAGGCGAGATACACCATATGTCAAAGCAGAACTAGTATCTGTTGCTACACCTGATGCCAATCTAGGAGCTATAATAATTAGTATAGCAAAAGCTGCTCCAATAAAAAACAAGCCCTTTTTCGTTAATCTGCGATGTAGAGGTTTGAAAATAAAGAAAGGTACAAAGAGCAACGTTGCAGCATGAGTAAACACTGCACAAACAGCCATAATCCAATCCTTCTTTCGCATTTTACCATAATAGGCATAATTTCCTAAAACGTACATCATAATACACTGGGCAAGAAATTGCTTTTGAATTTGCAAGGTATATTGAAAAAAAAGATAAAAAAACGATAATGTAAAAATCCCGGCTATTATAGGTATATGCGGTTTCTTCATTGATAAACAAAATCTGCGTAATCCCAAAAAAACAAGCAAGTAGTCCATAAAAGTCAACAACGCTGCATACAGAGGATAATAACCAAAGGTAAGATAATATCCCAAATAGTTATATATACCATTCATAAACTCTCCTGAAACTTGCATTCTAGACGAATCTTTAAAATAGTCTATTCCATAGATGTAAACCAATGATTTCCAGAACCCCACATCTGGAACATTCATATAAGCAACATAATATTGCCATTGATCTCCCCCCATACGTTTCGTGGCATTAATAGCTGCAAAATAACCTGCAATAGCAAAGAAACACAGATAATAATCAGATTTAGTCGCATGGGATTTAGTGACCATATAAACTATTATGGTGGGAATAGCAATAAAAGGAGGTGTAATCAAGAATAATATGAAATATCCAATGATATAACCCCAGTTTGTTTTGGAGTCTTTATTTAGGAATTGATGGATCATTATATCTACCTCTATTACATTAATCGATTTAATATCCTTTTAAGAAGAAAAAGACTCCTCCATAACTTAAAACCTTTATCCCCCAACAAAGAGATACATTTCCATTCCACCATAACCGGCCTATTTGTACATTGACATATAATAGCATCTAGATCACCATCAAGAACATTCATATTAGACTTCTCCAAATAAAGATGAATGGCAAGACTTTCTGCAACAGTCTTAAAGGAAGTCCTCAAATTATTAGTTATGTTTTCAGACATTTGAATAATTTCAGTAAACACTAGTTTCACATCCTCATAATTCTTCATTGAAAACTTAGCAGTCACAGCTTCACTATATTTCCTATACCCATACACCTTGATTGGAATATAAAAGTTTTTCTTGCTATATAATAAACTTTTCAATATAAATAGTGTATCTTCATTATAAGTACAATCTGGTAAAAATGAAATATGATGAGATTTAATAAGCGAGGATTTAAAGATATTGAGACACATATAGTACTCATTTAATAAAATTTTATTCATGAAAGTAGCCGCGTCCAATTCACAACCAACATATTTCTTACGCCTTCTTATATTGTAATTTGGATACAGTTCATTTCCTTCTTCATCTATAGTCTGATGCTCAAATCTCAATAAATCGGCATTTGTTGTTCGAAGCATTGCAGCTATTTTATCTAGTGTGTTAGGATATATTATGTCATCCGCATCCAAGAACATGATATAATTCCCTCTACTTACTTCTAATCCCTTATTACGTGTTGTAGCAACACCTTCATTGCACTTATCTATAAAAACTATACGCTGATCATTAGAAGCATATCGCTGTGCTATCTCCGCACTTTCATCAGTTGATCCATCATTGATCAGAATAATTTCATAATTAGTATACTGCTGATTCAGAATACTATCCAATGTTATCGATAAAAATTGAGCAACATTATATACTGGTACTATAATTGAAATAAAAGGAACACTCATCACTTTTTCAGAAACTTTTTTAGTGCAGCGAGATGTAAAATATACTTAATCCACGGATATAAATAGAGTCTAGGATTTATTAACAACGAAACAAGAATCTTTATCGATGAATATTTGAGATCAATGCCAAAAGGATGCAAATCAAGCCCCGACAAATACAAACTATTTTTACGATTCAATTTTATAGTATTTATCGCATTCGAGTTATGTAATATTTCGAGCCACAGTGGCTTTTCTGAAATATGAATTACAGGCATAAATTCCTCTACAAAGAAATGATCCCAATAAAATACAGTTCGCAAGGGTTTATCCAGCTTTTCGAGCATCGATGTAAAATGATTATTAGGATAATAAAAGCGTTGAGCTATACACGTATTATTAAAATACTGTATCCCCATATCAAAACTTAAAATATGATCAACCGTATCGATTGTTGCATACTTCTTTACAGCCTCTACCATATCACACTCAAAACAATCATCGTTATCAATACGGGTTGTTATCACATATTCTATAGAATCTTCACAATACGAACGAATCAGCAAATTGTAGTATTCAGCCAACCATACTCGCCCCATCATTACACCATAATCATTCTCATTAACAGGAGCAATCTCATTAGCGTATATTACATAAGACGATTCAATTGCTAAATTGGCTATATAATTCATATCAACATAAATTGGCTTAAAATTTTTGCACAACTTCTGTAATTGTTCATTCCGATGTACAAAAGACTTGGGCGTTCTTTTATCAAAAAATACCAACCATATAAAATCTTTATTTTTTTGATTACACATTGAAGAGAAACATGTATTCTCAAATATAGAATAACGTTCATTCAAATAGGAATCAGAAAATAGAAAGTCTACACTATCTTTACGAATGAAAGGTATATTGAAACGAGTTAGGATAAAATGTTTAAAGTCATTCATGCTAGCCTTGTTTTAGCTTGTTAGCGTCCAATTTTGACGTGTACCCCAAGGAAAGCCGCCACAAGGCGGTTC
>ENA-OWPD01002299-OWPD01002299.1-human-gut-metagenome-genome-assembly--contig:-NODE-2299-length-11080-cov-5.820862_pt1 | contig 11080 bp, 7 predicted proteins | sample MGYA00248262_ERZ651842 | MGnify/ENA primary metagenome ERZ651842 (study PRJEB26924, sample SAMEA4378253) | human gut metagenome | biome: human gut; feature: human-associated habitat; material: faeces... | reverse complement strand
TCCGTCAACCGTACCGAAACCGTAACCCACATTCTTTACTTCCGTTGATTTTAAAAAGCTTGTAACAGCATTAGTATCCTCATCAGGAGTAGCTCCCAGATACACCTTTTCCCCATTCGTCACTTTATTAAGCGCTTCATAGGTTTTCACAGGTGTAGTTTCTCCAGCAGCGAACACCGCCCCCGCCATAAGCAAGAACGACGCAAACAAAGTAGAAATTCTCTTGTTCATAAATCGAAAATTTAATATTAATAATAGTGTTAATTATATATCCATCAACCTCTTTAGACAATCTCGGCTTTACGAAAACGACTAGTCTAAACGATCGTTTAGATCTTGCGTTTTTCGAGAGGTATAAAGGGGAGTTTGTGGAAGGAAGAGCTTGTTTCGTAAAGGATAGCCTATCCTATTGATAAGAAAGCGAATAAGGCATGAAAAAAATAACACAGAAGGGTTGCAAGTGTCAAAGAAACGCGTACCTTTGCAAATGACTAATCTAAACGATCGTTTTCACCGTTCATTTTCATGTATATAATATAATGTACGTGCGTACATTGAATAAGGCTTACTAAAAATCTTCCTACAATAAATAACATATTCAATATAAACTGCCCTGTTTTGGGTCTCCCAAGTGAATAACTAACGGCTTGTCGAGTGAATAACTTACGGCTATACCTAGTGAATAACTTACGGCTTGGGAAGTGAATAACTAACCACTTACAAACCTTTTTTCCTACCGTTGACCAAAGGAATTTCCTATCACCACAATGCCCATTATAAGGTCTTTACAATAGGCATTGTAACACCTTTATAATGCCCATTGTAAGCCGCTTATAACTGCGATCATTAGAACGCTCAAAAAGGACACTGATAATCAATACATTAAAAACGCCATTACCTTGTCCAGAAAACACGTACGACTTTTACAAAAAACACGTACATGTTTTCTCGGAAACACGTACGTGTTTTTCCAGAAGCAAATTCCGGTCAAAAGCAACAAAGATTCTGATAAAGCCATTATCTTTGTTTTAAAATCAATACATAACCATGATGAGACACTTAAAGTACTTGGCTTTTGTAGCATGTCTGGGAAGTCTTTCCCCAGCCTTTGCGCAAAACGCCTCTAAAAGCCTAACAGTTGATGACCTGATCACTTGGCAACGAATCACGGACCGGGAGATCTCGGACAACGGAAAATGGGTAGCTTGCAAGATGGAACCTTGGGAAGGTGACGCTACCGTTTATTTGTATGCGGCCCAAGGGCAAGAGACCGCCACTTTTTCTCCGGCCGATAAGTTCGCATTCTCCGCTTCCTCGGGTTATCTGGTTGTCACGCAAACACCCGGAAAGTCCACGGTAGATTCCCTGAAAGTATTGAAGACGAAAGAGGACAAGATGCCGATGAACACCTTGGTAATCTATTCCGTCGCCGGTAAAAAGGAGACGATAGACTCCCTCAAAACCTTCAAATTAGCGGACGAGGCGGATTGGATCGCTTATCAAAGAGGCCGGAAGGACTCCACTTTGTACGTCCGTTCGCTGGATGGAAGCAAGACCTTCCAGTTCCCGACCGTAACGGATTTCCAATTCGCCAAGAAAAGCGGTATGCTATATTACACGAGCGCGGCGGAAGGAGAAGCAGGTATATTCACCTTGAACCCGGAGAAAGGAAGTCCGGCGCTCATCAAAGAGGGAAAAGGCGTATTCAAACAAACCACGTTCGACGAGAAAGGGGAACGGCTAGCTTTCTTATATTGCGCCGACAAAGATTCTTCTTACAAAGCGTTAAGTTTATGGCTATCCGAACATAACGCTCCCGCGAAAGAAATCGCCACCCGTGGAAACAAGGCTTTCCCTGCTGAATGGGTAATCAATGAGAACGGGATGCTTCAATTCTCGAAATCCGCTTCCCGTCTGTTCTTCGGTACCTCACCGGAGCCGAGGCAAAAAGACACGACCCAACTAGCCGAGAATCGTCCGAACGTACAGGTTTGGAGTTGGGATGAGCCCGTACAATATACCGTACAGAATTATAACAAGGAAAAAGACTTAAAGAAAAGCTATCAAGCGGTTTATAATCTGGGCAACGGCTCTATCTTCCAATTGGCGAATGAGGAATTACCGAATATCCAATTGGGTAACGAGGGTGACGCAGCCTTGGCGCTCCTTTCCACTTCCCGTCCCTATTCTTTGTCTTCCATGTGGGAGGCCCGCACACGCAGCGACTATTATACCGTATCGTTGGATAACGGGGAGCGCAAGCAAATCGCCCAAGCGGATTATGGCCGTTTCCGCCTCTCCCCACAAGGTAAATATGCATATTGGTATGGCGAGACGGATAGCTGCTGGTACACGATCGCCTTGGCGGAAGGTAAGCGATATCGCCTAACCACTCCGGAAAGCTTCCCGGCTTGGGACGAGGAGAACGACGTTCCCGATTATCCTTATGCGCATGGAGCCGCCGGCTGGACCGCGAATGATCAAAATCTCTTGATCTATGATCGTTACGACATCTGGAAATTCGATCCGACCGCAGCTACCTCACCGATCAACCTGACTGTGAACGGAAGGAAGGAGAAACTGTCCTACCGCTTGGAACAACTGGATAAAGAGGCTCGCTTTATCGACCTCGGCAAACCGCAATTATTAAAAGGATTCAACGAGGCCACAAAAGGATACGGATTCTACAACGCACGCCTCTCCGCTCCTGCCGCCCCGAAGACTTTGCTGGCGGGTAATTATATGCTGCGATCTATCAACAAGGCGAAGAATACGGATGACGTGATCTATACGATGGAAACCTTCCAGCAATACCCGGATATCCACTATTCGACCTTGGCGTTCAAGAAATCCGTGCAATTGACACACGGAGACAAACAGCAGGAAGGTTTTATCTGGGGTACCGCCGAGTTGGTATCATGGATTTCCTTGGACGGCCGTCCACTGGAAGGTGTCATTTATAAGCCGGCGAATTTTGATCCGAACAAGAAGTACCCGATGATGGTAAACTTCTACGAGCGGAATTCGGAGACTTTATATAATTACCGTATGCCGGAACCGCATCGTTCTACGATCGATTATCACTTATACAATAGCAACGAATATGTCATCTTCAACCCGGACATTCGCTATGTAGATGGTTATCCGGGAGAAAGCTGCTATAACTGCTTGATGCCGGGTATCACCATGATGATCGCCAAAGGATATATCGACGAAAAAGGGATCGGTGCGCAAGGACATAGCTGGGGAGGTTACCAAGTAGCTTATTTAGCGACTCGCACGAATTTATTCTCCGCTATCGAGTCTGGGGCGCCTGTCGTAAATATGTTTAGCGCTTATGGCGGTATCCGTTGGGGTTCCGGCATGGCCCGCTCTTTCCAATACGAGCATACACAAAGCCGTTTAGGAGCTACGCCATGGAGTTCTCCACTTCGTTATCTGGAAAACTCGCCGTTGTTCACGATGGATAAGGTGCAGACCCCAATATTGATCATGCACAACGATGCCGACGGTCATGTGCCTTGGTACCAAGGTATCGAGTATTTCGTTGCCATGAAACGGTTAGGTAAACCTTGCTGGTTATTGAACTATACGGGCGAACCGCATTGGCCGATGCATATGGCAAACCGCATCGATTTCCAACGCCGCATGTTCCAATTCTTCAACCATTACCTAAAGAACGATAAAATGCCTAAATGGATGTCCGAAGGCGTACCTGCCGTAGAACAACCGTTTGAGTTGGGGTATTGATCAGACAATCTTATAAGAGATTATGGCCAAAGCGATAGTTATACCATAAGCTTTAGCCATAATCTCTTTTTCCATTTAAACAGGAGATCTTTTGAAATAAATACGTATATTTGTCAATAACATAAAAACAAAAGATATGAGAACGACAAAAACCAGACCAACTAGAAATGTTTCGTCGCCCAAGATGGCTAAACACAACATTTCCAACCAAAGGAAAAGCGATAGCCAACCTTTCAGTCCTATGAATGAGAAAGATTTATTTCTAGCCCATTCCAGACAATCCATGGCAGCATATATATCCAAATATCTCATCGAATGAAAATGGTATAACCAAACCTCACATGGCTATCGTCATCTCAAACGATGATTTGCAAGCAGCTGAAGATTTCTTTTACCTAGCTATGATATCTTCCAAAAACTATAATCCACAATATACATTTCCTTTAGAAGCCTCTATGCTAACAAAAATCTTAACAAAGAAAAGCTTCGTTATTTGCCAATTAATAGGAGGTTACACAAAACGAGACGTTGTGAGAATATGCAGCCATGTAAAAGCCGAGCCTTTCAACTTGATTGTTGAAAAAATCAAGAAAGTCATATTCTAGAACGTCATACGAAACTCGGTACGGACACCAGGCAAGGAATCAACGGTTAAATCGCCGCCATGCAATCGCATTATGCGGTGGGAGATACTGAGACCGATGCCGCTACCACCGGACTTCGTAGAGAAAAAAGGCGTAAAAATAGCAGACAACAGTTTCGGAGAAATTCCGGGACCATTATCTGTTATAGTTATATATACCCTACCATCTGTCTCCAAGGCTTCTACGGAGACGATGGCATCCGCTTGCCCCTCTATCGCCTGTAATGCGTTACGAATCAAGTTAATCAGAGCCAGCACAATCAAGTTTTGGTCCGCATGTATCGTTAAAGCTTCCGCAGAGGAGAAACGAATACGGTCGCTACCCGCCTCGGCACACAACAACCGTTCCATCTTCCGAAATAAAGAGGTTATAGGCACCTCAGTTCTTTCCGGCTCCGGAAGATGCGTCAGACGATGGTAGGAATCCAAGAAAGCGGATAGATTTTTCGCTTGCCCATGAATAACCTCCAAACCTTCCCGTAATTGCTCCGGAGTATATGTATCGGAATATTTCAACAGATCAGCAGATAAGGAACGGATTGGCGTAATCGAATTACGAATCTCATGCGTCAGTACCCGCAAGATGCTCTCGTAATACAAGCGCTTCTCTTCCATCTCATTCTGGTTTTGACTGAATAGGAGGATAATCCGATTCATTTCCGCATATAAGTCCTTTACAAAGGGATCATTCGTTTTATCCGGGTATCGCAAAGTTGTATTCCCATTACGAACCGACTCGAAGAAAATAGCGATCTTACGATTTGTACCGTTTATCCACTGGATTAGCAACAGAGTTATCAACAGGATAACACACAGACATACAAAGGATAAAAAATAAGAAATACCGGTTATCAACAATACAGATCCAAGTAACGCAAAAAGTACGATTAAGGAAACGCTCCCTATAATCTTCAGGTATAAATTCCGGTTAACCATGGTTACTCTCCTTATAATCTACAACCCGTATTTCCGCATCTTATTATAAAGGGTCTGGCGGCTAATATCCAATTGTTGAGCCACAAGCGTCAGGTTCCCTTTCTTTTCTTTCAATACCTCGGCGATAAACTGCCGCTCCATATCCTCCAACGTACAAGGATGGGAGACTAGAGATTCTGCCACAGAGGAAATCTCTCTCTCATCTGATTCCGCACGACGTTCCAAGACGTGGGTAAGTGCTTGAATCAAATTCTCGTTATCCCAAGGTTTCACGATAAAGTCCGTGGCTCCCTTTTTAAGGGAAGATACAGCCAACTCGATATCCCCAAAAGCGGTTATCAAGATAACGGCCGGAGGATTCTTAAGCTCCAAGATACGATCCAACCAGAAAAGTCCTTCCCCACCGCCTTGCTTTCCAGTGCCGAAGTTCATATCCAGTAAAACCAAATCCACATCTCCATTCCGCAAAAGGGCAGGCAATAATACGGGAGATGATACGGTAACAATCGTCTTAAACTCATGGGACAAGACCGTCCGCAGACTTCTCAATATCGCCTCATTGTCATCTACGACTATAATCTTCGCGTCACGCATTAAGCCTCCTCTTTTTTTCGTACGCAAAGATACGATCTTTTCCCGGGTCTCAGTGTCCAATATTTAGACAAATCCAGTTCTTTACGATCGTTTCCTCCGATTTTATTTGCCATATTCCACGCAACCGGATAGCTTTGAACCAACAAACATATAAAACCATGGAATCCATATCTCTAAAACTTATATTCCGTAGCTGGTGGCGAAACAAGACGTTCGCCGTCATTTCCTTATTGAGTCTGGCGGCAGGCATCACTTGTACCAACCTACTGATCTCATACGTCATTTATGAATCTAGGATAGAAGCCCATAATCCCAATAAGTCGCATATCATCTATATGGCACAAGACTCTCCCTTGACCTCCGGAGAGAAAGTATCTTTTATTAAAGGGAAGATCCCTGTGCAGCTAAAAGACCAATACCCGGAAGTTGAGGATTATTTACGACTGAACATAGAGAATGCCGCCTCCATCACGATAGGAGAAAAGCGCTTCAACCCAATCTCGATCGTCAGAGCAGATCCCTCCTTTCCTCGCTTTTTCCCTTACAAGGTAGTGGCAGGAGATATAAACAAGGCATTAACCCAACCAAACGCAATTGCGTTGACCGAATACCAAGCGAAGATATTCTTCGGGAACGAGGATCCTATCGGTAAAACCTTCTTGGCAAAGTACGCTTATGAGAACGAGACGATTACCTACGAGGTCGCCGCCGTTATCAAAGAGTACCCTCAATCATTCTTGAAGTTCAACGCATTGGCAGGTACTACCTCCCAATTCAATGGCGGCCCTACCTTATTACTGGTAAACGATCTCTTCAACATCGATACGTTCACTCAAAAACTAAAGGATGATAAGGTACCTACTTTCAACGGAACCGGACAGTATTATTTCTATACCCTCCAAGAGAGTTATTTCCAAGAGCAAACCTATACACAAGAATACATCCCCTATATCCACCGAAACCAGAAAGACTTACTGTACGTTGGTTTGTTCTCGGCCATCCTAATCCTCGTGATCGCCTGTTTCAATTATGCCAACCTAAGTTTCTCCCGCATTTTGCAACTGGTAAAGATGATCTATACCCAGAAAGTGATGGGAGCATCGGCTGGGCAAATCCATCGCCAGCTATTCTTGGATACTTTCCTTACCGTGCTGATCGCTTTCTTTTTATCCTTGTTACTTACACTGGATTTCCTGCCGGCTTTCAACCGGATCGTTTCCGGACGTATCTCCTTGGGATTTTTCTTTAGTGGACAGGTCTTACCTGTGATCGTGACACTCATCCTAGCTCTATCCATTATCCCCTCATTATATATGAGCCATAAGATCAACTCCCTTTCCCATTCCGAGTATAAATCATTCACCACCGGTACCCGGAAGCGGACAATCATAGGCGGGCTCTCCATCTTACAATTCGCCATCTCAATAGCTCTGGTATTCGCCACGCTAACCGTACGGCAGCAACTAACGCTCACTCAGACAAACGGTGAACGTTACCGGGACCTCATCGAAATAGCCGACTGGAGTGGGAACCATATACAGACCTTCTCTGAAGAGATCCGGCGTTATCCTTCCATAGAAGAGATGTGCCTTTCGAGAAGCGGGATCATACAGTTCAACTTGCGGACAATGGTCTTGAAAGACGAAAACGGAAACGAACTAAATTATACGCTAGGCCAATACGAAGGCGATAGTACTTTCCTAAAGGTTATGAAGATAAACATTCTTCAAGGACTCTCAGAACGAGAGGCTCTAAAACGATACAGCACACCCGTCTATATTAACGAACAGTACGCACGTTTGCTCGTGCCCAAAGGCGAGAATCCCGTGGGTAAGCCTGTCCGCCTTTACGACACTGAATTCGGGAAGATGGAAAAGGAGGGAGAACCGATAGCGATTATAGCAGGGATCGTGGAGAATCTATATACAGGAACCTTACGACAAGAGGTTTACCCTAGCTTGACCTACCTAACGCATACTCCCCCCTATAACCTCGTCCAAATCCGACTGAAAAAGGAGCACAGAGCCGAGGCTCTAGCTTTACTGCAACAAACATGGGAAAAGATCAACCCCAACGTACCTTTCGAATATCAAGATATATACGAGGAATTTATGTTATCTAACCGAAAAACGATCGAACTGGCACATTTGCTCATCATGTACTCGATCATCAGCCTCCTGCTAACCGCCTTCGGATTATTCGGCATGGCTCTCTATGCCATCCGGCAGCGTACGAAAGAAATCGGTATCCGTAAGGTAAACGGGGCTACGGCCGAGGAGATCTTGTATCTATTAAATCGTCGGTTTATCGGCTGGGTAGGGATCGCTTTCGCGATTGCCGTTCCTATCACGTGGTATTCGCTGAGTTGTTGGCTGGAGAATTTCGTATATCGGGTGGACATATCCATAGGAACATGCCTGCTGTCCGGCGGTATCGTATTGATGGTTACGCTACTGACCGTAAGCAGGCATAGTTATAAGGCGGCATCCCGCAATCCGGTAAACACCTTGCGAAGCGAATAGCGAAGAGGAATATTAAACTCTATTCGCCCATTGGCAATTTACTTAACTGAGATATCGCCTGTAAATTGGAATAATCGTATTGGTAAAGGCCATCATCGGCGATCATCATCAAGGTATTCTTAAAAGGGATTACGTCGTAACCCTCCATTCCGGCATAATGAACAAGCTGATTGGCCATCAAGGTCATAGCATCTTTTGTGTTGAAGACCTTTAGACCTTCGTCGCAGAGGAATAAAGTACCGTTATCGATACCTAGTCCTTTCGGACATTTCATGCCATAAGTAACCAGCAGGTTCGGTTGGTCCACATCACTCACGTCTATGAGCATCAGTTCATTGGTATTTTGCCCACAAGTATTTCCGGAATGCACGGTCACATACGCTAAGTCATCCTCCACGACAACCGGATCACAACCAAAGACATGACTTACGGAAGAACGATACTTAGGCGCTAGCGGATCTTCCAGCGAATAGATCAACATGCCGGTCGGAGTTCCCATGAACATCTTATCTTTATAGTTGAAAAGAGTCTCGACATCACGTTGCAACCAAATGTCGTTTGTCGTCAAGACAGGCTTGTCTCCAGACAGGTCGAAAACACACATGATATTCTGTTCTACCGTATATAAGTACTTACCATAAATAGAAAAACGAGCCATAGATCCGTTCACGCCCTGCGTGGAAGTACCCGGCGCCGCATCGTTCGCTATCAGATCACCGCCATAACTCGGATAATGGTAAATGGTTTCCTCCCGTTCCTTCGGCTCCCAACCAACCACGACACCTTTCGCTCTCGCTTCTTCCGAATAACACATATTATAATCGAACCCATAGCCATTCTCTATGGTCGGAAGCGCATAACGGAAAGCGTTCTCCACACGACCTTCCAATTCAGGTCTCTCCGGATCGGAGATATCGAACCAGACCAGATCCACATACGAATCCGCATACAATTTATCATCCTTGATCGAGAGATCCTCGTTACCGATCAACTCTACAAAGCCCGCTATCCGGGGAGATGCCGGATTCCTGTTATCCACGATATGGATGCCCTTATCCGGGGAAGAAATATACAGGTAATCCTTATAGAAACAGATCTTTCCCCGCTTGGTGATTGGCACCACCTCATCCGTCACCTTCACTGAATTCCGAAACTCGGAGATCGACATGAATACCGGTTCGTTGATAGCATACCGCACGACCTCCACTCTCGCTCCATCATCCTTGCATCCCATTAAGGCGCAAAGGCTAAAGGCAAACGCCCAATAAAAAAGTTTCCGCATAATTATAATAGATTTAATCATTAAAAAGCATATCGTATACCTGCGCTCAACCCAAATCCCAACGGCTTGTCCGTACGAATACTAGCCGGTTGATCACAGTCGAAATAATGGGAGAAGCGAGGCTCGAAATAGAGACTCCAATCCCCATAGAAACGATAAGCGGCACCGACCGAGGCATTCACAGACCATTGCATACCGTGGATGCCCTCCTTTTTACTCTTGGAGAGAGTCGTTCCGTTTCCGGCGATATAGCCACTATACACGGCCTGCAAACCCTTCTCCATCATAAAGCCTCCGGAGAGATAGACATTCCATCGCTGATTCTTCCATACATAAACCACCAGATTCAAAGGAATACCCAGTTCATTATTATCATAAGGGGCAAAAAGCTGTAATAACTTAAAAATATAAAAAGCCCGGATCGTTAAAGCTTCTCCTTTTATTTTTTCAAAATCGCTTTGCTCATAGCTCCCTAATAACTCACCCAAACTTTTCATGACCGAATTCATATAACCGATATGCAGGTAGAAATTATTCCAGATGGTTTCACTGAAAATACTACTTTTCCAATCTGTGGATTCATAATATTCTTTCTCGTATTTCCTTCCATAGCTATTTTCTATTGCTCTTCTCATATCCAGATCATCGGAATACATCGTAAAACTGGCTATGGCATCCCGGTTATAGGGAAAATGCATGGCGACCCCATTGAAATAAATAGGATAACCATCTGAAGACGTCAATGAAAACAGATAAGACGACATCATCAATTTTACATCTTCCAAAGTACCGACAACGGTCTGATTCTTAGGTTTCAAGTCCAGATAATTCTGGCAACTGCTCAACAGGCAAACTGCTGTTGATAACATTAATATCAATCGTTTCATAATTCTTCGTATTAAATTCCAATATTCAAACTCAAAACATAACTTCTGGCACTCGGATAGCCGAAAGCCCCCATATTTTCAGGATCTAAGCCCCTGTATTTGGTTGAAGTAAATACGTTCTGAATGTTAAAGTTTATTCTCATCCGGGTCAGACACAATTTCTTGCATATTTCCGGATCCATATTGTAGCCCAAGGATATATTATTACATTTAAGATAATTTCCGCTTTCTACCTGTGAAGAGAAGAAATAATTGGAAGACGCATTACTATTAACTGTATAAGCTGGAATATTGGTAATATCCCCTACTTTTCTCCAACGGTACAATTCCTGGGCCAGCTGATTGTATTTGGCTGCACTCAATTGCACGCCGTGGGAGGACTCGAAAGATTTGATTTTATGCCCGGCCATAAAAGAAAACTGGGCAGATAAGCTAAAACGTCCCAGGTTGAACTGAGTGCCGAAGC
>ENA-OWPD01002296-OWPD01002296.1-human-gut-metagenome-genome-assembly--contig:-NODE-2296-length-11098-cov-3.781672_pt1 | contig 11098 bp, 7 predicted proteins | sample MGYA00248262_ERZ651842 | MGnify/ENA primary metagenome ERZ651842 (study PRJEB26924, sample SAMEA4378253) | human gut metagenome | biome: human gut; feature: human-associated habitat; material: faeces... | reverse complement strand
AAATCGTATCCTTGTTCGGGACCGTATCCGCGAAAGGTTTCGGTAGACGTCATCTCTTCGACTGCCTTGTGCATGGCCTCGATGCAGGCATTCGGAAGGGGACGGGTCACATCGCCGATCCCCAGCCGGATGATGTCCTGCTTCGGGTGTGTTATTTTAAAAGTATTGACCTTCTTCGCTATGTCCGAGAACAAGTAGCTTCCCGGTAATTTCAAAAAATGTTCGTTTACTAATGCCATATTGTTCTTGTTTTAAGTTTGAAATGTTATTCCTGAAAACTAAATCTTTATACCTTATCAAATGGACTGATACCTGAAATCCATTAACTATTCTCTTAGTTCTATTGTTCCGTCGAATACTTTAACTGCCGGTCCGGTCATGTATACATGGTCTGTTGCTTCGTCCCACTCTATGGTCAGTGTGCCTCCGTCCATCACGATATCTACGGTTCGTCCCGTCCGTCCGGTGAGATGGGCCGCTACGGCTGTTGCACAGGCGCCTGTCCCGCAGGCCTGTGTAATGCCCGATCCCCTTTCCCACACCCGCATACGGATCTTGTTTTCTCCTGTTATCTGTGCAAACTCCACGTTCGTACGGTCAGGGAAAAGCGGATGTTTTTCCAGCTTCGGGCCGATCTCCGGAAGGTCTATACTCCGGATATCGTCCACGAAGGTGACGAGGTGCGGATTCCCCATCGATACTTGCGTGGAGACGAATGGAAATTTGTTGTCGAAATCTATTGTTCCGGTTTCCAGTGGTACACCCATATCAACCGTTACGGCTTTTACCGTTTGGGCTTCAAGGTGCAGTTTCAGCACTTTGATACCCGAGAGGGTTTCCAAGGTGATGATGTTTTTTGAGGTCAGTCCGTATTCATAAAGATACTTGCCGATGCACCGGCTTGCGTTACCGCACATCATTGCTTCCGAACCGTCGGCATTGAATATGCGCATGCTGAAATCTGCTTTGTCCGAATGACCGATCAAAACGAGCCCGTCACTGCCGATCCCTGTATGGCAGGCACTCCATTCGATGGCTGTTTTACCGGGATTGTGGATAGGAAACCTGAGGGTATTTACATAGATGTAATCGTTTCCTGCCCCATGCATTTTGGTGAATTGAATCGTTCTTGTCATTTTGATCTGTATTAATCGATTGATGTATCCTTTTGTTTTATTACTATGCAAAGATATGACTTTTTGCTTTGTGTTTTTATTAAAAGCATATCTTATATCTATTTATTTTAAATATTCTTTCACTCTGTGTCAGTTGAGCGTAGATTTACTTTTAGATTGAAATAAGAATTGCATATAATCTAATAAACTGTAATGTAGCCGTTTTGTTTGCTCTCTTCAAGAAGCTTTTGTAATGGGAGCCATATCTTGATCCGGATCAATTGGGGTCTTTAATGAAATGTGTCAAAACTCACCACAGAGGACACAGCTTCATAATATGATTTCTCCCTTGAACCGGTAGGAAGCGGTTCAAGGGAGAATTAAAAAGCGATGTGATAAGGAAATTTATTATTTCAGGAGATTTTGCAGTTGTACCGGTTCGTTGGTAGTGATGAAGTCTACCTTACGGTCGATCAGCCATTTCATGTCATCTGCCTTGTTCACCGTCCAGGCATTTACTTTCATACCTAAGTCGTGGCATTCCTCAATCCATTCGGGATGTTTACGGAACACACTGTAATGATAGTCCGGACCGGCACATCCCAGTTCTTTCAGCTCTTTGGGAGACAAATTACCGTCCAGATAATAAACCGGGGTTCCTGCCGGAGCCAGGCGGGTGAATTCTTTCGTGGCATGATGTATTCCATCCGGTCTTCCAGTCCCATATCTTTTACCAGCGCAACGATTTTTTCGATGGCTTTTGTTTCGCGTTGGGGAGTGGTGTGTGCTTTCAGTTCAAGGATCAACCGGGTGTGGAGTGGTTGTGCTGCCTTCAGGTATTTGGCAAGGGTAGGCAGGCTCTCCCCGTTATCCAGTTTAATGGCTGTCAGTGCGGTAGAGGGGGAGTTTTCCATTCTTTTCCCTTTGAATGTGGGATCATGGTTGACCACTAACTGGTCATCGGCTGCCAGCCATACATCAAACTCCGAACCGTAACATCCGATGGAGTCGGCTTTTATCAGGGCAGCAATGCTGTTTTGTGCAGAACCCTCGGTTTTCCAGAATCCGCGATGGGCAATAACCTGGGTTTGTGCAGAGACATTATATGCCGAGAAAAGCAAGGCAGAGGCAAGCAGAAGTTTTTTTATTTTCATATATTTCAGTTTTTGGTTCGCCTTCAAAGATATAAAAAGTAACGCAAATGAGCTGTGGAAGGATGCTAATCTGCGTTAAACAAAGCTATAATTTTCTTAGGGTGTAGCCATCCATACGGTAGGGCTACACCCTGATGCCCGGATGGCTACACCCTTTGCCTGCCGGGGCTACACCCTGTTCTCAGTATGCTTCTTCATGGATGCCTTTCACGGCACGTCCGCTGGGATCGTTCAGGTTCTTGAATGCGGTATCCCATGCCAGAGCTTCGGCACTGGAACATGCTACGCTGGGAACACTGGGGACACTGCGGGCGGCACTTTCGCTGGGGAAGTGCTCTTCGAAGATGCTGCGATAGTAATATTCTTCCTTGTTCATCGGGGGATGAACCGGAAAGCGTTCGGCCGCATGAGCCATCTGTTCGTCACTGACGGCTGCTGCGGTAACCTCTTTCAGCGTGTCTATCCAGCTGTATCCCACACCGTCACTGAACTGCTCTTTCTGACGCCATGCCACACTGGCGGGGAGGAGGGAATCAAAGGCTTCACGCACCACTTTCTTTTCGATCACTTTTCCCGGAGCCATTTTTACCTCGGGGGCAAGCCGCATGGCTACATCCAGAAATTCTTTGTCGAGGAAAGGCACACGACCTTCCACTCCCCAGGCCGCAAGACTCTTGTTGGCACGAAGGCAGTCGTATAAATGCAGCTTGGATAGTTTCCTTACGGTTTCTTCGTGGAAAGCCCGGGCATCCGGTGCTTTGTGGAAGTAGAGGTAACCGCCGAAGATTTCGTCGGCACCTTCACCACTCAATACCATTTTGATACCCATTGACTTGATGACACGTGCCAGCAGATACATCGGTGTGGAAGCCCGGACGGTAGTGACATCGTATGTCTCGATGAAATAAATGACATCCCGGATTGCATCGAGCCCTTCCTGAAGGGTGTAGTTTATTTCGTGATGAACAGTACCGATGTATTCGGCTACTTCACGTGCCTTGACTAAGTCCGGTGCACCCTTCAGCCCGACAGCAAAGGAGTGGAGCTGCGGCCACCAGGCATCGCTTGCACCGTCCGTTTCAATACGTTTGGCTGCATACTTCTTGGCAATGGCGGAAATGACAGAGCTATCCAGCCCTCCCGACAGAAGCACTCCGTAGGGTACATCGGACATCAGCTGGCGGTGTACTGCTTCTTCAAGAGCGTCATGAATCTGCCGGCAGGGAGAGGTGCCGTTTTCTTTCGCCACTTTTTCATAATCCATCCAGTCGCGGGTATACCAGCGTTTCATTTTTCCTTCTTTACTGTGATAGTAGTGTCCGGGAAGGAAGGGCTCGTACTCGTCGCAGAATCCTTCGAGTGCCTTGAGCTCGCTGCCAAAGTAGATGTGTCCTTCGGAATCTTTTCCTATATATAAAGGTGTTACTCCGATGGGGTCACGGGCGATCAGGTATTCATCTTTCTCTTCATCATAAAGGGCGAAAGCAAAAATACCGTTGAGCTCTTCGAGGAAATGAATGCCTTTGTCGCGGTAAAGTGCAAGGATCACTTCACAGTCACTTCCAGTCTGGAACTCGTAACGGCCGGCATACCGGGCACGGATGTCACGGTGATTATAAATTTCGCCATTGACGGCCAGTACCAGTTTCCGGTCGGGCGAGTAAAGGGGCTGTCCTCCGCTTTGAGGGTCGACGATAGAAAGGCGCTCGTGTGCCAGGATGGCACTTCCACCACAATAAATTCCACTCCAGTCGGGTCCCCGATGCCGAATTTTCCGTGCCATCTGTAAGGCTTTGCTTCTGAGCTCTCTGCTCTGAATTTTTATATTAAAAATTCCTGCTATTCCACACATAATCGTATTTGTTTTAAAGGGTTAATGTCTGATGATGAATAAACTACGTGCTGTTCACCGCTTGGCGTTTAAATATTTTTCTATCTCTGTCGCTGCTGCACGTCCGCTTGCCATGGCACGCACCACAAGGCTTGCGCCTGTTGCCGCGTCTCCGGCGATGAATACGTTTTCGGCAAATACTGGCTGTTCGGGTTTGAGGAATCCCATCGCTAATAAAACCATATCTGCTTCGATTATTTCCTTTTTTCCGGTCGGCTTCATAACAGAGCGTTCGTTGACGGGGTCCGGTAACCATTCCACTTCTTCCACTTCCACTCCGGTGACTTTACCGTTCTTTCCGAGGAACCGGTTGGAAGTTAGGCTCCAGCGACGGATACAGCCTTCTTCATGGCTGGAGGTGGTTTTCAGTACAGCCGGCCATTGTGGCCACGGAGTGGCAGGATTATGGGTAACAGGGGGCTTGGGCATGATTTCGATTTGTGTCACGCAGGCCGCCCCTTGACGAACGCTCGTGCCGATACAATCGGAGCCTGTGTCTCCGCCACCGATGACCAGCACTTTTCGGCCTTTCGCATTTACTTGCCCGTCTTTGGAAAAAGTTTCTCCTTCAATGATTCGGTTTTGTCCGCTCAACAGCTCAAGAGCGAAATGGATTCCTTTCAACTCGCGTCCCGGAATGGGCAGATCCCGGGGTGTTTCCGCTCCGGTACAGATGCAATAGGCATCGAAGTCGGAAGTGCGACTCTCCGGAGTGAGTTTATGCGTGTCGATCTCGGTTCCCATTCTGAATTCAATGCCTTCCGCTTCCAGGAGCTTCATCCGGCGGTCGATAATGACTTTATTCAGTTTGAAATTGGGGATTCCGTAGCGAAGTAATCCACCCGGAGCTGCTGCTTTATCGAAAACGGTGACGGCATACCCCGAGCGGTTCAAGCGATTGGCAACCGTCAGTCCGGCAGGGCCGGAACCGATGACGGCTACCCGTTTTCCATTTCGTTTGGGAATTACCGGCATGATATAACCTTCTCGGAAAGCTGCTTCCACGATGGCTGCTTCATTTTCACGGATGGTGACAGGGGCGTCACACGATAGCTTCAGTACGCACGACTTCTCACAGAGTGCCGGGCAGATGCGTCCGGTAAACTCCGGGAAGTCGCACGTGGCAGACAATATCTGGTAGGCCTCACGCCATTTTCCCTTGTAGAGTGCGTCTTGCCATTCGGGTTGCTTGTTGCCCAACGGACAAGCCCAATGGCAGAAGGGGACACCGCAATCCATGCAGCGTGAAGCCTGAAGTTTGCGGTCGCTTGTGTTGAGGGCCTGTTCCACCTCACTGAAATCAGTGATGCGCTCGTGTACGGGGCGGTATCCGGCCTCGTGACGGGGAATATTTAAGAATGCTTTTGGATCTCCCATTTTGATTTACGATTTTATAGTTTACGATTGAGATTGGTATCTGATATACAGGTTCGGCGGCTTGTCTAATAGTCTCTCTGCATATCTGCGATTTTCTGTTGCAGTTTCCGCATCTGTTCTTCCTGCAACACCTTTTTATATTCGATCGGTACCACCTGGATGAATTCGTCCACGCAGTGATTCCAATTGTCGAGCATGGTGCGTGCCAGTTTTGAGCCTGTATAGAGATAATGTTGGCGGATCAGTTCATGAAGTTCTTTGCGATAGCCGGCTTCTTCGATCAGTGAAAGTTCCACCATCTCCATGTTGCAGAAATAGTCGAAGTTTCCTTCTTTGTTCCATACATAGGCTACGCCGCCCGACATGCCGGCTGCAAAGTTGCGTCCGGTCTGTCCCAACACGACCACCCGTCCGCCGGTCATGTATTCGCAACAATGGTCACCCACACCTTCGACAACAGCGACGGCTCCGGAGTTTCTCACCGCAAAACGTTCGCCCGCACGTCCATTGATGTATACTTCACCACTGGTGGCTCCGTATAGCAGGGTGTTTCCGGCAATAGTGTTTTCTTCCGCTTCGAAATTGCTTCGTACCGGTGGAAGTACGGCGATACGTCCGCCACTCAATCCTTTTCCCAAATAGTCGTTGGCTTCGCCCTCCAGCTTGAAGTTGACTCCCGGTACGAGGAAGGCACCGAATGACTGTCCGGCGGAACCTTTGAATTTGACGTTCAGCGTATGTTCCGGCAGACCTTTTTCTCCATACCGGGTAGCGATGGCACCTGAGAGCATGGCACCGCACGCGCGGTCAGTGTTGGCGATGGTATATTCCAGAGAGACTTCCCGTTGGTGTTCGATGGCTTCGCGGGCGGCATGGATTATTTCCACATCTTTCACCGCCGAGATACCGTGGTCCTGATTGGTGGTATGCAGAATGGCAGCCCGGTTGTCAACCCGTGCCAGCAACCTGCTGAAGTCAATCAGGCTGTGCTTGGGGTTTGCGTTCGATCAGGTCCGTCCGTCCGATAATGTCGTCCAGCTTTTCGACACCTATTTCCGCAAGATACTCGCGTACCTCCTGTGCCAGGAAAGTGAAGAAGTTCACCAGGTATTCGCTGCGTCCGTGGAAGCGTCTACGTAATTCTTCATTTTGTGTGGCCACACCTACCGGGCAAGTATTCTGATGACACTTGCGCATCATGACACATCCCAGAACAATCAGGGCAGAGGTGGCAAATCCAAACTCTTCGGCCCCCAACATTGCCATCAGGATGATGTCCCGTCCGGTTTTCAGCTGTCCGTCCACCTGGAGCATGACTTGACCTCTCAGTCCGTTCAGCACCAGGGTTTGCTGGGTTTCACTCAATCCTAATTCGGGTGGGATGCCGGCGTAACGGATGGAAGAGGCGGGTGAAGCTCCTGTTCCGCCTTCGGCACCGGAGATGACGATCAGGTCGGCTTTGGCCTTGGCTACACCTGCGGCAATGGTGCCGACTCCGCTTTCGGCTACCAGTTTGACACTGATTCTCGCCCGGGAATTTACGTTTTTCAAGTCGAAGATAAGTTGTGCCAGATCTTCGATTGAATAAATATCATGGTGAGGAGGAGGGGAAATCAGCGAGATGCCCGGTATGGAGTGACGGGTACGGGCTATCACTTCGTCCACCTTATAGCCGGGCAACTGTCCGCCTTCGCCCGGCTTGGCGCCTTGTGCAATCTTGATCTGTATTTCATCCGCGTTTACCAGATATTCGGCAGTCACGCCAAAACGTCCCGAAGCTACCTGTTTGATGGCACTTCTCAGGTTTGTTCCGTCCGGACGCGGGGTGAATCGCTTGGCATCTTCACCTCCTTCACCGGTATTGCTCCGTCCGTGAATGGCATTCATGGCGATGGCCATTGTCTCGTGTGCTTCCCGGCTGATCGAACCGTAACTCATGGCACCGGTAACAAAACGTTTCATGATGTTTTCAACGGGCTCTACCTTGTCGATGGAGATAGGCGACCGTTTGAATCCCAGGAAATCGCGCAGAAAGATGGGCATTTCTTTTTCATCTGCCATTTGTGTAAACTCTTTGAATTTCTTGTAGCTGCCCAGGCGGGTTGCCAGTTGCAGGGCACTGATCGTTTCCGGATTCCAGGCATGTTTTTCCCCGTCTTTTCGGAAAGAGTATAAGCCTTTGTTGGGCAGAATGTCATCACTGTTTTCCGCTGCGAATCCTTCATTGTGGAAAGCGATGGCATCTTTGGCTACCTCTTCAAGCCGGATGCCGCCGATGGTAGAGGGCAGGCCGCCGAAACAAGCCTTGCTCAGTTCTTCGCTTAATCCTATAGCTTCGAATATTTTTGCTCCCCGGTATGAACGGATGGTACTGATCCCCATTTTACTCATGATTTTGAAGAGCCCTTTGCAGATAGCTTTGATGTAGTTCTTTTCTGCTGTGGCATAATCGAGTTGGATATCTTTACCGGTAACGAGCTTGTCGAGAATGGCAAAGGCCATGTAGGGGTTCAATGCGCTGGCTCCGAAGCCAAGTAGCAGGGCTGCATGCATCACTTCGCGTATCTCGCCGCTTTCTACTACCAGAGCAGTCTGGACACGTTTGCCCACTGAGATCAGATAATGATGCACTGCACTGACGGCCAGTAAGGATGGAATGGCAGCATGTGTGGCATCGACCTCTCTGTCGGTCAGTACGATGTAGTTGACTCCCTCTGCGACGGAGGCTTCTGCCTGCTTGCACAGGGCGGTCAGTGCCTCTTGAAGTCCGGCTTTTCCTTTATCAGCCTCAAACAGCATGGGCAGCTTTACCGTTTTGAATCCTTTATACCGGATATTGCATAAGATATCCAGTTGGGCATTGTTCAATACAGGGTGGTTGAGGCGCACCATTTTGCAATGACTCTCGCTGGGGGTGAGAATGTTCATGCCCACAGCACCGATATATTCCGTCAGCGACATCACCAATTCCTCGCGGATAGGATCGATGGGAGGGTTTGTCACTTGTGCAAATTGTTGCCGGAAGTAATTGTACAAGAGTTGTGGTTTATCCGAGAGTACGGCCAGGGGGGTGTCGTTGCCCATCGAATTGATCGATTCGGCCCCTCCGGTCGCCATCGGGGTGATGATCTTTTCGATGTCTTCTTTTGAATAGCCGAAGGTACGTAGCATGTGGCCGTAGTTCTCTACACTGTGTGATACTTTGCGTCCACTTTTCAGTTCATTCAGTTCAATCCGGTTGTTGGCGAGCCAGGTACGGTAAGGCTTGGCCTCCGCCAACTGTTTTTTCAGTTCACCGTCGTAGTAGATCTCACCTTTTTCGGTGTCTACCAGCAATATCTTGCCCGGTTGCAGGCGTCCTTTCTCTTTGATATCTCCGGGTTCGAAGTCCATTACGCCGACTTCGGAGGCAACTACCATCATGTTGTTGTGAGTAATCAGATAGCGGGCGGGGCGTAGTCCGTTACGGTCGAGCATACCTCCCGCATAGCGACCGTCGCTGAACAGCAGGGCAGCCGGTCCGTCCCATGGTTCCATCAGAATGGAGTGATATTCGTAGAATGCTTTCAGGTCTTCGCTGATCGGATTCTTTTCGTTGAATGACTCCGGTACCAACATAGCCATGGCATGTGGCAAGCTGAGGCCGGACATTACCAGGAACTCGAGTACGTTATCTAAAGAGGCGCTGTCACTTCCACCCGGCTGGATGATGGGGCGGAGCTCCCTGATATCACCCAAGGTAGGTGAGGAGAGTACGCTTTCCCTTGCTTCCATCCATCCCCGGTTACCGCGAATGGTATTTATTTCACCGTTGTGTGCCAGTAGACGGAAGGGTTGCGCCAGTCCCCATGTGGGAAACGTGTTGGTGCTGAAACGTGAGTGTACCAATGCAAGTCCGCTGGTGAAATAGTTGTTTGTCAGATCGGGGAAATAACTACGCAACTGTAAGGATGACAACATACCTTTATATATGATGCTTTTGGTAGACAGCGACACAATGTAAAAGTCGTCTTTTGCCGGGACAGATGATTTGCGTATCCGGTTTTCAATCCTTTTTCTTATCACATAGAGTTTGCGGTCGGCTGTCTCCGTTTCCGTAAATCCGGTGATGAATATCTGTTTGATGTCCGGTTCGGCTGTTCGTGCCGATTCACCCAATATGTCCGGGCAAGTGGGTACATTGCGCAGGTGCATCAGTGTTAATCCTTCTTTTTCAATCTCCTCGATAATAATACTCAGAATGGTTGCCCGGTCTTCTTCGTTTTTGGGGAGGAAAATCAAACCTGTTCCGTATTTCCCTTTTTCGGGGACAGGTATGCCTTGCAACAAGATAAATTCATGAGGAATCTGGAGCATGATGCCTGCGCCGTCTCCTGTTTTGTTATCCGCTCCTTCGGCACCACGGTGACGCATATTTTCCAGTACTTTTAGTGCGGACTCCACAATGTCGTGCGATTTTCCCCCGTCAATGTTCACCAACATACCCACTCCGCAGGCATCATGTTCGTTCATTGCATGATAGAGACCCAACTGTTCGGGCAGTCGTTGACAGGGCAACTCTTTTGTTTCGTTGTTAAAAAGTTCTTGTTCCTTCATTCTGTTTAGCTTTATTATACGATAATACCTGTTTGTTGTATCAAAATGTTTGGCAAAAATAGGAATTTAATTTCATTATGATATGTGTGGCGCACCTTTGTGTGACACTAATTCTCTTTTTAGTTTTTTGATATTTCAGATCGTAAGTAAATTAACTACTTTTTGTTTCAAACTGTAACTTGCTTCCATTATATCATTAAACGATTGTAATCTCTTTCTTTTTGAGACTGAAATAATAGATAAATTAACGTTTTGATATTAAAACAACTTTTTTGTACGTTTATGTCAAATATTTATAGGAAAACTAATCTTTATGTTATTTAGATTATGTATCTTTGCACGCGAAAACAAAAAAGGATAATATGTGTGGAATGGTAGGCTATATTGATATGTATCAGCCGAAAGGCGAAGCATCTGTTTTTATTGCTAACGGCAATCTTGAAATTTCCACCGTTATCCTCCAAGAATTTCTATCCCAAAGTTATACTTCCTGTAACAGTACCTGTACAGAGATCCCCGTTCATTTCGTTTCATGTTTCCTGCAGAGTTACCGGTTTTGTAAGACCGATAATCTATGTATCGGAAGTCCGGAAACATTAAAGTGCTTTAAACCGTTGATAATTAGTGTACCTTTGCCCGTGATGTATCGTTATGGGTCGGGAAGGCACGACAGACCGACCGGGATAGGAGGAAAAGAGTGTGATTATGGTGTGAGTTCAATAACCGATTGTAATATAGTTAAATCGAAAATAGATGGAACAACTGAAACATGAATGTGGCGTTGCCATGATTCGTTTGCTTAAACCGCTGGAGTATTACGAAAAGAAGTACGGGACATGGATGTATGGGCTCAATAAGCTCTACCTGCTGATGGAAAAACAGCATAACCGTGGGCAGGAAGGTGCCGGACTGGCATGTGTGAAACTGGAAGCAAATCCGGGTGAAGAATATATGTTTCGTGAACG
>ENA-OWPD01002293-OWPD01002293.1-human-gut-metagenome-genome-assembly--contig:-NODE-2293-length-11106-cov-2.569089_pt1 | contig 11106 bp, 9 predicted proteins | sample MGYA00248262_ERZ651842 | MGnify/ENA primary metagenome ERZ651842 (study PRJEB26924, sample SAMEA4378253) | human gut metagenome | biome: human gut; feature: human-associated habitat; material: faeces... | reverse complement strand
CAAGAAGATGATCGTATCTTCCGCCTCTTACAACCGCATCCCCTGTTCCGTATGTATATGCCCGAAATACGATTCCGGTGTAATAACCATAACCTCCGCTCATACTCAGATCAAAAGTTACATGATCCGAAGCATTATACAGGCAAAGAAGATGATTGATCTGACGAAGTCGTTCAATGGCGGCTTTTGCTTTGTCGCTGATTGCAAATTGTCCAGAACATCCTCTGTTCCCATTAATTCCGGGAGGATCGCAAACGCCTCTTTGATTTCTTTTTTTACATCCTTTTCTTCAAGAAGCTCTTCTGCTCCGAAAAAGTTGCGATTTCCGATCAATTCCCGTATACGTTCCACAGTTTCCTCGTCTAACTCCGCTGCAGATAAAATACTTTGGAGAAAATCGACATGACCGATACTAATCTGAAATTCTTCCAGTCCCGTCTTTTTCAATGCGTCTGCAACCATTGCTATCATCTCCGCATCTGCCTCAACAGAATCAAGCCCGATTAGTTCCGCGCCGAATTGTGTATTTTCCTTTAACTTGCCGCGATAGCTTGTATGATTGATAAAAGTGTTTCCGACATAACAAAAACGAAGCGGAAAATCTTCAGTATCAAAAAGTGTAGCCGCCGCCCTTGCAACCGATGGAGTAATGTCCGGACGAAGAGCCAATATATTTCCTTCACGATCGAAAAATTTGTATAACTCCTGTGTAGAAGTAGAACCGATCTCTTCTCTAAATACATCGTAATATTCAAACGTCGGAGTCTGAATATCGCGATATCCATATAAATGGAGAACTTGATTTAATTTTTTCTGTAGTGTGAGTTTTATTTCACATTCCCTGCTGTAAATATCCCTTACTCCTTCAGGCGTATGTAATTTTTGTTCCATCACAAATAAAACCCCTTTCACTTTACTATGCTAATTCGTTAAACTCTTTCGGATATTATACGAAGTTTCGTTCAATCTGTCAATCCCTTCTGTCAAGGTCTTTTTGTATACAATCCAGATAAGGGACAAAATATCCTCTTTTCAGTTCCATAAACCAATTTGACTCCAATTCATCAAATCGAATACTTTTTCTGCCGCCGTTTTTCGCACGATCCCAAAATTTTTGTATTTGCCTGTACCGCATATAGTATAACTCATCCCTTGTCGTATAATAAATCAACAGAAAAGCAATTCCTCCCTGTTCTTCAAACTTTTGCATAAACTCAATCTGATGTTCATGGACATTTGCAAGAGGAAACGTATCTGTCTTACATTCCTTTGCGTCAAAACATACGGGAATTCCCTGTACTGCTCCTATGTAATCAACTGTACTTACTTTATCAAAGTATGCAAGCGTAATATGTCTGCTTCCCTGATCAATTTTTACAGGAGTAATAGGCGTCGGTATTTTCTGTATTAAGGCAAGGTTCATCTGTTCATATTGTTCATTTGTCTGATTGATAAGTTCTTCAAAGGTCGAACCCCGAAGACCTCTTGAATTCCATGCAGCCATTATTGTTCACTCCTTTATCGATACAGATCTTTTTAAATAAATCGGGAACAGGCGCAATGATCTGCCTGTTTGGCAGATTTTTTACTAGTTCCACATCCGGAAAACAAAGCTGATAAGCATGAAGAAGCTGTGTTTTCAACCCATATTTTTTCTTATAGGCTTCATTTATTTTAAAATCTCCATATTTATAATCTCCTATGATCGGATGACCGATCGCTGCCAGATGTGCACGGATCTGATGTGTTTTTCCCGTAATTAGGTGTACTTTTAAAAGTGTTACATGATCAGAAACAAAAAGAGGGGTATATTCTGTTTCAATCGGAAGCGCTTCTTTTGTTTCCCTCTTTTCTTTTGTGACAGATACCTTATTTGTTTTTGTATTTTTTTTCAAATATCCGCAAATCCTCTGTCCGTCCTTTATCTTTCCCGAAACAAGGCACAAATAATATTTTTCCAATGATCTTGTTCGGAACATCTCATTTAATATCTGAAGCGCGCTCAGTGTCTTTCCTCCCGCAACGATCCCGCTCGTATTTCGATCGAGCCGGTTACATACCGCGGGATGAAAAGTCTTTAGTTCCTCTCTTGTTACCTGCCCTGAATCCAAAAGATACTCTATTAAATATTCTACAAGAGAAGTATCTTCCCGATTTGCTTTCTGGGAAAGCATTCCGACCGGTTTGTTCAGAAAGATCACATTTTCATCCTCATATAATACATTCAGTTTTACTTTGCTTTTAGCGGTATTTTTCTGTACCGGCCGAAAAACTTCTTCTGAAGTTTTTGAAAATTTTTTAATTGTTTCATCCGAAAAAAACAACTTCACATTATCGCCGAGAGCTAAAATTTCATTTCCCGCAGCCTTTTTCCCGTTTAATGTAATATTCTTTTTACGAAGCATTTTATAGAGAAAACTTTTCGGAGCCTGATCCAGATATTTTCCTAAAAATTTATCAAATCGCTGTCCCGCTTCATTTGAGTTGATTTCTATCTCTTTCATTTGACTTAATTCCTTTTTATTTACATAGAGATGTTTAGAATAAGACCACGTACCGTTTCTTCTTTTGTTTTTGTATCTTCCTGTTCGACAGCCGCAATATTATTTAAACCTTCCGCTCTTGTAATAAACGGCTTATACTCATTTAATATACGAATTTGAAATCCTTTGTAACCGTTTTGTGCTAAAATTGTTTTTATATGATCGGCAAGTTCTGTCGTGTTTACTTTATTATAATGGGTATATCCGAAAATATTATGTCCGGATATCACAATGCAGTCAACAGGCATTATATGATCTCTGCTCGTGATCACCATATCATAACAAACAGTCAGAAGATCAGTTTTTGACGCGATTTCTTTCGCTCGTTCTCCATCGATCGAACGATAAGGAAAGCGTGTAATAACTCCTACAAGTGCTTTCGATGCCGGAAGACATCCGACAATAGCTACTACTGTAAGAAGATTTAATTTTGTTCCTGTCTGAAAATATCCGAGAAGCAATATTGCGATCACGATGCCAAAATAGGCAAGCGTTCTTATGATTTCTATTTTTCTTTTATAATTTAAATATCCCGGCATTCCTTTTTCTGTCTTTTTCATGATACAAATAGTTCCTCCGCTTTCAAAATAAGACTTACCGGCAGCAGTTTTGTCATAATTTCTGCCGCTTTTATTCCTGCTCCATATACAGAAACAGATTTCTTCTTTCTGCTGTCAATAAGAGCTCTATGAACAACTTTATTTGCCGCCGCCATATTCAGCTTTTTGAGGGGATTTTTTAATTCTCCGCTCACCTCGAAAAATTCTGTTTCCACAGGTCCCGGACAAACTGCCGTCACATAAATGCTTTTTTCTCTTAATTCTTGTCCCAGAGCACGTGAAAAACTTAAAACACATGCTTTAGACGCCGCATAAACAGCAAAAGAAGGCTGCGGACAAAACGCCGCCGCACTTGCCATGTTTATAATACGGCTTCCCATCTTCATATAAGGAAGCGTCATTTGCGTTATGCGAATAAGCGCAGTGCAATTCAGATCGATCATATCCGTATGAATCCGTTTTCCTTTTTCGGCAATTTCCGAAAAAGTTCCGCTTTTGCCAAAACCGGCTGCATTGACAAGCATTCTTATATTAGGGTGCCATTGACAAAGCTCTGTATAAAATTGTCTGTATACATGTTTTTTCTGTAAGTCTCCCGCAAAAATGCGAAGCGGAACATTAACTTCTTTCCTAAGCTGCTCCAACCGTTCTTCCCTTCGTGCAATTACCCATATTTCGTCGAGATCCTTATAAAAATATTCCAATTGACGAACAAACTCTCTTCCTATACCTGATGACGCTCCGGTGACAACTGCAACTCTCATTTTCATTTATCCTCATTTCTTTCTATGCACATTTCTGATTGTCTTTTTCTTATAGTTTGTTTTCTTATCTATCTTTTTATAAGCTGGCTTTTTACTTGTATTTCCTTGTTTTTCACGTCCTGTATTTGTACTGTCTTTTTCACGTCCGGGACGGATCAGACACTTTGGTCCGTAGCCGACAAGATCCATTCTTCCCGTTTTTCTCAAAGCTTCCAAAACAAGGTCATAATGTTTCGGATCACGATACTGAATCAAAGCGCGCTGCATCGCTTTTTCATGCGGGGATTTCGGAACATAAACAGACTGACCGGTGCGCGGATCGATTCCCGTATAATACATGCAAGTTGAAAGCGTAGAAGGTGTCGGATAAAAATCCTGCACCTGCTCCGGCATATATCCGAGGTCACGGCAGTATTCTGCCAGTTCAACAGCTTCTTTTAACGTTGATCCCGGATGAGAAGACATAAGGTACGGGACAAGATACTGATCCATTCCGAGTCTTTCATTCATTTTCTTAAACTGTCGTGTAAACTCTTCATATATTCGATGTTCCGGTTTTCCCATCAAAGAAAGCACGGGAGCGCTGATATGTTCAGGCGCCACTTTCAGTTGTCCGCTTACATGATACTGACATAGTTCTTTTAAAAATGTATTCTTTTTATCTGCCAGCAAATAATCAAATCGGATTCCCGAACGGATAAATACTTTTTTTACTTTCGGGATCTTTCTTAATTTTCGTAATAGTGCAACATAATCACTATGATCTGCATCTATATTTTTGCAAGGAGCAGGAAAGAGACACTGCTTTGTCGCGCATACACCGTGCCGAAGCTGTTTTTCACAAGATGGATGACGAAAATTTGCGGTCGGACCTCCTACATCATGGATGTATCCCTTAAAATCTTTTTCTTCAACCATTTGTTCCGCTTCTTTTATAAGCGATTCATGACTTCTGACCTGTACAATACGCCCCTGGTGAAATGTAAGCGCACAGAAACTGCATCCTCCGAAACATCCCCTGTTGCTGATCAGGCTGAAGCGGATCTCCGAAATTGCCGGGATTCCTCCTTTCGCTTTATAAGACGGATGATAAGTCCTCATATACGGCAGATCATAAATATCATCCATTTCTGTAACACTTAACGGTTTTGACGGCGGATTCTGAACGACATATAAATGTTCCGAATAAGGTTCTGCAAGTCGTTTCCCGCTAAATGCATCCGTATTTAAATATTGTGTATAGAAGCTTTTTGCATACATTTTCCGATCTGCTTTTAGCTCCTCATAAGAAGGCAGAAACTGGGCGTCATATATTTTTTCTTTCTCTTTTATTTTAACGACAGTACCATCAATATAAGTAATTTCTTCGATTGGTATTCCCGCCTCTAAAGCTTCGGCAATCTCCAGGATCGAGCGTTCTCCCATTCCGTAAGAAACAATATCCGCACCGGAATCAAGAAGGATCGACCGTTTTAATTTATCCGACCAATAGTCATAATGTGCCATACGTCTTAAACTTGCTTCGATACCGCCCATAATTACTGCGGTCTTTTTATATTTCTGTCGTATCAGATTTCCATACACAACACAGGCATGGTCCGGGCGTTTTCCCATCTCTCCGCCTGGGGTATAAGCATCTGTTCTTCTTCGTTTTTTCGATACAGAATAATGATTTACCATCGAATCCATATTTCCGGCAGAAACAAGAAATCCCAGTCGCGGTTCTCCGTAAATACAAATACTTTCCGGATCTTTCCAATCCGGTTGAGAAATAATTCCGACACGATATCCTCTTGATTCTAAAAGACGGCTGATGATCGCATGACCAAAAGACGGATGATCCACATATCCGTCTCCGATAATATAGGCAAAATCAACGCTCTTCCACCCGCGTTTTTCCATATCTTCCCTGCATACAGGTAAAAAATCATGGTTCATATTTTTCAATTCAGCACCTTTCGTAAGTGTTTTTTAAAACGTCAAAAAAATCTCGGATAAAATAATCCGCGGCAGCCTTTTTCTCCGCTTCGTCTGCTTTTGTAAAATCATCTGCTACAGCGCACACTTCCATGCCCGCGTTCTTTCCTGCCAGAATTCCATTGATAACATCTTCAAATACAAGACAGTTTTTCGGGTCTACATTCATGTCGTCTGCGACTTTTAAATAGACATCCGGCGCAGGTTTCCCTGCCGCAACTTCCGAAGAAGTACGTACAGAATCAAAATATTTCGTCAGTCCCCGTCCGTTCAGCGCAGCTTCTGCAATTTCCCGATCATTGCTTGTGGCAATACCGAGACGGATACCGTTTTGTTTCATCAAATCCAGAAACTCAACTGCGCCGGCCTTTGGAAATACTTTCGTTGCATACAGCTCAACTGTCATATCCCGCCATTCCTGCATTACGTCTTCTACTGTTTGATTTAATGTTGTAAAGGTATCGACAAAATATTGTGCGGTCTCTACATAACTCATCCCCTCTATATCTCTGTGAAATGTATCCGGTGCAGTCAAGTGATATTTATCCATATAAATACGGTCAACTTCCGGCCAGATCCACATCGAATCTACAAGTGATCCATCCATATCAAAAATGACCGCTTTTTTTCCTGTCAACATAATTGTTCTACCTCTTCTTCTGTTAATTTTCTATATTGTCCGGGTTTTAAAGACGGATCCAATGTCAATGTTCCAAACTGAATCCTTTTTAAATAAACAACTTCTTTTCCTACCGCACGAAACATACGCTTCACCTGATGGAAACGACCTTCTTTGATTGTAAGATAGATTTCCGAATATCCGTCTTCCTTTTCATCTGTTTCATTTTTTGTTTCAGGCAATATTTTCTGCTCTTTTATCTTTTCTTTCCGCCGTTCTTTTTGTACAGAAAGAATTTCAAGCGCCGCCGGCATCGTAGGTTTTTCATCTCCGATATGTACGCCTTTCTCAAACAATCGTACATCTTCTTCTGTCACAATTCCTTTGATTTTTGCATAATAAATTTTATCCACATGCTTTTTCGGGGAAAGAAGGCGGTGCGCAAGCTGCCCGTCATTTGTAATTAAAAGAAGACCTTCTGTATCTTTGTCAAGCCGCCCCGCGGGAAATAAGTCTTTTCTTTTGCTTTCTTTGATCAGGTCTATGACTGTACGCTCTTTTTTATCTTCCGTTGCAGACACAACTCCGGCAGGCTTATTCAACATAAAATATTCATACCCTGCATAAAAGATCTTTTCTCCTTTAAATATAATCTCATCTTTTTCTGTATCAACTTTCCGCTCAGCTTTCTTTGCTATCTCTCCATTGACGGAAACGCTTCCTTTTAAGATCTCTTTTTTCACCTGACTTCTTGTGCCGCATCCCATTTCCGTCAAATATTTATCTAACCGCAATTTCATGATGACTGCCACCGCCATCCCGGCAGATACTTATTCTTCAACATCTGTCCTGACAGCTTGCCAAAACCGAGAGGATAACCGTCTACGCATACGAGATACCACCCCTTCTCTTTTGAGGAAACGAGATCTTCAACTTCCAATGTCTCTCCCTTTAAATACTTTATAATCCGTTCATCATCAACCGAAAAATCTAGTACATTTTCATATTCTTCTTTTTTCAAATTCATAGCCAGCGCCTGACTTGGCTCAAAACGCCTTTTTTTCAATTCTCCCAAGAGTAGCCCGGACCGTAAAAACCGCACTCCGTTTAACTTTGGAAGACCTTCCGGCATATAATATACATTTTCTCCCCGCATATCAATTCTGGATGAATCGAATTTTCTTTTTACATTTTTCAAAAATTCCGTAAGTTCGTCCGGTAATCTTTTTTCTTTTTCATTTTTATTTCGATTGTTTTTTTCTTTTTCCTTTAAGTTTTCTGAAACTGCCTCTTCTTCTTTTTTTAAAAGCGCGATAAAATGTCCTTCTCCTTCCATTTTATGAGGAAAAATGCGGATTGTTTTCTTTAACTGTTCATTGCCGCTCAAAGAAGCTTTTAAAATCCCATCTGAAAACCCTTCGTATCCTTTGATATCACAAATCTTAAATTGAGGGTATTCTTGTAACAGAAATTCAATCGTCTGTTCATTTTCTTCCGGTGAAAAAGTACATGTAGAATAAAGTAGCATTCCGCCCGGTTTCAGCATCTGCGCCGCTTGTGTAATAATGCTTCTTTGAATTTTTACAAAAAATTCCGGACCATGTTCTTCCCATGCCTTTACCATTTTTCTGTCCTTGCGAAACATGCCTTCTCCGGAGCACGGCGCATCGATCAAGATCTTATCAAAATACTCCGGAAAATAATTCACAAGCTTTCCGGGTTCTTCACTTAAAACAAGAACGTTTCCGATTCCGAAAAGTTCAATATTTTTCAAAAGTCCTCTTGCCCTTGAATTACTCAGGTCGTTCGCGATCAAAACTCCCGATCCGTTTAACTTTGCCCCTAACTCTGTCGCTTTTCCTCCCGGCGCTGCGCACACATCAAGCACTCGGTCTCCGGCTTCGATAGGGAGTCTGTTTGCAGGCGTCATTGCGCTTGGTTCCTGCAAATAGTACAATCCCGCAAAATAATACGGGTGCTTTGCAGGCTGATATTTTTCTCCATCATAATAAAAACCGTTTTCAATCCACGGAATCGGACGAAGCGGCCATGGAGCAATCTCTAAAAAACGATCTATTGATATTTTGGATGTATTTACACGGAGTCCATAATGGCGGGGGTCTTCATAACATTTTAAATAATCGTTATATTCCCCGCCAAGCAGATCTTGCATTTTTTCTTCAAATTCAATCGGTAGATTCATAATATTTCCTCTGTTTTCTGTTGCTTTTTACAACTCTTCTTTCATGTGTTATCTATCATATCATGTTTTGCCTCTTCATAAAAGACTTTCCGATGATTATTCTACCTGTCTGAGTATGCTTTGATTTTTCTGTTTTCAACATATTTTAACGCTGCATATGGATTGACACTGATTTCTTTTCCGTCTTTATAAATATAAATTCCAAGATGTAAGTGCACAGGAAACTTTCCTGTCGTCCCTTCTCTTTTACTGTATCCCGTATCTCCCATAAATCCGATCACATCGCCCGCTGATATAGGATCTCCTTCTTTTATTCCGGCATAAGAACTTAAGTGTGCATAATAAAAGTAAGCGCCTCCCGGTGAAGTGATTCCAACACGATACCCACCTAATTCTAACCAACCGACCGACGTTACAATCCCGTCAGTCATACTTACGACAGGAAAGTAATCCCGCTTATTGACAGACGGCATAATATCTGTCCCTTCATGTTTTCTATCTCCTTTGTAAGTCCGATCCCACATCCACGAATCTGAAAAAGAAACGTTCGCTTTCCCAAAATTAGTTTCCGCTACAGGAAAATATTCCAGGTCATTCCAGATTGCCCGACAGACACTGACATACGTGTTCCACCTCTCTGCTTTTTTCCATCTGTTTTCTGATTTTGTAATATCTCCGACTGTTTTTTCCCTTTCAAAATCACTTTCCAGCCAGTACAAACCGAGAAACTTTCCCGGATCTTCACTTTCTTTCAATTTTTTTAACACTTCATCAGATACAGGCTGTCTGCGAAAAAAATCGGAATACACAATATCTTCCGACAATCGGCTTTTCTCGCTTTGATATTGAAGTTTCGGAATCCATATAGCCGAATGCAATACGCAGAAAAACAGTACGGAAGACAAAATTGTAAAATTTTTAAAAAAGTCTCTTTTCCCTTTTTGAAACTTTCTCACACTCTGCCCCTTCCGTTTTTTGTCAATATAAAAAACACATTTTATTCTGTCTTTCACTATATGATATTTTCATACAAAAGATGTGTGCATCATAAGCATTACTATATGATTTTGTTTCTGGAAAAAAGGAGTAAAAATTGTGAAATGCTCATCTAGTAAAAACTTATTAAAAAAAACAGGTTTTCTCAATGCCGGAAGTCTGACTGTTTTTCTTTTTCTTGCAATGCTCGTTTCTCCTGATATCGTTTTTACAGGTGCTGCAGACGGACTTTTACTCTGGTTTAACACAATTTTTCCTACACTTTTTCCATTTATGTTTATTACTGCTATTCTTTTAAAAAGCGGAGGACTAAATATAATAGCAAATGTACTTGGAAAACCTCTCGGAAAAATATTTTCCGTATCTGCCGCAGGGGCATTTTCTGTTATTGCCGGATTTTTATGCGGTTATCCGATGGGTGCAAAAGTTACCGCAGATCTTGTGTGTACAAAAAAGATCGAACGCTCTGAGGCTGCTTATCTGTTATCTTTCTGTAATAATACAAGTCCTGTTTTTATCGTTAATTTTATTATACACAAGATTTTACGTGATCGGACGTTACTTGTTCCAACGCTTATCATATTAATTGCGGTTCCGATTTTTCTTAGTTTCTTTTTCAGAAGATTTTATTTCAAACATAGTGAATCATACGGAGAATCCTTGCGCCAGACAGAATGTAAAAACAATCCGTTTTCCTTCCGCACATTCGACGAATGTATGATGGATAGTTTTGAAAACATTGTAAAGGTAGGCGGCTATATCATTATCTTTTCTGTTTTTATACGCCTTCTCACAAAATTTTCCACGGATATTCCTGCGTTTTTTTATCTTCTTCCTGTTTTGGAACTGACAAACGGAATTATCATTCTTTTTGAGAGATTCGAGAATATTGCTGTTTTATATCCGCTCATTATTGCATTAACTTCATTCGGGGGATTATGCGCGCTCGCACAGACAAAAAGTATGATTCATTCTTCCGGAATTCCTTTCATTCCATATTTAATCCAGAAAATAATAACAGCTGTAATCTCGACCGCTGCAGCGTATGGTTATGTACTGCTTTTTTTATAATATCTACTTTCAATGGCTTTACAATATAATGAAACCTTTTACGAAAGGAGTCCGACTTATTATCTAACCTGTTGTGGTGTTAATGTCCACAAAACCATAAAGTTCCAAAACAAGGGTTGAAAGCTCCGGAACGAGCTTCCACCCCCCCTATCATTATCATAGAAAATCTTAATTACAGACTTTTCTTCATACACTCAAATTTTTAATTCGTGGAAAAGTGTTTTAAACTCATCTTCCGGCAATAAAAGTTTCAAGATAATCAACTGTGCGAACAAGTCATTTTTCCATACACATATCTTCCTTGCTCTCTTGGTAAGAAAAGTCTTTCATGAATTTTCATATCACATAAAGCATCCTTGGTACGAAAGTCAAA
>ENA-OWPD01002289-OWPD01002289.1-human-gut-metagenome-genome-assembly--contig:-NODE-2289-length-11148-cov-4.921482_pt1 | contig 11148 bp, 7 predicted proteins | sample MGYA00248262_ERZ651842 | MGnify/ENA primary metagenome ERZ651842 (study PRJEB26924, sample SAMEA4378253) | human gut metagenome | biome: human gut; feature: human-associated habitat; material: faeces... | reverse complement strand
CATATTACTATCTAAATAAAGAAGGAATTCGCCAAACAGGTTGGCAAACAATAGAAGGAAAGGAATATTATTTCGATAAAAATGGTATTCGTGTAAACAATGTTATAAAAAATGGTTGGACAACAATTGGGACCCAAAAATACTATTTTAGAGATGGAGAAATGCAGATAGGGTGGCAGACGATAGAAGGCCAGAAATATTATTTTATGCCAGATGGTCATATGCATGCAGGCTGGCTATCATTTGGAGATACATATTATTATATGATGCCAGATGGTCATATGCATACGGGTTGGCTGTCGTTTGGAGATACATATTACTATCTAAATAAAGAAGGAATTCGCCAAACAGGTTGGCAAACAATAGAGGATCAGAGATATTACTTTATGCCAGACGCACATATGCATATAGGCTGGCTATCGTTTGGAGATACATATTATTATATGATGCCAGATGGTCATATGCATACAGGCTGGTTATCCTTCGGAAGTACTTATTATTATATGGATAAAGATGGAGTGCGAGTGACAGGTTGGCAGACGATAGACGGAAAAGATTATTATTTTGATTCGAATGGTGTGCGCAAAGATGGTTATCCGATAGAAGGAAAGTCAGAAGTAACGATATCACAAATGTTAAAAATGTATCAAAAGCAAAATAAACTATATCCTTCTCAAGCATTAGCTAAGGGAGGGGCTCCAACTATAGAAGATTTTGTGAATATTGTTTACCAAGAAGCAAGTGCAGAAGGAATTAAAGCGGAGGTTGTATTTTGCCAAAGCATGCTTGAAACTGGGTGGTTGCAGTTTGGTGGAGATGTGAAAGTTGAACAGTTTAATTTTGCGGGATTAGGAGCTACAGGTGGTGGCGTTGCAGGAGCGGATTTTTCATCATACGGGAAAGAAGGTGTTAGAATAGGAATTAGGGCACAAGTGCAGCATCTGAAATGTTATGCGAATAAAAAACCGTTAATTAATCCATGTGTTGATCCAAGATGGGGAGAGTGGTTGCGTGGTAAGGCTCCATATGTTGAATGGCTTGGAATTAAGGAGAATCCTTATGGAACAGGTTGGGCAGCAGGAGCAAATTATGGTAATAATATAGTGAAATTAATTAAATCAACATAATTACTTTAAGTTATACTAAGTTGATCAAGAGGTTATGTTCAGGTAATAGAGCCCGAATATAACCTCTTTTTCTTGAAATAAATATGAGAAAAGAGTATGCTATAAATAAAGGCTTGATAAGGGAGGAAGGAAATATGAAAAATAGTGAGAAGAGATGTTTGGCAATATTACTTTCGGTTGTGCTTTTATTAAATGTAAATATTGTAAGCTATGCTTCTGAAAATGTCGAGCAAGCAAATAAGTTTAGTGAAGGTGAAAGTAGTGCTTTAAGTCAACAGGGGCACATTAATAAAAATTTTGAGTTGAGAGAGAAAAAAGGGTGGAATGAAGAAAGAGGTTACAAATATTATTGTGACGAATCGGGAAACAAAGTTGTTGGATTGCAAAAAATAGACAATAAAACGTATTTTTTTGATGAACAGGGTTATATGCAGATTGGTTGGCAAATTGTAGAGGAGCACAGATATTATTTTGACATCAATTTGGGAGCCCGCTATGAAAATCGAATTTGTGAAATTGATGGAATGGAATATGAATTTGATGCCGAAGGAAATGCGAAAGAATTAAAGAAAGATGAAAATGGTCAAAATAAAAACAACAATGTAGAGGCAGAAGAAACAGAAGATATCATAAACGATGCAAAGAAACAAAGTAATGCAAATGATAAAGTGGCACTGTCTTCGAAAGAACAGACAGTGCCTAAAGGCTGGGTTGAAGAGTCAGATAATACATATTATTATGATTCAAATGGAAATAAAGTTATTGGCATGCGAAAAATCGGTAGAAAAATTTACTATTTTGAGGAGAAAAATGGCAGTGGGGCTTTAGTGAAAACGAGTTGGGTAACAGTAAATAATAAGAAATATTATGCAATGCCAGATGGAGGCTTGAGAATAGGTTGGTTATCTTTTGGGGATGAGTATTATTATTGTGGAGAAGACGGAGCGATTATATACGGAAAACAAAAGATAGATGAGAAGTTGTATTATTTCAATGAAAAGGGAATACGTCAGACGGGTTGGATAGAAACAGAAGATGGAAAAAGTTATGGAATGTCAGATGGGAGTTTGCGAGAAGGTTGGTTATCGTTTGGAGATACATATTATTATTGTGGGAAAGATGGAGCAGTTGTATATGGCAGACAAAAAATAGATGGAAAGTGGTATTATTTTAACGAAGAGGGAATACGTCAGACAGGCTGGATAGAAACAGAAGAGGGTAAGTGTTACGGAATGCCCGATGGAAGTCTGCGAGAAGGCTGGTTATCCTTTGGAGAAACCTATTATTATTGTGATGATAGTGGAAAACTTGTGAAAGGTAAACAAAAAATAGGTAAGAAATGGTATTATTTTAACGAAGAGGGAATACGTCAAACGGGGTGGATTGAAACAGAAGATGGAAAAAGCTATGGACTGTCAGATGGAAGCCTGAGAGAAGGTTGGTTGTCCTTTGGAAACATCTATTATTACTGTGACAATACGGGAATAGTAGTGATTGATGATTATGCTATTGATGGTATTTTGTATACATTTAATAAAAATGGAGTAATGCAGAAGAAGAAAGGATGGGGAGAATACCAAGGAAATAAATACTATTTCAATCCGGAAACAGGTTTCCCGTATAAAGGCTGGGTAACATTTGGAAGCACTCATTATTATGCAGATAATCGTGGAATTATGGTAAAAGGGTGGTATTACATAAGTGGTTATTACTATTACTTTTACCCAGATACTTGCATTATGGCAAGAAACACAACAATTGATGGTTATAAAATTGGAGCAGATGGTAGAAGAGAGAAAACAGGTTGGTATTATGAAAATGGATATAAATTCTACTATAAAAATGGTGTTAAACAATTAGATTTAGATGGTATTCTGCCACGTCAGTCCAGTTACTGGATTAAAGTTAACCGAACAACATGTTCTGTAACAGTATATGCAAAAGATGGAGCGAATGGATACATTATACCGGTAAAAAGATTTGCGTGTTCGGTGGGATTACCGTCAACACCTACACCGACCGGAACATATTATACCCCGGCAAAATATAGATGGCATACGCTTATGGGACCTTCTTACGGGCAATATTGTACTAGAATAGTAGGGGGAGTGTTATTTCATTCGGTTGCGGGTTATAACATGACAAGTTACAACATAAAGGCAAAGGATTATAATAAGTTGGGACAACCGGCTTCGCATGGTTGCGTGCGATTGACAGTGAGAGATGCAAAGTGGATTTATGATAATTGTCCATTGAATACAAAAGTAACGATTTATGATAGCTCTGATCCGGGTCCACTTGGGAAACCTGCTACAATAAAGATTCCAGCAGGACAGAACTGGGATCCAACAGATCCTAATATTTAATATCTGGAAGAATGCTATGGAGAGAGTACTCTTTTTATAGCATTCTTTCTGCTTTACAGAAGTAATATATGGAATTAGGGGTGTAAGTAATAGAGAAAAATGCTTATAAACATTGTATTTTGGGTTATAATTTGATATTATAATAAAGTATGTAAAAAAATTGTAACATTTAATAAAATACAAAGGGGATACAATTATGAAGAATATAGTAAACTTACGAAGTTCTAAAGTGAGAATGTTCTGTCTGTTTATTGTTGATGTTTTAACTATCATTTTGAATGCATATATATCTTTGATTTTAAGGTATGAACTACATTTTGAATGGATACCTGAGACATATATTCAAAGTATTGAACGGTATATGTGGATTAATATCCTAACGACAATTATATTATTTATGGTATTGAAGCTCTACAGAAGTGTATGGACTTATGCAAGTATTAATGAATTTGTCCGTATATTTGGAGCGTGTATATTGTCAGTGGCATTTCAGGCGCTTGGCATGACATTTCTAGTTTTAGATGTGCCGAGAAGTTATTACTTATTTGATTTCTTCTTACTCTTAATGACGACAACAGCAACAAGGTTTTCTTATCGGGCGCTTCGTATTGTGAGACAAGGGTTCGAAAATACAGGTAAGCAGGTATTGAATACGATGGTTATCGGAGCTGGAGAGGCTGGTAACATGATTATTCAGGAATTAAAATACAGCAAGCATTTGAACCGAAGAGTATGTTGTATTATTGATGATAATCCATCTAAAAAGGGAAAATATCTTCACGGTGTTCCGGTTGTTGGGAATCGAGACGCCATTATTGATTGCGCAAAAAAATATCATGTTGAAGAAATTATTCTCGCAATTCCATCAGCAGATGCAAAGACGACACGTAATATTTTGCGCATTTGTAATCAGACGGAGTGTAAATTGAAGGTTCTTCCTGGAATGTATCAATTAATTACAGAAGAGGTAAGTGTATCAAAATTAAGAGAAGTATCTATTGAGGATCTTCTTGGAAGAGACGCGATTAATATTGACCTTGATAGTGTTCTTGGGTATGTAAGAGATAAAACAGTTCTTGTAACTGGCGGAGGCGGTTCTATCGGAAGTGAACTCTGCCGTCAGATTGCACAGTATAATCCAAAATGTCTGATTATTTTTGATATTTACGAAAATAATGCGTATGACATTCAGCAGGAGTTGAAGAAAAAATATCCAATGCTTCATTTGGAGACATTAATTGGATCTGTGCGAAATACCAAGAGAATTGAAAGTGTGATGGAGTTATATCGTCCAGATATTGTGTACCATGCTGCAGCACATAAGCATGTACCTCTTATGGAAGACAGCCCGAATGAAGCGGTAAAGAATAATGTGTTTGGAACATACAAGACAGCGCGTGCGGCAGACAAGTACGGAGTGAAGAAGTTTGTTCTTATATCTACGGATAAGGCAGTCAACCCTACAAATGTAATGGGGGCTACCAAGAGAATGTGTGAAATGATTATTCAGACATTCAGTCGATATTCTAAAACGGAATTTGTAGCTGTAAGGTTCGGTAATGTATTAGGAAGTAACGGAAGTGTAATTCCACTTTTCAAGAAGCAGATGGAAGCAGGAGGACCGGTTACGGTTACACACCCTGATATTATCCGATATTTTATGACAATTCCAGAGGCGGTTTCTTTGGTGCTTCAGGCAGGAGCTTATGCCAAAGGTGGAGAAATTTTTGTTCTTGATATGGGAGAACCGGTAAAAATAGCAGATCTTGCCAAGAATCTGATTCGCTTATCAGGATATACGCTCGGTGTGGATATGGAAATTAAGTATACTGGATTAAGACCTGGTGAAAAGCTGTATGAGGAGATTCTGACAAAAGAAGAGGGATTGCAGAAGACACAGAATGATTTGATTTATATTGGAAAACCTTTGGAGTTCAACGAGGTGCATTTTTTAAGTGAATTAAGACGATTAGAGCAGGCGGCAATTGATGAACGCTTCGATGTGAAAGAAATTGTATCTGAAATCGTTCCTACTTATCACATAAGAGAAGAAGATCGTAAGAGGGATTCGGCAATTTATGAAGAATTCTGCAGATTAGGCAGAGCGAGCCATGAAGGACCAGTTGTAGGTTAAGAACTTTATGATTATGTATGGAGGTTATATAAAATTATGATGAATATACCATTTTCACCACCGGATATTACAGAATTAGAGATAGAAGAAGTTGTAGATACACTAAAAAGTGGTTGGATTACAACAGGACCTAAAACGAAAAAATTTGAGCAACAAATTGCGGAGTATTGTCATACAAGTAAAGCAGTTTGTCTGAACTCAGCTACAGCTTGTTCAGAAATGGCACTTAGAGTTCTTGGAATAGGACCGGGCGATGAAGTGATTACAACAGCATATACGTACACTGCATCTGCAAGTGTAATCTGTCATGTGGGAGCAACGGTGGTATTAGTGGATACCCAAAAAGATTCTTATGAAATGGATTACGAAGCGCTTGAAGAAAAAATTACAGAAAAAACAAAAGCAATTATTCCAGTAGATTTGGGAGGAGTAATCTGTGATTATGACAGAATATTTGAAATTGTAAATCGAAAAAAAGATGTATTTGAACCTAAAACAGAACTTCAAAAGAAAATCGGAAGAGTTGCAGTAGTAGCTGATGGTGCTCATGCGATAGGTGCTGTGCGAGATGGAAAACGTTGTGGAGAGATTGCAGATTTTACGAGCTTTTCTTTCCATGCAGTTAAGAATCTCACTACAGCAGAAGGTGGTGCTGTAACTTGGAAAGATATAGAAGGCGTTGATAATGAAGAACTGTATAAGCAGTTTATGTTGCTTTCTCTTCATGGACAATCGAAAGATGCGCTGGCAAAGACGCAGCTTGGAGCATGGGAATATGATGTTGTAGCGCCTTATTTTAAGTGTAATATGACGGATATTATGGCGGCACTGGGACTTGCGCAAATGAAGCGTTATCCAGATATACTTGCAAGGCGTAAGGAAATTATAGAAAAATATAATGAAGGGCTAAAAAACCTTCCGGTAAGCGTGCTGGAACATTTTGGAAATGATTTTGCGTCAAGCGGTCATTTGTATCTTGTCAGAGTGCACGATAAAACAAGAGAAGAGTGCAATAAGATTATCGAGAAGATGGCTGAGTATGGAATTGCGACAAATGTTCATTATAAACCACTTCCATTATTATCCGCATATAAAAATCAGGGCTTTAATATTAAGGATTACCCAAATGCCTATGCGATGTTCGAAAATGAAATCACATTGCCTCTTCATACGAAGTTGACAGATGAAGAAATTGATTATATCATTGATTCATTTGTAAAATGTGTAGAATAGGAATTAAGTCGTTATGAAAAAATGGGAGGAACTTCCGGAAGAATTACAAATTGAAGAAGTGAGAGAATACTATGATGCGTTACAACTGCACAGGGGTGGGTTGTTGGCAAAGAGGATTTTTGATATAATAGTTTCTGGCGTATTGCTTGTACTCGCATCACCGATATTGCTTGTGCTAAGTATTTTGATAAAGCTAGATTCTCCGGGGCCAGTTATGTTCCGCCAAGTTCGAGTTACAACTTATGGTAAAGAGTTTCGCATATTTAAATTTCGGACAATGGTGAATCATGCGGATAAAATGGGAAGTCAGGTAACTACTAAAGGAGATGCGCGTGTTACAAGGATGGGGAAACTTCTTCGGGGCTGCCGATTGGATGAGTTGCCTCAACTTTTAAATATTTTAAAAGGTGAGATGACTTTTGTTGGCACAAGACCTGAAGTGCCTAAATATGTTCAGCATTATACAAATGAAATGAAAGCAACGTTGCTGTTGCCAGCCGGAGTGACATCTAGAGCAAGTATAGAATATAAAGATGAAGAACGTTTACTGGAAAATGCAGAAAATGCAGATGAAGTATATGTTCAGCAGGTACTGCCGGAAAAAATGGAATATAATCTGGAAGCAATGAAAAACTTCAGTTTCTTTGAAGATATTAAAACAATGTTTGCCACAGTGGCAGCGGTAATCAGATAGTTGGGAGTTAGAACCATGAATATATGGATTGTGAACCATTATGCAATTCCACCAAGCATGGGGGGATTGGTTAGACACTATTATTTTTCAAAATATTTACAGAAAAAAGGGCATAATGTAAAGATTTTTACGTCGAGTAAAATTCATAACACGGATATTAATATGATCCAAGATAAGTCACTTTATAAGGAACAGATGATGGACGGTGTTGAGTATACGTTTGTCAGAAGCAGAGATTATAAAGGAAATGGATTGGATCGTATTATTAATATGATTGACACTCCTTTCAAAATTCAAAAAGCTATGAAACGGTTTTACAAACATGAAAAACCGGATGTGATCTATACATCATCTCCAGATTTATTTGTTGCACTTTTTGCTTTGATTTTTGGGCGTAGACATAAAATTCCAGTGGTAGTAGAGATTAGAGATTTATGGCCGGAGTCTATTGTAGAGTACAATGGGATGTCGAGAAAAAATCCGATCATACAGATATTATATCAGTTGGAAAAGTGGATTTATAAAAAGGCAGATCAGTTGATTTTCACAATGGAGGGTGGAAAAGACTATATAAAAGATAAAAAGTGGGATAAATCAGTTGATTTAAGAAAAGTTAATCATGTAAATAATGGGGTGGATCTAAAAGAATATGTAGAATCTATAGAAAAACACTGTATTAGTGATGCGGATTTGATGGATGAAACAATATTTAAGGTTATTTATGTTGGCTCTATTAGAAAGGCAAATAATGTTCATAATTTGGTAAAAGTTGCTGAAGAACTAAAAAATAGAAAAGAAGACAAAGTAAAAATCTTGATATATGGAGATGGTACAGATCGTACAGAATTAGAAAGTCTCAGTGAAAAAAAAGGATTAAATAATATTGTGTTCAAAGGAAAAGTAGATAAAATGTATGTTCCTTATATTTTGTCTAAAAGTAATTTGAATATATTGAATTATCAGCATGCAGATACATGGAAGTATGGAGGAAGTCAAAATAAGCAGTTTGAATATTTGGCTAGTGGACGTCCAATATGTTCTAATGTAAAAATGGGATATTCTATTATACGTCAAAATAAATGTGGTGTTGAAGAAAATATAGAGACAGTTCGTCGATACGCTGATATTATTTTGGAATATAAGAATATGTCTCAAGAGGAATATAAAGCACAGTGTCGGAGAGCTTTAGATGCAGCGCAAGGATATGATTACAATGTGCTTGGAGATAAAATTGAGAAAATATTAAAAGAGGTTTATAAGTAGAACATGAAAATAATTATTTCGCATGATGTAGATCATCTGTATAATAAAGATCATTTGTTTCGTGATTTGATTTTCCCTAAATTGATTGTCAGGAGTTTTATTCATCTGTTAAAAGGTAAAATTCGATTCAGTACTTTTTTGTGGCGTTGTAAATCCGTATTTGAAAACAGATTGAATAGAATCGAAGAGATAATGGAAAAAGATGAGAAAGCTGGGATTCCTTCTGTCTTCTTTTTTGGAATGAATCAGGGACTAGGGATGTCTTATAAGCCGGAGGAAGCCAAAAGCATGATCAAAAAAGTCCTGGATCAAGGCTTTCGTGCAGGGGTTCATGGAATTGAATTTCAGAACTCCCCAGGGATTGTGAAGGAGCATACGCTCTTTCAAGAGATGAGTGGGACTCCGTCTTTTGGTATACGTACACATTATGTAAGATTTGATTCTGAAACATTTCAAAAGTTTTCTGAAGTTGAGTATCTGTATGATACTTCAGAATTTAATAAAGAAAAACTGGAAATAAAAGCGCCCTACAAGGTTGGTAATATGTGGGAATTCCCGTTACATATCATGGATGGATATATTATGCCATTCGGAGATTTAGAAAATGGAAAGAAAAATACAATTTCTGCTATAAAAAAAGCAGAGGAAATGGAAATGCCTTATTGTACAATCCTATATCATGATTATCAATATAATGAAAGAACATATCCAGATGAAAAGGCGTGGTATGATTGGTTATTAGAATATTTAAAAAATGAGCAATATGAGTTTATTTCCTATGAAGATGCAATAAAGGAGTTGGAGGAGAAAGATGAATAATAATATATCTCCATATACAAATAATTTATTTGAGCAACCTTGGTGGTTAGATATAGTTGCACAGAATAAATGGAGAGAGGCTGTTGTTAAAGAAGGGGATGAAATAGTAGGTAGATTTCCTTACTATTTTCATGATGGAAAAATTGAATTGCCAACATTAACTCAGACCTGTGGTATGTGGATTCGGAATAAAGAACAATCAGTGAATGACGCATTGAGTAGGGAGAAAAAGATTATAGAGGGTTTGTTAGAACAGCTGCCTGATTTTAAAAGTTTTAAGGTTGCACTTGATTCTTCAAGAGAGTATTTTCTTCCATTTCTTTGGAAAGGGTTTCGAGTATCACCGAGAGTAAGTTATAGAATTAAAGATTTATCAAATATTGATCAAGTATATGCTAATTTTAGTAAAACTGTTAAAAAGAATATAAAAAGTGCTCAAAAAAAAGTTAAAGTCGTTACACAATCAGATGTAGAACTTTTATTGAATATTATGGACAAAACATTTGCAGCACAAGGCAGAAAATATCCAATTTCAAAAGATATTGTACGTAATATTGTTGCAGAATGCGATAAGCGAGGAAATGGAAAAATGTACACTGCTATTGATGAGCAAGGAAATGTTCATGCTTGTTCTTATTTCGTTTTTGATGATGAAGTATTTTACTATCTGATTGCTGGAAGTGATGCCCAGTACCGTTCGAGTGGAGCGCAGACTTTGATTTTATGGGAAGCAATACGATATGCAGCGGAAAAATCAAAAATCTTTGATTTCGAAGGCTCAATGGTGGAGGGGATTGAAACATTTTTTCGAAGATTTGGCGGTGAGCCAGTGGTTTATTATGAAATTAGAAAACAAGGAGTGTTTGGGGAAGTATATGAGGCTCTAAAACCCAAAATTAAAAATATTTTAGGATATAAATCATAAGGATGTGTTGAAATGAAAGTTTGTCATATGACAAGTGTACATGAAAGTACAGATGATAGAATTTTTTTGAAAGAATGCGTGTCGTTGGCTAAAGCGGGGTATGACACCTATCAAGTGGCCTATGGTGAAAGCTTTGAAAAAGATGGAGTAAAGACAATTGGACTTGGTAAAAGGGCAAGTGGTCGTATTAAGAGAATTTTAGTAAGTTCAAGAAAGGTATACCAAGAAGCTTTAAAAATTGATGCAGATATATACCACGTACATGATCCAGAACTTTTGCCGTATGCAGTAAAATTAAAAAAAAGAGGGAAAAAAGTTATTTTTGATAGTCATGAAGATATTCCGAGACAAATATTAGCAAAGGAATGGTTGCCTGATGTATTTAGAAATATAGTTTCTAAATTAGTAGAGTCTTATCAAAAAAAAGTATCTCTTGAGTTAGATTGTGTTATTACAGCGACACCATATATAGAAAATATTTTTCGAGAATATGGTGCAAAGGCAAATGTAGTACATAACTATCCTATTTTAGATGATATTAATGTTGATAATTCAGATTATTATGTGCGAAAAGATATATTGTGTTA
>ENA-OWPD01002279-OWPD01002279.1-human-gut-metagenome-genome-assembly--contig:-NODE-2279-length-11195-cov-4.417953_pt1 | contig 11195 bp, 11 predicted proteins | sample MGYA00248262_ERZ651842 | MGnify/ENA primary metagenome ERZ651842 (study PRJEB26924, sample SAMEA4378253) | human gut metagenome | biome: human gut; feature: human-associated habitat; material: faeces... | reverse complement strand
AAGAAGCAAAATACTTTGAAGAACTTATCGAAAAGCGTACAGCACTTGTAAATTTAAAAAGAATTTTGGGAAAAGATGAAAGCCTGCTTTATCAAAAATGTTTGACAGAATATGAAACAGTAGATATTGAATGTCAAAATTGGTGGGAGATAATCGTAAATAAATATCATTTAGAAGAGCATTGGAATAATGGGTTGACTATTGATGCTGTTACAGGGGAGATTTATACATCTTAGTAGTGTAAATAAATAACTAGTTATTTATTTATAAATATTATGGAAAGGAGGAGGGAATATGGGAAGATATGAGAAGAAAATTTCTCGTCAATCTACTAATAGTGTAGAGCCTAGACTTTGTGTGGGATGTAAAGCTTCTTGTTTTATAACAAGTTGCAAAGGATCTTGCAATCATACATGTAAAGGCACAGGAAGTTCTAGACCTGCTATAAGAACTAAAAAGTAGGTTGATTATTGGAGGATATGTTAATGCATGTCCTCCAATAAAAATTGTATTTTGAAAAAAATAGATTTATAATATAAAAAATATATTTTTATAGAACGAGGAGACCATTGTGTTATACAAAATCATTTTTAAAAACTTCAAAAGTAATCTAAAAAGCTATATCTTATTCTTTATTAGTAACATTATTGCTGTAGCAGAGTTGTTCGCATTTTGGGGAATGAACAGTATTATTAAGAAAGTAGTTTCTGACGAAGTGACCGCAGAAGCGTTGAGATATGATTTTTGGATTGCAGCTGGATTAGTAACATTTATTACCGTGTTTCTCATGGTATTTGCTATGAGGAATTATATAAAACTTCGCATTAAGGACTACAGTACGTTTATATTGCTTGGCATGAAGAAACGTATGTCTTATATGCTTGTTTTAATGGAATATGTGTTTGGATGTCTGGCTTCTCTTATTCTTGGACTTGTAGCAGGGAATGGTCTGCTCTATGGTGTGCAAAAAGTATTTTATAATATCTATCCGGAATTCATTAAAATGTCGAAAGTTGGAATTGACGTATATAAGAACACCTGCTATCTCTGCCTTGGTATTATGGCAGGAGTATTTATAATCTTGATGGTATGGTTAGACAGCAGGGACTTAAGTACATTAATGTCTAAAGCGGATAAAAAAGAAGGGAAACCTAAGGGGATCGGCTGGCTTGTGCTTGCGTTTGTCGGAATAGCATTGGTAGTACTTGCTTTCTATCAATATGTCAATGGTCACGATCTCGCATATCTGTATTCCCATATTATATGGTTACTTGGCGGTTTCTTCATCCTTGCTTTCGGTGGCAGTGTTTTGCTGGAAGGCTTAAGAAAAAATAAGAAATTTTATCGTAGTAATCTTTTGAGAGTGAATCAGCTATATACAAAATATCAGAGCAATATTCTGATCGTCTTACTGTTATTTGTTATTCATTTTTTCGCGTTAACTTATCTGGCGACGGAAGTCGCAGCACTTCTTCCATTAGATAAGTACAGAGAGAATTATCCGTATGATGCAATCTGGATGGCGCAGGAAAAGGATGAGGAATACTATGATGAGTTGGCAGAAAAGTATCACGGTAAGGTAACCAGTATCCCTATGGTAAGAGTAACTACATATTGGGGCGCAGAGCATATAGGAGTCTCAGCTTCTGATTACGAGAAACTGACGGGGATAGAGCTTAATCTTAATGACCGGGAAATTGCAGTGGGTATAGAAGATCGGGAGTACGAGAAAGAGAAGAAAGTCCGTGGAGAAGAATATGTGGAGAATTACGAATGGCTCTATATAGGAAAATACATTCCGGAACTGGCAGATTATAGACAAGATGATGAAGAGTTCATGTATGAGGCAACTGATTTGTATACGCAAAACGTGCTGGGACAATATTCGACAGACCAGTGGAAAGAAAATATGATTATATTTTCAGATGATTATTTCGAACAGTCCAGAGAAAAAATCTTGAAAGATAAAGAAGAACCTTCAGTGCTTGGATTATTTGAATTTCCGATGTCTTATAGAGAAGAAGCTACAAACCAGTTGAAGAAATATGCAGTAGAGCACAGTGTAGAAGAAAATGCGGATCAACAAAGTGTATATTACAATACAGATGAATTTGTTATTGCAGAAAAAATGAGATTACTTTTTTCTGTGGCAAGCAAATTATTTATTTTGCTGGCGCTTCTTGTTAGCGGGGCTTTTGTTATAGGGCTTAAAAATTTGTCTGAGTATGAGCTTTATGAACGACGGTATGAGTTTTTAGAGCATATGGGGATGAAGAAGAAAAAAAGAAAGAAGAATCTGGGCTTTGAAATTCGATCGCTTCCTGTTATCGCAATAACGACATCGTTATGTATGGGGGTGCTGTATGCAATCGCATTTGTATGCAAGCAGAAGCAGGCAGGAACTGAAATTACATCAGTATTTTGGAAGTATTGGATCCTGTTGATCGGTGTCTATATTGGAGTAGAATATCTGATAGAAAAAATATTTGTATGGTATATGCAGTGTAAGTTAGGAAGGAAAGCAGAATGAGCGTATTAGAAGTAAAAGAATTAAAAAGAAATTATAAGAAGTCAGTTCTGAAAGAAAGCGATGATGATATCAAAGTGTTAAAAGGGCTGAATTTCTCAGTCCGTGAAGGAGAATTTGTTGGGATTATGGGAAAGTCCGGTTGTGGCAAGACAACACTCCTCAAAGTTCTCGGCATGATTGATAAGCAGACAGCTGGAACAATAGAATTCATGGGAAAGAATACCTATAAGCTGTATGGGGATGAACTGGCAGAAATCAGAAGAACACAGATAGGGTTTGTATTTCAGGACTTTTATTTGATGGACAGCCTGTCTGTAGAAGAGAATATTATGCTTCCGATGATTCTTGGAAAAGAGAAACTTGAACCAATGAAGAAAAAAGCCAAAGAACTGGCTGTTCAGTTCGGGATTGATTCTTTGTTGAATAAAAACCCATATGAATTATCAGGCGGTGAGAAACAGCGTGTTGCAATTTGTAGAGCCCTTATTAATAATCCCGATCTGATTCTTGCCGATGAGCCAACCGGCAACCTTGATTCGAAATCAGGAAAGATTGTTATACAGGCGTTGAATGATATCAATAAAAAATATCAGAAAACAATTGTTATGGTAACGCACGATCCTCAGATGGCAAGTAATTGCGACCGTATTATCCTTCTGAAAGACGGATTGATCTTAGATGAGTTAGAAAGAGGAGACGACCAGAAGGCGTTCTATCAGAAGATTTTGGGGCGGATGGAAGATTTGTAGAAATATGGGAAGAGATGTATTTAATAAATATTTTAGAAAAAATAAAAAAATACTATTATTACTAATATTTGTGATAGGGGTTGGTGTTTCTCTAGGTGGTTTACAACCTATTGTATACGGAGAGATTATCGATTGTATCGCAACATTTCAAAAGAAGGAATTTGGAAGTTGGATCATTGCTCTTTTTTTGATTTTGCTTTTTACTCAAATATTAGAAATAGTAGAGGATGTGCTTGGCAATTATGTCATAAACCATATGGAAAATAAGATGCAGGAACAACTTATGAATAAAATGTTGTCCTTGAAATGCAGAGAGGTTGATCGTTATACAGAAGGTGAATTATTAAATCGTCTAGAATTTGATGCTCAAAAAATTGTAGAATTTTATTTGGATCTGCTGACAAGTATTTTGATGATTGTTTTAAACTTAGGTATATCTGTCTACTTTATAATACGTATATCCGTCCGTTTGTCAGCAATAGCAGTGTTATTAATTCCTGCGCTATATTTAGTGAACTTTTTGTTCTATGAACGAATTCATAAAGTAAATGAAGAAACAAGAAAATTTGAGGATCACTATTATGGGTTTTTAAACAATCTTTTTTCAAACCTGAAATCTATAAAAGCATTTGGCGAGGAGGAATTTATTGGACGAGAGTACGAAAAAAGACAAAAACAAAAATTAGATTTACAGATGAAAAATACTTGTCTGACTGGATTGGTAGAGATTATACGTGGGTTGTTGAGCGATGGTGTTAATATTGTGATTCTATTGGTTGCAGGTTGGGCGATTATAGAAGGACATATGACTATTGGACATATGGTTGCGTTTAATTCTTATTTGGAAAAGTTTTTTGAAGCAATGTCAAAGGTTATGCAATTAAATTTAAACCGACAGGGAGTGATAGTTAATTATGAAAGAATGCAAGAACTGGAAGGAGGAGAGAGCGAGAAAAAGGAGGAAGGAGAGGAAATTTTGATACCGATACAAAGAATTTGCTTCGAAGAGGTTGTGTTTAATTACGACAATAAAAAGGTGTTGCAGCAATTGTCTTTTGCTATTAACGGTCAAGGTATTTATTCTATATCAGGAGCTAATGGATGTGGGAAAACAACTGTATTAAAATTATTAGAACGTTTTTATGAGCCGCAGAAAGGGAAGATTTGGATTAATGATAGTACCATTGAACAATATTCTCTAAGGGCTTTAAGAAGCAACATATTTTATATGGCGAAAGAGCCTTTTTTTATGCAGGATACAATTTTACAAAATCTTCGTATGGGTAGAAAAAATGTTACTGATGAAGAAATAGTTGATGCTTGTAAAAAAACGGAAATTCATAAGGATATTATGAATCTTCCACAAGGCTATGAGACGCTGATTTGTAAGGGGGGAAGTAATTTTTCAAGTGGGCAGAAACAAAAACTGGGGTTTGCCAGAGTTTTATTGTCAAAGGCAACGTTACTATTATTCGATGAGGTGACATCTGATTTGGATGGGGGAGCAGAAAAATGTATCTGTAACTTGATGGAGGAACTTGGGAAAAATGCAATTATAATAAATGTTGCACATAAGCCAGAGAGCCTGTCAAGAAGTAAAGAAATTTTATTTATTGAGGATGGAAAAGTGAGTGTCAGTGGAACGCATGAAGAACTATTAAGTGAATGTATAAAATATAAAGAGCTATTTAAAAGTAAATAGAAAGAGGGAAGTTATGGAACTTACAAAAAAAGAACAAGAACTTATGGAAGTGTTGTGGAAAGCCGGAAGACCGCTTTCCAGTAAAGAAATTGTAGAGAACTCCATCGATAAAACGTGGAAGGATAGTTCGATACATATTCTATTAAATAGTCTGCTTGATAAGGGAGCAATTAAAGAAGCGGGGTATGTGCGCACAGGGAAAGGTTATGGAAGAACTTTTGAACCAACGGAATCGGGTGAAAAATATTATGCTGAGTTTCTGGCAACCATTGCGAAAAGAACAACTCCTAAATTATTTATGTCAGCTTTGTTTAATAGCGAGGAATTAAATGACGAAATGCTTGAAGAACTGGAAGCAATTTTGAACGAAAGAAAAAAAAGGTTAAAACAGTGATAGGAGAGATTACAGCATATTCGATTATCAGTGCAGTTTTGTTTTTTAATCTTGGATTGATTTTTGTGGGTGTACTTCGGAAGAATACAATATTTTTAGTGAAGAGCAGTACGGGAGCATTGGAATTGCTGTTTGTTCTTTCTATTGTTAGGCTTTTGATTCCATGGGATAATCCATATGCTTATCTTCTGGAGTTAGAAAAAATCATTCCATTTGTTAAAGATTCCATATTAGGTTATAAGATGAATGCTTGGCTAGATGTTGGTGGAATGTTAGTGCTTGTTTGGATATTAGGAAGTGTTATCGTTGGATGCTATTTGTTTTATGATTTGTATCAAGAAGTAAAAACTGTGAGAAATTATCGGACTGTGCGGAATTATAAGGTACAAGAAATAGCAGATCAGTGTTTTGACGGGAAAGTAATTGTTGAATCAACTTCAGACATCAATGTTCCACAAGTATATGGAATAAAAAAAGCACACGTTTTTATGCCTCATATTGAATTGACAGAACAGGAGACAAAAATCATTTTGCAGCATGAGTTTTGTCATGTTAAAGGGAAGGATCTGCTGATTAAGTTGTTTTATAATCTGTTGTTGGTTATTTTTTGGTGGAATCCGCTTATGTATCGATTTAGAAAAGAGCTGAATAACCTTCTGGAACTTCGATGTGATCTAAGAATAACTAAAGATATGAATGAGACGGAGAAGGTAAGTTATTTAAGTGCGATTCTTAAAATTGCAAAGAAGTCACAACAGGAAACAAGAGAAAGAAATAATGTGACATCTACTTTATTAAATACGCAAAGCAATGGAATACTAAAACAGCGTTTTGATATTGTTCTAAGACGTAAGTCTACAATACGGTTACAGATAGTTAGCTCCTGTATAATTGTTGCTTTGTTTGTTTTATCATATTTTATGGTCATTCAACCAGAATATCATCCGAATGATGGGACAGCTGAAGGAAAATCAGGGGAGACGAATGAAGCCACCTTTATTTTGGAGAATAAAGATGAATTACGAGTATACAAAAACGGAAAGTATTGGAGGTCAATTACGAAAAAACAGTTGATGGAGCCACCATTTAATGAAATGCAAATCTATGGAGGAAAATAAATGAAAAATATGTTAAAAGTTGCAGTAATTGTATTTACATTCAGCTTTGTATTTGAACTTTCTTGTATGGCAAAAGAAAATGTAATTAAAAATATAGCTGTTTGTGGTGAAAATACAGAGATAGAAACGAAGGTGGAACGCGTTGAATGGAGATACAGAACATACAATGGAGTACGACAGAAGAGATTATGGTCGATTACATATGGACGTTGGCTTACAGACTGGATTAACTGTTAACTTTTAATGTTTGCAACGTCTAGAAATTCCCACCTTGTCTCCATCCCTACAATCGGTTATACTTAAACCGTTGAAGATAATAAATTAAAATATAGATGGAGGAGTAACATGGGATACAATGTAGCGATTGACGGACCTGCCGGAGCAGGAAAAAGTACCATTGCCAAGCTGGTGGCAAAAGAAAAAGGGTATGTATATGTAGATACAGGGGCAATGTACCGTGGGCTTGCAATTCATTTTCTTGAAAATGGGATTGAAGCAGAAGAAAAAGAAAAGATTGCAGAAGCATGTAAGGATGCAGATGTGACAATCCGCTATGAAGACGGTCAGCAGCAAGTGTATTTGAACGGGAAAAATATTACTGCAAAGCTTCGTGAGGAAGCAGTTGGAAATATGGCGTCTAAGAGTTCTGCGATTCCGGAAGTGAGAGCAAAGCTTCTGGAGCTTCAGCGGGAGCTTGCAAGAAAAGAAGATGTTATTATGGATGGAAGAGATATCGGTACGTGCGTTTTACCGGATGCTGATGTGAAAGTTTTTTTAACTGCCAGTGTGGAGACGCGTGCGAAGCGCCGCTATGATGAACTCGTGGAAAAGGGTGTGGCTTGTGATCTGGAGGAGATTGCAAGAGATATTGCCGAGAGAGACGAACGGGACTCTACAAGAGAGATTGCACCGCTTAAACAGGCGGAAGACGCAGTGCTTGTAGACAGCTCTTATATGACCATTGAAGAAGTGGTGGCGGCAATTGTAAAGCTGTGTGATTAATAGGAATCTGCAAAAGGAGATAAAGTAACTATGAACGTAGAACTTGCGAAGACTGCCGGATTCTGCTTTGGAGTAAAAAGAGCGGTGGAGACGGTGTATGAACAGGTGGAAAAGCACCATGGAGAAAAAATCTATACTTACGGGCCGATCATTCACAATGAAGAGGTAATCAAAGACATGGCAAGCCGTGGAGTTTCCGTCCTTAACACTCTGGAAGAGCTTAAGGAACTGACCGAAGGGATTGTGATCATCCGTTCACACGGAGTCCCCAAATTCATTTATGATCTTCTGGAAGAACGTGGAATTGCCTATGTAGATGCCACCTGTCCTTTTGTGAAGAAAATCCATAAAATTGTATGGAGAGAAAGTGAGAACGGTGCACATATTGTGATCATAGGCAATGCAGAGCATCCGGAAGTCGAAGGAATCAAAGGATGGGCAAAAAATCAAGTGACGATCATTCAAACGACGAAGGAAGCTGCGGACTTTTCAATTGAAGATGAGAATCAACCGGTTTGTATTGTGTCACAGACGACATTTAATTACAAGAAATTCAAAGATATAGTTGAAATTATCGAGAAAAAGAGGTATGATATAACTGTTTTAAATACGATTTGCAGTGCTACAAAAGAGCGTCAGGAAGAAGCTTACGACATTGCAAAGCGGGTGGACGCTATGATCGTCATTGGAGACAAGAGAAGTTCCAATACCCGTAAGTTATTTGAAATCTGCAGCAATGCATGCGCGGATACGTACTACATACAGACACTTGACGATTTGGATATGAATCAATTAAGGTCCGTGGAAACAGTAGGTATTACAGCAGGGGCATCCACGCCCAACAATATAATTGAGGAGGTTCAAAATAATGTCAGAATTAACTTTTGAACAAATGTTAGAAGAGTCTTTTAAGACAATTAGAAATGGAGAGGTTGTAGACGGTACTGTTATCGACGTGAAACCGGATGAGATCATCCTGAATATAGGCTACAAGGCAGATGGTATCATCATGAGAAATGAGTATACTAACGAGCCAAATGTAGATTTGACAACTCTCGTATCAGTAGGAGATGCTATGACTGTAAAAGTCTTAAAAGTTAATGACGGAGAAGGTCAGGTGCTGTTGACATACAAGAGACTGGCTGCTGAGAAGGGTAACGAAAGATTAAGAGAAGCATATGAGAATCACGAAGTGCTGAAAGCACCGGTTGCTCAGATTTTAGGCGGCGGTTTAAGTGTAGTTGTTGACGAGGCAAGAGTATTCATTCCGGCAAGCCTTGTATCTGACACTTATGAGAAGGATTTAAGCAAATATCAGGATCAGGAGATTGAGTTCGTAATCAGCGAGTTTAATCCAAGAAGAAACCGTGTGATCGGTGACAGAAGACAGCTTCTTGTTGCTGAGAGAGCTGAGAAGCAGAAAGAGCTGTTCGCAAAACTTCAGGTTGGCGATACAGTAGAAGGAACAGTTAAGAACGTAACTGACTTTGGTGCGTTTGTTGACCTTGGCGGCGTAGACGGACTTCTTCACATCTCAGAGATGTCTTGGGGTCGTGTAGAAAATCCGAAGAAAGTATTCCAGGTTGGTGACAAATTAAATGTCCTGATCAAAGATATCAACGATACAAAGATTGCGTTAAGCCTCAAGTTCCCAGAGACAAACCCATGGGCAAATGCTTCTGAGACTTATGCAGTTGGCAAAGTGATCGAAGGAAAGGTTGCAAGAATGACAGACTTCGGAGCATTCGTAGAACTTGCACCAGGCGTAGATGCACTGCTTCATGTTTCTCAGATTTCCAGAGCACATGTGGACAAACCATCTGATGTTCTGTCTGTAGGACAGGTAGTCGAAGCCAAGATTGTTGATCTTAACGAAGCTGAGAAAAAGATCAGCTTGAGCATGAAAGCATTAGAACCGGCTGAAGAAGCGGTAGAAGGCGGAGAAGTCAGTGAGGATGTTACAGAAGAATAATTCAAAACATCATAGCGAAAATAGATGAGATAGAGGCTGGTAGGCCTCTATCTTTTATATGTTAAAAAAACAACGAACTGTTTGTGAAAATATACAATGGAATATTCTGATTGACTGGAAAAATTGTGTGTTTTCATGTATAGTATAGAAAGAGTTAAAAGGAAGGAAGGAAAAAGGAATGGCATTGTTGACATTTAAGGGTGGTATTCATCCTGATGATGGCAAAAACCTTGCAAAAGACAAGGCGATTGTTGAAGTGGCACCAAAAGGGGATCTTGTATATCCAATCTCCCAGCATATCGGTGCGCCTGCCAATCCAGTTGTAGCGGTTGGCGACCATGTTTTAAAAGGCCAGATGATAGCGGAAGCCGGCGGATTTGTATCTGCACCGATTTACGCGTCAGTTTCTGGTACCGTTAAGGCGATTGCTCCACATTTGAACCCTACCGGAGGTACGGTGAACAGTATTGTGATCGAGAATGACGGTGAATACAAGGAAGTAGAGTATCCGGAAGTGAAGCCTGTAGACGAGATGACAAAAGAAGAGATTCTTAACATCATTGGTCAGGCAGGTGTTGTAGGTATGGGAGGTGCGGGATTCCCGACGAAGGTAAAACTGTCACCGAAAGAGCCGGATAAGATTGATTACATTATCGCAAACTGTGCAGAGTGTGAGCCATATATTACTGCAGACTATAGATGTATGCTGGAAATGCCGGAGAAGCTTGTGGGCGGTCTTAAGATTGTGTTGAAATTATTCGATAACGCAAAGGGTATTCTGGCAGTGGAAGATAACAAACCGGATTGTATCGAGAAGTTAAAAGAGCTTGTCAAAGACGAACCGCGTGTGGAGGTTTTGGCGCTTAAGACAAAATACCCACAGGGTGGTGAGCGTCAGTTGATCTATGCTACAACCGGAAGAGCAATCAATTCAGCGATGCTTCCGGCAGATGCAGGTTGTGTAGTAGATAACGTTGCAACACTGATCAGCATTTATCAGGCAGTGTCAGAAGGAAAGCCTTCTATGGAACGTATTGTTACTGTCAGCGGTAACGCAGTAAATGAACCGGGTAACTTCAAAGTTCCGTTTGGTATAAATCAGGCTGAACTTGTAGAAGCGGCAGGCGGTTTCAAGAGCGAGCCGGAGAAGCTGATCTCCGGTGGACCGATGATGGGATTTGCAATGTTTACACTGGATGTACCAGTGACAAAAACTTCTTCATCCATTCTCGGATTTACCAAAGATGAAGTTGCAAAATATGAACCGACAGCATGTATTAACTGTGGACGATGTGTAGAGGCCTGCCCAAGCAGACTGATTCCATCAAGACTTGCAGATTATGCAGAGCATCACGATGAAGCAGCATTTATAAAGCATGAAGGACTGGAATGTATGGAATGTGGCTCCTGTAGTTTTGTATGTCCTGCAAAGCGTCCATTGAAACAGGCAATTGGTTCTATGCGTAAGATCGCATTGGCAAATCGCAAGAAGAAATAACAATTTAGAGAAAGAGGAAGAGGTGAACAAACGTGAGTGAAAACAAATTGAAAGTGTCATCTTCACCACATATACGTTCCAAAGTTACCACAGGAAATATCATGCTTATGGTAACCATTGCACTGTTGCCGGCTTCTGCCTTTGGTGTATGGAACTTTGGACTGCCGGCCCTTGTCATGCTGCTTAGCACGACTATATCCGCAGTTCTGACTGAATACATATATGAAAAA
>ENA-OWPD01002278-OWPD01002278.1-human-gut-metagenome-genome-assembly--contig:-NODE-2278-length-11197-cov-10.740172_pt1 | contig 11197 bp, 7 predicted proteins | sample MGYA00248262_ERZ651842 | MGnify/ENA primary metagenome ERZ651842 (study PRJEB26924, sample SAMEA4378253) | human gut metagenome | biome: human gut; feature: human-associated habitat; material: faeces... | reverse complement strand
TCATCAGGTAGAGGGAGATTAATTCTGCAATATTTGCATCATCATCCACAATCAGAATCCTCTGCTTCTCTGCCATGCTATAGTTCCTCCTTGCTGCTGATTTCTACTTAAATGTCACAACGGTTACGCCTGAATCGCCTTCTCCAAACTGGCCCAGGCGGAATTCCTTTACATATTTGAGCTGGCGCAGGCGCTTGTGCACCGCGTTCTTAAGGGCTCCGGTTCCACGGCCATGGACCACGCGCACTGTCTGGAGATGGGCCAGATAGGCGTCGTCCAGATATTTTTCCATGGCAGGCACTGCCTCGTCCACAGTCATGCCTATGAGGTTGACCTCAGCGGACACAGTGGAGGATTTGGACATCTTAATCTGGCTGCTGCCGCTTCCCTTGCCTCTGGCGGCCTTTCCACCATAGCTTATGGAACTTCCGTCTCCCAGTGTGGCGCTTATGTCCTTTTCATTAAGAAGCTCTAAATCCCGGATATTCACCAGGGAACGGAGAATGCCCATCTGGACATATAAATCGCCTCTGGCATTGGGCAGGGTGCTTACGGTGCCTTTCAGGTTCATGGACAGCACTTTGACACCGTCCCCTATTTTCAGTTTCTTGGGCGAGATGGGCTGGCTGGGTCCCTTTGGTTTCACGGTCAGCTTTTCATCTGTTTTCTTTAACTGGTCCCTGAGCCTGGCGCGTTCTGCTTCCAGTTCCTTGCCCACGCCTGAGCTGGCAGCCAGCTTGTTAATCTGCTTAATGGTCTGGTCCGCGGTTTCTTTGGCCTCCCGCAGGATGCGCTGGGCTTCCTCGGTGGCATTTTTAAGAATCTTGTCCTTGCGCTCGTCCAGGCGCTCTTCCTTCTGGGTCAAACGGTTTTTTAAGGAGGCAATTTCATCCTTATAGGCGTTGATTTCAGCCTGTTCCTTCTCAATGGTCAGCCTGCTGGATTCCAGACTGGTTAACAGATCCTCAAAGGACTCATCCTTGGCCTCCAGATGGGATTTTGCGTCGTCAATGATATATCCGGGCAGCCCCAGCTTCTGGGAAATGGCAAAGGCATTGCTCTTGCCGGGAATACCGATGAGTAACCGGTAAGTGGGCTGCAGGGTTTCCACATTGAATTCGCAGCATGCATTTTCCACCCCGGGCGTGCTGAGGGCAAATACCTTCAGTTCGCTGTAATGGGTGGTGGCCATGGTGCGGCACTTCATGTTGTGCAGGAAGGAGAGGATGGCAATGGCCAGGGCCGCTCCCTCTGTAGGATCCGTACCCGCGCCCAGCTCGTCAAAAAGACAGAGGGACCGGGAATCGGCTTCATTTAAAATGCGCACAATATTAGTCATATGGGCGGAAAAGGTACTTAAGCTCTGTTCAATGCTCTGTTCATCCCCGATGTCCGCGAATACCTGGTCAAATACAGCCAGCTCCGATCCCTCCCACGCAGGGATGTGAAGCCCGGACTGCCCCATAAGGGTAAACAGGCCCACTGTTTTTAAGGAAACAGTCTTGCCGCCTGTATTTGGGCCGGTGACGATTAGCAGGTCAAACTCCCTGCCCAGCCATACGTTGATAGGTACAACGGCCTGGGGATTCAAAAGGGGATGGCGTCCGTCCTTGATATGGATATAGCCTTTGTCATTGAACACAGGGGCGCTGCACTTGTAATGGCGGGCCAGGCCTGCCTTGGCAAAAATAAAGTCCAGCTGCGCCAAAAGCTCCATGTCCATGCGAAGCTCCTCTGTACAGGGCGCTGCCTGATTGCTCAGGGAGGCCAAAACCGCTTCGATTTCCTTTTGCTCCTGTATCTCCAGTTCCCGCATCTCATTGTTCAGCCGGATAATGGCCATGGGCTCAATGAAAAGGGTGGAACCAGTGGCTGACTGGTCGTGGACCATTCCGGATACCTGGTTTTTGTATTCTGACTTTACCGGAAGGCAGTAACGTCCGTCCCTCATGGTGATAACTGCGTCCTGAAGATAGGAGCGGTTGGAGTTGAGGATGGAGTTTAACTGGGTGTGGATGCGGTCAGCTGTCACCTTCATGGAACGGCGCACATGGGATAATCCCGGACTGGCATCATCCGCAACCTCGTCCTCAGAGAGGATGCAGCGTTTGATTTCATTGTTCAGAGGGGTCAGCGGCTCCAGTCCCGCAAACAGGGGTTCCAGGGAGTCGAAGTCATCCTGGGGTTCGCCGGTTCCCCTTGGGTCATCTTCCCCGTCATGGCGTCCGTAGGCCTTGGCTCTGGCTGCCACGGTCAGGAGGGAGCTTATGGAGAGCAGTTCGGGTATGCTTAAGGAACTGCCGATATCCAGGCGTTTCAGGGAATCTCCGATATCCCTGATACCTGAAAATGACACGGAACCTTTGAGACGGATCCGTGTCACTGCATCCGTAGTCTGTGCCTGCCAGGTGCGCACTTCTTCCAAATCAGAGGAAGGAGAGAGGTTCTGGCAGAGGGCCTTTCCGAGAGGAGAAGCCGCATATTCTGTGAGCTGGTTTATGATTTTATCATATTCTAAAGTTTTTAACGCTTTCTGATTCATTGATTTCACCTGTGATTTCCGTAAAAATGCTGGATTTAAAAGGACTTTTTCCCAAAAGCCGACATTTAAATTATACCATAAAAAACGATATTTACTATCTTTTTTACTATCTTTTCATATATAAAATCTTGCATAATACTGGGAAGAAACGTATAATAGAGGGTAAGAGTCTTCGCAAGGAGGAGTACTATGGCGGATAAACGTGCTGACCAGCATAGAGATTTAGACCGGCAGGACCAGACTCCGGACAAGTCCCATCGCTTTATTAATGAGAAGATTGTCCGGCAGCCAATGACCAGACGGCAGATTGCCCGGAAAATCCTGTTGACCATTTTTTGTGCCGTTCTGTTTGGCGTGTTGTCGGCCATTTGTTTTGTTGTGAGCAGACCTGTGGCTGAGAGGATTTTAGGTCAGGAGACTCCTGAGGAGAGCAGCCAGATTACCATACCAAAGGATGAGCCGGAAACCACGGCTCCTGCGGCGGCAGAGACTGAGCCCACAGAACCGGCCATGACCGAGGCAGTGGATGAGATGGTACGCTCTGAGATGGAGAAATACCGTTATTCCATTGATGATTTGAATAAACTGTACAGCAATCTTCGCACCATTGCCAGTGACGCGGATGACAGTCTGGTGGTGGTCCATTCCATTCAGCATGAGAAGGACTGGTTTGACAATCCCATCGAGACATCAGGACAGTTCTCCGGAGTGGTCATAGCCAGGACCCGCACTGAGATACTGATTCTCACGCCGGACAAGGCTGTGGAGGCAGCTGATTCCATTGAGGTAGCGTTTCCGGACGGAACTATGATGGCCGGAATCGTGAAGCAGAGCGATACCATTATGGGACTGTCTGTGGTAAGCGTGGACGCGGGCCAGATGGACAGCGAGCAGTTTAAGAAGGTGGAGGCCATCAAGCTGGGCAACTCTTACGGGGTAAAGCAGGGCGACATGGTGGTGGCTATCGGCGCGCCGGCGGGTATTGTCCATTCCAGCGATTATGGAAATATATCCTATGTGGTGCGCAATGTCCATACGGTGGACGGCAGCTCCAGGGTGTTCTATACCAGCGCCAGCGGAGACGCGGAGGCGGGAACATTTCTCCTGAATACTTCGGGTGAGCTCATCGGGTGGGTCACGGACAAATACGACGAGGATGGAGTGTGCAGGATGACCACAGTGGTGGCCATATCTGACTATAAAGGTATACTGGAAATGATGAGCAACGGTATCCCGGCCCCGTATTTCGGCATCAAGGGCCAGGAAGTGAGCCAGGCCATGGCGGACAGCGGAATGCCTTCCGGTATTTATGTGATATCGGCAGTGACAGACGGCCCTGCATACAACGCAGGCATACAGCCAGGGGATATCATCACATGGATGAACGGCGAGAAGGTGGGAAGTCTGAAGGATTTCCAGAACCAGGTGGAAAGCCTGCACGCAGGAGATAAGATTAAGGTGGCGGTCCTGAGAAACGGCAAGGATGAATATACGGAAATTGAGTTTTCGGTGACGGTTGGCGCCAGGTAGCGGCTGGGCTTTTGAAAGGAATTGGAGCCGGGCAGAGATGACAGCCGGAGAGGTTGATACCCGGCGGCGGCAGTGGACAGGCGGCAGTGGACAGGCGGCAGTTTGCGCCAGGTAATGTAAGAAGTCAGGCAAAGGGGCCAGGCAGTGTTAACCGCCTGGCTGCGTTGCTGTCAGGGAGTGGAATGAATGGAACTGATGGCGGTATGAATGGCGGTATGAATTGCCAGGCGTATAGACAGGGTAATCATTGGGTTTTTCAAGTGGGTTTTAAAAGTGGATTTATAAAATAGGTTTATAAAATAGGTTTATAAAATAGAAAGAAGAGGAAAATTGAACATGAGATATATCGACACCTTCAGGGAAGGTATGCACATTGCAGATGTGTACCTGTGTAAGAACAAGCAGATTGCCCTCACGAAGAATGGCAAGGAATACGGCAATCTGGTAATGCAGGACAAGACAGGTACCATTGACGCCAAAATATGGGATTTGGGTTCTCCCGGAGTCGGGGAATTTGAGACCATGGATTACGTTCATGTGGAGGCGGATGTGACCCTGTTCCAGAGCTCCTTTCAGCTGAATGTACGCCGGATACGCAGGGCGCAGGAGGGAGAGTATGTGGAGGCAGATTACCTGCCGGTGTCAAAGAAGGATATAAAGAAAATGTACGAGGAGCTGCTGGGATACATAAGAAGTGTGAAGAATCCCTATCTTCAGAAGCTGCTGAGCGGCTATTTTGTGGAGAACGCGGTATTTGCAAAGGCGTTCCAGTTCCATTCCGCGGCTAAAACCGTGCATCACGGATTCGTTGGCGGCCTGCTGGAACACACGCTCAGTGTGACAAAGCTGTGTGATTACTATGCCGGATATTATCCGATGATTAACCGTGATTTGCTGCTGACAGCAGCTATCTTCCACGATGTTGGTAAGACCAGGGAACTTTCACGCTTCCCGGAGAATGATTATACCGACGATGGACAGCTTCTGGGCCATATTATCATTGGTACTGAGATGGTGGGTGAAAGCATCCGCTCTATACCGGGATTCCCGGAGAAGCTGGCTACAGAGCTTAAACACTGTATTCTGGCCCATCACGGGGAATTAGAGTACGGCTCCCCCAAGAAGCCGGCGCTTTTGGAGGCATTGGCCCTCAACTTTGCCGATAATACGGATGCCAAGATGGAGACCATGATAGAGGCGCTGCAGTCCGGCGGGGAGAATAAAGGATGGCTGGGATACAACAGGCTGCTGGAGTCTAATATCAGAAAGACAACGGAATAGGCGTTAAGGTTGGATAATATAGAGAAATAACAGGACCGAATATATAAGGCTGAAAACATTTAGTTTGGGTACGGGATTGCAGGATGTGTCCTTGACCAGTGTGTTTTCGGCCTTTTGTGATAATGGGGGCGGGGATGGGATAGCGGGATGGTGGCATGAGATAGCGGGATGGTGGGATGGGATAGCGGGACGATGAGATAAAATAATGGGTTGAAAAAATCGAGAGCAATAATAGAGCATAATAACAGTTTGAATACAGGACAGGTGAAATGGTATGGAAAAGAATCAGGAATTTATTGTTACAATAGAGGATATGAATGAGGACGGAGCAGGTGTGGGAAAAGTGGATGGCTATATCTGGTTTGTCAAGGATGCTGTGATTGGCGACGTGGTGCGGGCAAAGGCCATGAAGATGAAGAAATCTTATGGATTTGCCAGGCTCATGGAAGTTATGGAACCGTCAGCCTCCCGTGTCATTCCATCATGCCCGGTAGCAAGGCAATGCGGAGGCTGTCAGCTTCAGGCCATGAGTTATGAAGAACAGCTGAAATTTAAAGAGCGGAAGGTGATGAATAATCTGATTCGTATAGGCAAATTTGATGAGGATGAGATTCATATGCTTCCTATTATGGGGATGGAGGAGCCCTGGAGATACAGGAACAAGGCCCAGTTCCCTTTTGGAAAAGATAAGGACGGAAATGTAATTGCCGGATTCTATGCAGGGCGGACACATGCCATTGTTGAAGCAGAGGACTGCCTGTTGGGAGTTGAGGAGAATAGGGAGATTCTGGATATTGTAAAGCAGTTTATGAAGGAAATGAAGATAGAGCCCTATGATGAGCTCTCACATAAGGGATTGGTGAGGCATGTTCTGATTCGGAAGGGATTTAAGACAGGCGAAATTATGGTTTGTCTGGTGATAAATGGAAACAAGCTTCCCGGTAAAGAGCGGCTGGTGGAGATGCTGACTGGTGGGGATGGGGTTAAAGGCATGACCAGTATTTCCTATAGTGTGAATCAGGAAAAAACGAACGTAATAATGGGGAAGGAGATTGTGAACCTTTATGGACCTGGATATATTTCAGATTATATTGGAAATGTGAAATATCAGATATCGCCGCTTTCATTCTACCAGGTAAACCCTGTACAGACAGAACGGCTTTATGGGACAGCGCTGGAGTATGCCGGACTTACGGGAAATGAGATTGTTTGGGATTTGTATTGCGGAATCGGCACTATTTCATTATTCCTGGCTCAGAAGGCTAAAAAAGTGTATGGTGTGGAGATTGTGCCCCAGGCCATAGAGGATGCCAGGAGGAATGCAGAAATAAACGGCATTCATAATGCGGAGTTTTTTGTGGGAAAGGCCGAGGAAGTACTGCCGGAGCAGTTTGAAAAGAATCATGTCCATGCGGATGTGATTGTAGTAGACCCGCCTAGAAAAGGGTGTGATGCGGTTTGTCTGGATACTATACTCAAAATGAGGCCGGAACGGGTGGTTTATGTCAGCTGTGACTCGGCTACGCTGGCCAGGGATTTAAGGTACTTGGCAGATGGGGGGTATGTCGTGGAGAGAGGGAAGTGTTGTGATATGTTTCCGGGGACGGTGCATTGTGAGGTTTGTATGGAATTGGGGCGGAATAAACAGTAGAAAATGTAATATGTGAGATTAGGAAATGTTTAGGTGATATTTTAAAATAAACACATAAATAAGGATCTTAGGAGGAAGAAAAATGAGTTTAATTCCAAGTGGTTTAAGTATACAAGAGGCATATCGCCGATATAGAAACGGTCAAATTATTGTTAATAGGAAATATCAGAGAAAATTAGTATGGACACAGAATGAGAAAAGAATGCTTATTGATAGTATATTACACGAATATCCGATACCTCTAATTCTGTTTGCTGAAACACAAAGTGAATCAGGGCCTGTATATGAAATTTTGGATGGTATGCAAAGGCTCAATGCAATTTTTGATTTTATTGAAAATAAATTTGATATTGAAGGTAGATATTTTGATGTAAACCAGTTGGCGCGTGCAAAGCAACTTAAAAATGAAGGTATTATTGAAGTGGCGGAACAGGGAGGGTTCTTAGAAGAAAATAAATGTGCTAATTTTTTGGATTATCAATTAGCTGTAACTTCATACCAAGTAATGAGTGAAGAAACAATCATTGAAGTATTTGGAAGAATAAATTCAGGAGGAAAGCGTTTGAGTAATCAAGAACGTAGACAAGCAGGGGTTACCTCCAAATTTTCTGATGTAGTTAGAAGTATATCGGCAGAAATTAGAGGAGACGCTACAGCGGAATCTGTTTTACTATATAATATGCCAGAAATCAGTATTGGAAGCAATAGAGTTAATGATACATATGGGTTAAAAGCTGAAAATACATTTTGGGTTAAACAAGGGGTGTTGGCAATTCAAAATCTTAGAGACAGTGAAGATGAGGAAATGCTGGCAGATATTGTTATATCTGTTATTTTTGATAAACCATTTGCGCGTAGTAAGGAATTATTAGATGATGCGTATTCCTTAAATTCTCCGTTATCAGTAGATATTGAACATGCATTAATAAGATATAAAAAGGAAAAATTGATTTCAGATATTAAAAACACATTTTCTGTTTTGAAAAATACAATAGAAAGTGTAAGTAATGAGGAAAATTTCCTGAGAAAAACCTTATATCCTGATTCAAGAAGTCCCATTAAAAATGCGTTTTATACTTTATTTATGGCATTCTATAATTTATTAGTAAAAGAGGATTTATCGCCATGTGATAACAATCTTTTATTTGAAAACTTAAAAAATCTCCAATCTAAAATAAAAATGAGTACACATTATACAAACGTTGAAGATCGTAAAAGAAATATAGCATTAACGGAGGGACTAATAAGAGGAACTTTTGTAAAAAAAGAACCATCTTCTTTGAATCATGGTGCAGGTTTAGCTTTAGACTTTGAAAATTCCATACGTAGGTCCAGAATTGAAACACCAAGATATGAATTTAAACAAGGCTTTTTAAGATTATCAGAGGATCGTAAGTATGATAAGAAGTTGGAAAATCAAATTATTTATACTATATGTGCAATGGCCAATATAGGACCAGATACTGAGGGTTATATATATATTGGTGTGGCTGATAAAGAAAGCGATTCTGAAAGGATTAAAACGTTGGACGGTATAGAACCGATAAAGATATCAAATCATTTTGTAGTTGGTGTTGATAGAGAGGCTAAGCTATTAGGAGTTTCGGTAGAAAACTATTGTAGAAAAGTATTGAGTATTATCCAGGAATCAAAATTATCAGAAGACTTAAAGATATCCGTATTGTCTAAAATTGATATTATAGATTATAAAGGATTAACAATTATTAGAATATGTGTTCCGAAACAGAATGAACTTTCATATTGTGGGGATGATGTTTATATACGTCAATATAATAACACTATAAAATTGGAGACAGCTAAAGAAATTTTAGCGGTAAATATGACATTTTTAAAAAGATAAAAATATTAGATAACTTACAATAATAGTGAATTAAACAAAAATTATGAAAATGTCAGTGATATAGTTGTTACAAAAAATCTGAAAGAAGAGGATATATATAGAAAGTATTGTCCTGTTGTAAAAGAGGATTAAAGGATGACGTAGGGAATTTGGAGAAGGTGGTATTATGAAGTGCAAAGGCATTTTTGTTTTATGAAAGTGTACTGGTTCTAGAATGTTTACGTATATTCAACTAGCAATAACATTACTTTTCTATATATACATCAATATATAAGCTTAAAAATATATGGTATAGTCTTTATGTGTTTATAGATTAGTTAGAAAATGGTTTACAGAGAATATAAAATGCTGGTTTGATAAGTGTTGTGGTGGAGATCCACCAAGGGAAAACCATACCTTTCGTACATCATTATTATCCACTCACCACATGTGGAAGATTGTTGCCAATTGTCGAAAATAAGAAATAGCTAATCAGTAGAAATGACAATTACAAAAAATAGTAAATGAAAACGTTTTTCAAACATAGGGAGCAGGCATAGTTTTTTAGTTATAATTTATAAAATGATTAATGACGTTTTCTGATAAAAAAGACTAGAAAATGTGATAGAATAAGTATAACGTAAAGTTAATAGATTAAAGCTTCCAAAAGTGATAGAAACTATGATTTATTTGGAGGTTGTGAATAGTTTTAATCAAGAAAATGAAAAAGAGTATAGACAAAGATGGATGTGGAGAGCTTCGAATAATTCTACAGCGATACAGGATTTGCTAAAGGATTGTATGGAAACAGAAGACATATTTGATATTGATTCGATTTGGCAAGTTGTAAATAAGAAATTCACAAATCAAGAAAATTGAAAGAAGCGTTGTGTGTAATATGGAATATGATGAAAATATCATAAAAGATAATGTGAAGAAAATAGATGCTTATGAAAAACAGTTGATAATTTGTTATGCTGAAAAAGGGAGATGCCAAATGTACCAACGATATAGATTCAAAAATGTTTTAGACATGCAAAATAATTAAGACAGGGTTGTTTAATGGATAAGAAGGAAATTGTTTTATTTACAGATGGCAATGTTGCGTTAGAAGTACCCATAACGCCGGAACAGGATACCGTTTGGTTAAACCGTAATCAGATGGCCGAATTATTTGAGCGTGATGTAAAAACGATTGGAAAACATGTTAACAATGCGCTGAAAGAGGAGTTGCAGGATCAGACCGCAACTGTCGCAAATTTTGCGATAGTTCAAAAAGAAGGGGAAAGATCCGTAGTGAGGCAGGTTGCTCACTATAATTTGGATGTTATTATTTCCGTAGGGTATCGAGTAAAATCTAAACGTGGCATCGCATTCCGCAAATGGGCAAATAAAGTTCTTCGCGATTACATAGTAAAAGGCTATGCAGTCAATGATAACCGCATGAATCAATTAAAAGAGGTGATGCGGATTATGAAACGGACAGAAGAACAGTTGGATGCAAAACAGATTTTATCAGTGATTGAAAAATATAGCTTAGCTCTGGACTTGTTGGATGCATATGACCATCAAAATATGAAGAGGCCAGAAGGTGGGAATACTATTTATATACTCTCTTACGAAGAGTGTCGGAAAGTAATTGACAGTATGGGCTTTGGAGAATCCAATGATGTTTTCGGTAATGAGAAGGATGATTCTTTTAAGGGAAGTATTGGGGCGATTTACCAGACCTTTGCAGGCCAGGAAGTTTATCCGTCTTTGGAAGAAAAAGCAGCAAATTTGTTATACTTTATTACAAAGAATCATTCTTTTTCGGATGGGAATAAAAGGATTGCTGCTGCTATTTTCTTATATTTTATGGATAGAAATCAGGCGCTGTTTCTGGATGATGAAAAGATAATTTCTGATCATACTTTGGTAGCTTTGACAATTATGATTGCGGAATCAAGGCCAGAGGAAAAAGAAATGATGATTAGTGTAATCATGAATTGTCTAAAGTGATTAAAAAGTGGGAGTGTCCGCATAAAATTTGATATATTAGGGCATAACCTTTAAGCCGCCAGAACTGCTGGCTTTGAAAAAATGGGGTGTGTGGGGTTGTGTATTAGAAACGGGTGTTACTCTGCCTGCTCCAAGTTTCGCAGGCACTCTTTGACCTTGCCATAATAAATGCGGAGGAACTTATTCGCTGCGGCGGTCATGTAAACATAGTAAGGCTTTCCTTGTACCCGCTTTTTATCAAGAAAACGATATACCGAATCGTCCTCAGGGGCATTCTGGAGCAGCGTCGTCATGATCTGAAATAAGGTCTTGCGCAGCCTGGCAGAGCCAACTTTTGAAGCCCTGTTGCTCT
>ENA-OWPD01002277-OWPD01002277.1-human-gut-metagenome-genome-assembly--contig:-NODE-2277-length-11204-cov-15.193919_pt1 | contig 11204 bp, 17 predicted proteins | sample MGYA00248262_ERZ651842 | MGnify/ENA primary metagenome ERZ651842 (study PRJEB26924, sample SAMEA4378253) | human gut metagenome | biome: human gut; feature: human-associated habitat; material: faeces... | reverse complement strand
AGAACTTGTTGCAGACACGTGACAACAGCGTAGCGCAGTCCGACATCGTTGACGGCCGCCCGGTGTATTACTTTGAGGGTTACAAGATTAACGAACTGAGACACGTTTCTAACGCTGCAACGGTTGACGGTTTGGACACCGCGTTTATCGCGTTCACTCCGAAAGACAATATTCAGATTGCACTGGAAAGCGCCGGTACCGTTATCGCTCCGTTCATCCAGGACGCAAAGAGCAGAAACTACTACTCACAGACTTTGTTTGCTGCTGATGCTATGTTGGTAGCTCCCGAGAAGATGCAGTTGTGGTTGACCGCAAGAGCATAAATAAAATCATTTACTAATTAAAGGGGTTGGGATATTAACCCGACCCCTTTTTTAATTCAAATAATATGGGAAAAAGTTGCATTTTAAAACTTTCGAGTGCGTCCAGGGTCGAGGTAGGCTGCACGATTCCGCAAGTCGGGGTTAAAAACATATACCTAATGTACGCGGAGGACGTTACGTTTACAGTCAACGGGAGTGGGCAAATGGTAACTGCTGCGTTCGCAGCAGGCACGAGTTCTACCAAAGTGGAAGGGTACAAACAAAATATTCAAGTTACAGCATCCGCATTATCAACGGACGCGGCTAACAAATTGGCTGTCTCAATTACGTTTAAGCTTCCAGCACAGTACGAGGATTTCACCCGGGCAGTACTAATAGGGAAATTTTACGTACTTGTTGAGCACAACGATGGGCGTTATCAGATAACCGGGTTACAGGCACCTTTGGAGTGTACGAGCTATGAGTACGACAGTAATTCCGGGGCCGGATTCGCCACGGTAACACTTTCTAACCCCGAGGGCGCGCCCGGTGGGTATCTGATAACGGCGCTTACTTCGGCGGTGAATACAATAATCTCTAAATCAGTTTAATTATGGCATGTATTACAAAATTGGCAAACGCAATTGCCTATGATTGCGACAGCGGCTCGACTGGTTTAGTCAGCGCGATTATTATTAATAAAGCGGATATCGCAGGTTTTTCACTTGATAACGGTACAATGACGGTTTCGGGGGTCACTTTGGCGGCCGGGGCAAAGGCATATAAAATCGACACCGTTAAGCGTTCACTCGTTTTATCTACCGCTCTAAAAGTTAACGAAGGCGCACCGAACGCGTATTCGCATTCCGCTACGTTGGTATATACCGGAATATTGGATGCCGCGGGGCGTAAACTTGTGACGGCACTTACTAACGGGTCTTTCGTGATTGTGGCTAAAACGGCTACGCTTGCGGCTCCGCGCATCTACGGACTGTATTACGGGCTATCCGCTACGGCAATAGATAACAATTCGCACGAAAACGGTAACTGGACTACGTTCACTTTGGAGACACCCGAAAACGTTATCGGCGAGGATTCTGTAGCTATGGCAGTGGCAGACTACGATGCCCTTTATAATGCGGCAGTAGGATAGTAATTAACTAAAAAAGAAAGGAAAAATAATATGGCATGTATTGGAAATATAGCTTCGAGCTTGGCGATGCCTTGCGGCGCTCCTAATAGCGGCGGTATGGGCAAACCCGTATCTGCAAAGATTCTAAACGCTTCGGATATAGCGAGTTTTACGGTATCTTCCGGGGTGGCTACCATTACGCGGAAACCTGCTGCGGTGGGTGCTGACGTAACGGCTGTTAATAATGCTCTCACTGTGTCGGTGGGGCTTAAATCGCAGGATTTAATACCGGGCGCGTATGATGTATCTATTACGTTTAAGAACTTCGGGTTTCAAACCGAAATTGGGTTTGTTACAATGGGGGCTGTGGGCGACCGTTCGCGTGCAGTATTAGTTATCGCTGTAGGCGGTGTTTACCGGGTTTATGGCTTGGGCGCTCCCTTGGTTTGTACTGAACTTGCGGGGGATTCTACGGCAAGCGACTATTACACATATACGTATGGCGTAGAGGACTGGCAGGTAGGCACGACCATTCACAGCATAACAAAAGCAGATTACGACGCGTTATCTAAGCCGGCACCGGCACCAGCACCATAAGAATAATAAATCAAAAAGAAAATGGCAGAAAAATTAACTAATAATACGGAGCAGGGCGAAAGCACTGCTCCCGTTGTTGTTGAACCGAAGGTTGCAACATTACAAGAAAAGTTAGACGCGTATTTCGCAATGACCGGGCTAAAACTTGACCCGAATTGCCACATGGATATGGAATATTTATCTTTGTGGTATGAAACGAAGTATTTAACTAAGGTAGTTTACAGATGGGCAATGAAGCCCGGCGCGCGTATCGTGCATTACGTTGATGGTGTCGTGTATAAGAGCGCGAACATGACCGACGCAATTGCGGAACGCCTTATGAATGAAAACCCGGCTTATGCTGAATGCTTCGTAGAAATCAATAAAGAGGAGAATTAAATATGATAGGTTACAGACGTTTCGCGCTTGTTGTCGAAAAAGCGCTTAAGTTGTCCGCTAATACGGGCGATAAGATTATTAACTACGGAGACGGCAACTTATATCCGCAGGAGATAGCAGAACTTATATACGCTTCCAAGACAGCTACGGCGGCGGTTGAGAAAATGACCGAGAACATTATTTGTGAAGGCTTCAAAAACGAAGATTTCGCGGCAATAACAAACGGGAACGGCTGTAACATGGACGATGTTTTAGAGGCTACGGCAAACGATGTCGCACGTTTTAGGGGCTGGGCTTGGATAGTCCAATATGGTTTGACACCCGAGGGCTACAAGCCCCTAAACGTGTACAACGTTCCGTTTGAGTATGTCCGCGCCGAGATGAACGACAACTATTTGAAAGACCCAGCCATAAAGAGATGGCGCGTTTTCAATAACTGGGACAGACAGAACGTCAAGGCAACAAGCAGCGCGCAGAACTCCACGGTATACCCGACCTATGACCCGGAAAACTTTGCAGCAGAAGTAGAGGAGTGCGGCGGTATTGAAAACCATAAGGGGCAGCTACTATATGTGAACCTTGGAACAACGCGCCCGTATCCCCTTAGTACGTTCCACTCGGTACGAAACGAGATGGGCGCGGAGGATAAGAACGGAAAATACGTTAACCGTACTTTGGGTAGAGGCTTCCACATGTGTAGTATCGTGTCACACGGTGATTTCGAGAACGAGCAGGCACAACAAGAATTCCGCGATACGTTAGCCGAAATGATGGGTAGCGAGAACGCCGGTTCAGTTCTTACTGTAAGGGATGAAAACGTAGCCACGGACAAACCATTTATCAAGGTTGACCAATTAGGCAGCCCGATAGATAGGGAGCTGTACAAGGCTTATGTGGAACCCCTTAGAAAGGACATCGCTATATCGGCATATAACATTCCGTTACCCCTTATTGATAGCTCGCTAATGACCTATTCTAACGCTTCGGGCGAGGTTATAAAGGAGCTGCAAAAGGTTTATCGCAATAGCTTGCAAAAGATACGCCAGCGCATTTCACGCGAGTTGTACCAAGTGTTCGGGGTTGACCCGTCAGTTACAGAAATTAATAATAAATTTGAAGAAGAAGATGGCATACCCGATAGCGTTGTTCCGCCAGTTGTTTGAGATAGCGACGGACGTTAAAGACAACAAAATAGAAAAAGCATTCTTTGAGGCAGACCTACTCGATATATTGCCGCAGATTGACAGCATGTATGAGGCTGTTCCGGGGCAATATATCCCGGACGGGTCTAACTTCGCAGGACTTGAAAAGGTTATTTGCTACTACGCGTTCGCGCGGTATTTGCAGATAGCAGACCAAAACAGTACGAGCACGGGCATGAAGATTCAGACCTACGGCGGCTCGGTAGTTGTTCCAGATACAAGCAAGGTTAAAAGGTTTGAAGCCGAACGGGGCAAGGCAGACCTTTTTATAGAGCCGTTGATTCGCCAAATGAAGGCGGACGGTTTTATAAAGACATGCACTGTATTGAATACCCGTATCGGGTTAATCAAGTGATAGAACAATTAGAAACCTATTTCCGTATGTTCTTTGCTGTTACCGTTCTAACAGTAGTTACGGATATACGGGACTTTATTTTTTTAACGGTTATCGTTACCGCGTTGAACTGGCGGGTAGGCTATTTGGCAGATAGGGCAAAAGGAAAGCCCTACAAGCACAAAAAGACCATGCAGGCGGTTAAGGAGTTGTTCCTAACCAATGCAATTTTATTCTTTGTAGCCCTAACGTGCAACATGTTGGAGCCTGGGATAGATTATCAGCTTTTAGTTAAAGCGCTCACGGGTATATTCCTTATTATATACGCGCGTAACATAACAAGAAACCTTAGGGTAGTTCAGCCGGGAAATGAATTCGTGAAGGTGCTAAACAGCATAGCGAATAGCAAGTATTTCCAACTCAAGAAAAAGATTAAGGACGGCGAATTTGAAATACCCTTAGAAGAAAAGGAGAAAGAAGATGGCGAACAGCAGTAAATTAATACCGTTCATCCTACAGTGGGAAGGCGGTTTCGTTAACGACCCGGATGACCTCGGGGGCGCAACAAACAAAGGTATCACTATAGGCACATTCACCGAATACAAGAAGCGGAAGGGGCAAAAAGCCCCAACCGTTAATGACTTAAAAAACATATCCGATGCCGAATGGCACGATGTATTCAAGTCCTTGTATTGGGACAGTTGGAAAGCCGATGAGATTAAAAACCAATCAGTAGCCAATATCTTAGTTGATTGGGTTTGGGCTTCCGGTTCGCATGGTATAAAGCGCCCGCAACGTCTTTTGGGCGTGAAGGCGGACGGTATCGTAGGTAAACAGACCATTGCAGCCCTTAACGCTATGGACGCGGCTACGCTCTTTAAAATGATTAAAGACGATAGAGCAAAGTTCATCGACGAGATATGCAAGGCGAGACCCAAAAACGAGAAATACCGCAAAGGATGGATGAACCGTATTAATGCAATTCGCTATGAGTAAACTACAAAAGATAATTATAGGCTTTGCAGTCCTTATGGTGCTGTTTGGTGCAATAACCAAGATGGTAGACACCATAAGGAAGCAAAGAGCCGAAATAGGACGTTTAGAACGTAACGTTGAGGCGATGAACGACGTACAGATAGAGTACAAAACAAAGCTCGGGGACGCGGCGGTGAAGCGTAAAGCGCTGGAGATGTCGCACAGGGAGCTAAAAAAGACGAACGCAGACCTATATAAAGAGGTGGACGCGCTTAACGTTCGGGTGAAAGACGCTTTATCCGCAACCCGTACCGTTACCAAGACAGTAATAAAAGAAGTTGTGCGTACCGATACGGTAGCCGGCGAGCTGATAGCGGAATACCGGGACGCATGGAACATGATACAAGCAAGGGTTAAACGGGATAGCACGGAATTAAGCTACCAAGGCAGGGACACAATAACGGGAGTTATCACGGTACGAAAGAAAAGATTCTTGTTTTTCAGATGGGGAGTAAAGGCTATAGAGCACGACATATCAAACAAAAACCCCAAATCAAAGATAGATATAGACATAGCGGTAAAGCTAAAATAATTAGGAAATGGAGGGCTGTTAACAGTTCTCCATTTTTCGTTAACATTCTTTAAGCCCACATGACCAGTAAAAAAACCTTATCTGGGCGTTTATCTGGTCACTCTAACTCTCTCTATTATAACATATTATATATAAATGACCAGATGACCAGATAAAAGAGGGGTAAAACATTATTTTGGAGAATATAGTATTTACCACTATAGAACGAGCCGTAAAAACCACTATTTCCGAAATGAAAGTTTAGAAAAAAGGGTGTCCATCTGGGCTGGTCAGTCTAAGGCATTGGAAATCAGCACTTTAGCCCGCCCACGCTGTTTCTTTACATCTTTTCACTTTTCATTAAGATTTATTAGCACAAAAAGAGATACAACCTATCGGTATTTGCCGTATCTTTGTAATGTCAAAAGGAAACAAGGTTGTTCTTTACCAAAACTAAGAACACGATACCCTTAAAAGGAAAGTTTGAAAAGTGAATAGGATTCAAACACCGGGTTACCCAAAGACAAAGAAAAGAGGTCACCAGGACATTAAATTGGAAATAACCGTGAACAAGTAAGAACGTAGATTTGTTATCATTGTATTAACGTATAAAACGAAGCGAAGTATGAAAGCAATTGATTTAATTTTTAGGGAAACGCTGACCGAGGGTCAGTTCGAGATGAAGAGCCACGTATTAGTATTTATAGACGAGGCAGGCAACGAGTATAGCGATACTTTTTCAGAGGTACGCTGTAACGGGAGATTTGAGGAATACCAATACAACGGTATAGGATATGAGCACATGCAGAACCTTATGGAAGCTATTTTCTTAAATAAGGTTAACAAGTGAACCAACGTATTTGCAAAAGCGTTATATTTGCATCAACAATTTAAAAAGATAAAGTTATGAAAGAGCAAAAGTTTATTATTGAAGAAGTGAAAAAGCACTTGCAGGCAAGCGCGAGAAAGAACAAGTACCAAGTTATTGACGCAGTGCAGGAAATGCCGACGTTTGAAGGGTTTATACTCCCTTACTACGTCTCTACAATGGAAGGAGCGAAATACCCGGTAAACGTAGAGGATATGTATATCAACTGTGACGAGTGGGACGAGTTCTATAACGAGACGGTGGCCAAGGTTGCACAAGCCATTTTGGAAGCCGAACAAATCAAAGAAGCATAAATTAGTTATTCACCATATAAAAAGAAAAGAAAATGAAGATTACACCGTTAACAATCGATTTTGACGTTACAAACGAACAAGAAGTAGCATTTGTAAATGACCTAATGAACCGTCTATTTGGTAGTGCACCGCTTAAGACTATGTCAGCGCCTACGGAGAACCCAGTAAACAGTACAAGCGTACCGACGTTTAGCGAACCTACGCAGACCGCCGCACCCGTCCAGGAAGTGAAGGAAGAAACGAAGCAGGAAACGATTACCGAAGCTATCGCGGAGGTTAAAAAGGAAATGGAAAAGCCCGAAAAGCCCGTAAAGACAAAGACCGTAAAGGAAGCCCCACAAGCGATGATTGAACCCGAACCCGTACAAGCTCCCATTGAAGAGGAGAAAGTCCCGGAGAAAGCCCCAAACGAGCCTCTAACGGCAAAAGACATGCAGGCGTTCATGATTGAATTAATGAAAACCGGGAAAATCACGCGCCCACAATTAACGGACATCATGTTGGAGTTCGGCGGCGCATCCCTTATGCGTATCAAGCCCGAGAAGTTTGAGTTACTTAAACAACGTATCGAAACCTATAACGATTAAAAAGAATGAAAGTACAAGTAGACCACACAAGTAGGGCGCATGCCCTGCTTTCTCCGAGCAGCTCGCATCGCTGGCTTAACTGCACACCTTCCGCGCGATTAGAAGAACCGTACGAGAGCACAAGCAGCGCGGCATCAGAAGAAGGAACAGTAGCGCATGAGTTAGCGGAGCACGCAATAGAAAAGTATTTAGCTGGGGAGTACCTACCATTATTGGACGAACTGCCCGTACCCGATGAGATACGCAACAACAAATACTATAGTTCAGAAATGGAACACTACGTAACGGATTACGTTTGCTATGTGTGCGACATCTACGAACTGGAAGAAGGCGCTAAAATGAGTATAGAACGGAAGTTCGACCTAACCACATACGTTCCCGAGTGTTTTGGTAGCTGTGACTGTGACATAGTAGGCGAGACGGCCCTAAACATCATAGACCTAAAATACGGAAAGGGCGTACAAGTGGACGCTGACGGGAATAGCCAATTAATGATGTACGCTATAGGGGTGCTTAACTCCTTAGAGCCAGAGCACCGCGCAAAGATTGAAACGGTACGTATGCACATCGCGCAGGTACGGTTAGGCAATTACTCGGTATTTGAGATGTCCGCACGGGACTTGACCCACTGGGCAATACACGTACTACGCCCCACCGCTGAAAAGGCATGGGCAGGACAGGGGGAAACCAAAGTGGGTAGCCATTGTAAGTTCTGCAAGTTCAAAGCCCAATGTAGGGCACAGAAAGAGGCTTTAGTTAGCGAGTTCGAGACCTACGGAGACACAAAGGCGTTAACGCTTGACGAGATAGGAGATATATTAAGCAAGTCCGATATGTTCACCGACTGGCTGGCAGCCGTTAAAACATTTGCGATGCAAGCCGCTACACGAGGCGAAAAGGTCAAGGGGTGGAAACTCGTAGAGGGTCGCTCAGTACGTGTCATAAACGACACAGAAACAGCTATAGAACGCCTAAAAGCTTTAGGTTTCTCAACCGAGGACATAACTAACAGCAAATTGAAAGGTATTGGAGACCTGGAAAGGCTTGTAGGTAAGAAACCGCTCGCCGCTACGCTTGACGGTCTGATAGTCAAGCCACAAGGACTGCCGACATTGGCCCCCGAAAGCGATAAGAGGGAGGAATTAAGCCCTGCTATTGATGACTTCGACGAATTAAATTCATAAAAGATGTTAACGAAAGAACCAACCTATCAGATAAAGCGTTATATTTGCATCATCAATTTAAAAACAAAACGATATGGAAAGTAACAACGGTATTTTAACGAAGAAAGAAATTCAAGAAAGAACCAAGTTTTGGAACAAAAAGCAATTCCGCACCTGGGGTAAAGAAGAACTCGAAAGAACCTCTACAGATATGCAAAAACTTTTGGTAGCTATAAAGGGATTCAGTATGGACGAGATTAAAGCTATTAGAAAGTTAGACCGGTATGACTTTGATGCATACCACAAAAAGGGACCAAAGTATATCGTATGGATGGCATACCAAAATGAAATAGATTACGCTATTTCAATAGCACCAAAAACTTTTAAAGTTAAACAAGGTTAACAGAATAAACAACCTATTGATTTATTTGTTATCTTTGCAACATCAAATTAAAAACGGAACGCCCGAACCGATTAGAGGGCAAAAACAATAAAAAAAGTTATTATGGCAAAAGCAATGATTAAAAACGTGAGATTGAGTTATGTTAGATTGTTTGAAGCACAGCAAGTCAACGGACAAGGAGAAGCAAGCTACAGTGTATGTTTATTGATTCCGAAGGATAGCCCGGAAGTTCCGAAGATTAAGGCAGCTATCGAAGCCGAATTCTCAACCCTTAAGGCACGTTATCCGAAATTGAATGGCAAAGACCCGAAGGTATGGACTAACCCGTTAAGAGATGGAGATGCAGAGAAAGACGGTGCCGAGTATCAAGGCTGCTACTTTATCAACGCAAAGCGTAAAGAGAAGCAAGGCGCGCCTATCGTGATTGATGGTAAGAAACAGTACATCACAGACAAGAACGAGGTTTATAGTGGTTCTTGGGGCAACGTAGCCGTATCATTCTACCCTTACGAGTTTACTGGGAAGTACGGTATCGGCGTAGGTTTGAACGGTGTACAAAAGACCAAAGACGACGAAAGACTTGACGGCGGTACAAGCGTTGATGATTTCGACTTTGAAGACGAAAACGACGACCTTTTCAACTAACAATTCAATTAAACAGATTAATAACTGGGCGGTGTAACAGCCGCCCAAAAATAAAAAGCAAAAAATGGGAAAATCAGATTCATACGTAAACGCGGAAGGTGTTAGAATTTCAAAGGCAACGGGCAAACCGTTGAAGAAGTATAATAAGGTCAACAAGGCATACTGGGCAGCTCGTGAGGGCAAAGCAGTTGTAGCGGTACAGCAACCTACAGTAGAGGTAGACCCGGTAATAGCAAAGTTACAGAGCCTCTATACAGAGGAGGAGATAAAGGGTATTATCGGTTTGAAGAAGGACGCAGCCCCGGTGGAGCTTGTCGAGATTAAAACCAAATCAAAAAATTCACTCGATGAGGGTAATACTGGTTTTCTTATCGGGTCGGATTGGCATGCTGAGGAGACGGTGAAAGCTTCCACGGTTTTAGGGCTAAATGAGTTCAATTTGGAAATCTCCGAGCAGCGTATTAAGAACTTCTTCTCAAATGCCATCTACATGATTAAAAAGAAACCAGTGGATAACCTGGTAGTGGGCTTGCTTGGCGATATGATAGGCGGTTATATACATGATGAACTGGCACAGACAAACGGACTGTCCCCTATGCAGGGCGTCGCATTTGTAAAGAAGCTAATCATATCGGGCTTAAAAGCCATTCACGACGAGCTGCCCGAACTTCAAAAGATTATCATTGTAGGTATTTGCGGAAATCACTCGCGAACAACAAAAAAATTACAATTCAACAATGGCTTTGCCCTTAATTTTGAGTATTTCTTATATAAGGACATTGAACAAACGCTCACCTTGATGGGTCTAACAAAATTTGAGTATGTGATTCCGGAAGGAGATTTAGCATATCTCGATATCTACGGAAAGAAAATTTTGTTTGCACATGGATTCCAGTTTAAAAGCTCGGGCGGTGTTGGGGGTATATACCCGGCAATGCTAAGATGGTTCGGTAAAATGAACCAAGTTATCAAAATTGATAAAGCCTTCATAGGACACTGGCATTCAAGTATTTATACAAAAGAGGTTTGTGTGAACGGTTCACTGAAAGGCTACGACGCCTTTGCAATGGGGCATGGACTACCATATGAAGCTCCGCAACAAACGTACGTAATTCTTAACGAAAAGCGGGGTTTCATATTTTACTCACCTATTTTTGCAGATTGATATGCTGACTTTTGAAAGGGCAAATGAACTTTTCCACTACGAACCAAGTAGTGGAAAACTCTTTTGGGAAAAGAAAACGGCACAGCGCATCAAAGTGGGGGATGAAGCCGGGTGTGTTCACAAAAGTACTGGGTACATTCAAATAAGGGTGGATAATAAGTTGTACACCCTACACCGAATAGCAATATTATTAGCTACTGGCGTATATGATAAGACGGTACAAGTTGACCACATCAACCACGACCGCAGCGACAACCGATTAGAAAACCTTAGAGTTGTGTCCCGTGCTGAAAATATGCGAAACAAGAGCAAGCAGAATACAAATAAAACGGGGATTACGGGTGTAATATTAATATACACACCGAAGGGTACAAAGCGATACATGGCTAACATAGTGTATAACAACAAACCTATATTTTTGGGTAACTACGATACCTTAGAAGAAGCCGCCGCGGCTCGCAAAGCCGCCGAAATTAAGTACGGTTTTCACGAGAACCACGGTAGATAGGTATAAAGTTAAAAGGCTACTAATTGTTAAATAAATGCAATTAGTAGCCTTTTTTCTTGC